>JACCDH011801582.1_pt1 | contig 20151 bp, 12 predicted proteins | sample 7442481 | NCBI WGS metagenome assembly JACCDH01 (sample SAMN15323433, study PRJNA562643) | freshwater metagenome | isolation source: river surface water | place: USA:Blue River Watershed | collected 2017-08-15 | reverse complement strand
GTCGCACTCCTCTCCGTCGGGGACTACGGGCTTTATAGCTGGGTTCCCTCAACTCTATCGCGCAAGTTTGACTGGGGTCCGGACGTAATCGGAGGCTACTTCTCTTTAATTACAACGATAACTGGCATAGTTGGCGCTGTTCTTGGCGGGATCGTGTCTGATGTCGCCGCCAAGCGCTTTGGAGAACCGGCGCGGTTCAAGGTGGCCGCTGGCGCGGCGCTTGTTGGAGCGGTTGCGGCTGCATTTGTTGCAGGCCCCCGGCCGGAGTATGTCTTGTTTGGCTTAGGCCTTTGGACGTTAGCCTCATCTTTTGGCGCCATCGGCGGCATTGCGGCGTTGCAACATGCAATGCCAAATGAAATGCGCGGCATAGCGATGTCGTTTGTAGCGTTTTGCAACACGCTCCTTGGGCTCGGCCTAGGGCCAACACTCGTCGCACTAATTACGGAATTTGGCTTTGGGCGGCCTCAGGCTGTCGGCATAGCGATCATGCTAATCGTGACGCCAGCTGCACTTGTTTCCGCCGGCTTGCTGTATTTGGCCGGAGCGAAAATCCAGCGCGAGCAACAGCACGGTTGAGGAATTGCGATCCCTTGAAGCTGGGGTGTGCCCGCCCCAGAAGGGAGCGGGCACTACCGTCAGGCCTTTAGGAAGCGAATGGCAACGATTTCGGTTTGAACATAGGTTGCCTTTGGATCGGTCCCGCGGTTCACGAGAACTTCAAGATCCAGTTTGCCACTGGTCAGATCGAGCATCCCTCCGAAAGCAATTGCGGCACCATCTTCGCCACTCAACAGCGCGAGTGATGTCGCCTGCAATGCTAAGCCTGCCGATGAGGCATTGATGTCGGTTAAGCCCGAGACTGCGGCACTTCCAAATCGGCCTGAGCTATTTCCTTGAACGAAGCCGAAGCGGCCTTGCGATTCCGGTGTGACCTGAAGTGCAAGGGTGGTTCCGTCTTCGGCATGCCAAATTCCATCAAGCGGATCATTTGTAGATTTTCCGTCGGACTTAGCCAGGCTAGAAAAATTGGGTGAGACGCTGACCCGATGGTAGGTAAGCTTGTCGAGATAGACCCCTGCTTTCGCCAAGCCTGGGAAATCGTCTGAGGCTACCATCAAATGAGACAGAGTCAGGGTCTCAATCCCATCAATCAAACTGATCTCGCCGCCCAGAGCGGAGGTCCAATGCCAACTTGGATCTTCAGTCCCCGGCACAACGGAGTGCCATTCAATGTTGATCGCAATTGCCTGTCCGACAGTCTCAGTTGGTTCGTTCGGCGCCTGCCACCCAGTGACAATGTATTTGCCAGTCGAACCTGTTGATGACTCATATGTTCCGATAATCTGGTTATCGGTGACTTGCAGATCCATCTGCGAGCCATATTCATTCTTCCAAGATCCAGCGATAGTCATGGTACCTCTCCTCAAGAATGTGCTGGGGTAGGGAGCAAATACGATTTGCCCTTCGTTGGCTGCACAGGCCCGAGCTTGCGTGCTGAATTTCCGTGAATGATCGGAGGCAGACCTGGCTGATTGAACAGGTACATCCCGACTGGCTTCAGCGAGATTGTCGTCGCATCGCAGAGAACGACCTCATACTGGAATACGCAATAGCAGAAATCCATGAGAACTGAACCGACGAGCGCCAAATTCGTAAGACCAAGAGGGTTAAACTGCGGAAGCGTTTTTCCTTTGTCTGGCCCTTCTTCGATTAAAACGTTGTATATTGCGGGTCCAATCTGAATGTATCCGCCATCGAATACAAATTCAATCTGCGGATTTCCTTGCCTTGCAATCTCAGAAAGAGTGGCTTTCATAATATCATCATCACCTTTAAATTGTGATGACCCGGTATCGAGTGAAAACAATTTGTTCTTCTCTGGTGAAATTTCGGTATCTCCAACGATCATTTTGTTGAGGGGAGACGACCAGAGATATTCGACGCCATTGAATGCGCTGTAGACAGCCCAAGGAAGAAACAGGTGAGGCCCGGTAGCCTTGCTTGGGTCGAAGCCGCCCATCTGGCAAATTCCGGTCTTGGTCGCTGGATTGGTGTCGAACGCGACATAGGGCATCTTTGGATCGATGTGTCCCTGGATCATGAGGTCCTGAAAGAGAAACGTGCTGCGCCCTTCGACGTAAGCGCTTGACGAGGGAAGTCCGATCCCACCATCCCAGTCCAACTGTGCGAACTGACTTCCACTATAATCAGCGGAAAAGAACATGTTCGCGTCGACTGACAAGCCAGTCGGCAATGTCATTTTGTCAGTACCGGTTTCGACCTGCATTGTGCCCCATGGCCCGAAACTAAACGGCCTCTGGAGGCAGTCAGTGAACCTGAAGGTGGACGACTTTTTGTAGTCGAATCGGCCACCAGCATAGTGCTGGCATGAATTTTCTGGGCAGAGCGTAGAGGTCGTCCACGCGATGTTTGTCCCGCTATCGATGGCGATCTTCAAGTCCTGCGGTGGTGAACCAATGCCAAGAACGGTATACCACGGGCTGGCGCCATTGTTCTGAAAAGGCCCTTTGGTGAAGGGGAATTCAATTCCTGTAAGATTTGACATGTTGGATACTCCTAAAGTGCGTTTGCATTAAGGCCCGACGTGAATGATGTTGCCGATGGGAGGCGGCCCGGAAAAAATATTCGAGGAGGCAATTTCGGAGTCCAACGGACCCTGCATTCCCCAAACGTGGCTAGTTGACCATTCAAACGCCTTCTTGAGCTTGGCGGCATGTTCACACTCTTTGAAGCATGCGACGATCGCATCAATGACGGCTACACCTACTTCGTCCTGGACCTTTTGAAAGAATCCGAACTCTACAGTGCATCCGAGCAAAATTACTTCTGCTTCATCTTCAGTGATGGCCGCTGCTGCCTGCTCAATGATCAGATCAGCTGTATGTGCGGGATCCTTTTGCATCTCATCGACGCTGAGGCCGAGTTGTCGGAACGAGGCCAGGTCACGATCGTACCCATATTGAGTTATCCGACCCGTCATCTGGTCTTTCCACTGGTCGCGGCCAATGATCACAGAAAACCGGTTCGCCAGTCTCGAGCATATCGCGAGCGCTGACTGGCATGGGGCGGTAACAACCATGCTCGGGCCGGAGATTTCTCGCGCCGCTTCCAATCCGGGGTCATAGAAGCATCCGATGCAAACCCCATCATAGCCTTGGATGCTCGCCCATCTCGCTAATTGCATGATGGGCAGCTCGACAGCGGATTCGAGCGTGCGGAATTCCAAGTTCGTAATGTTGAAATTCTCGATTTTCATCGAAACGACGTCCACCGACGTCGTGGAGCTTCGGATATTGTCGATATAATCAGCCATCGGCTTGTCATACGAGCTAATGGTCACCGGATTTATCCAAAGTAGCTTTACGGGTTGATCAATTGGCATTGTTTCCTCCAAGATTGAGCAAGGTCTCCCCATGGCCTTGCGACCACATTAAAGTACTCAAAAGCTTGACGAACGAACGGCATATGGGCCTAACTAAGCGACCCAATTCACACTCAAAATTCAACTCTGGAACAAACTAGTCCAATCCGCATTGAGGCTAAGATTGGATAAAATCTTCAATCGTATTTTGGATTGAGATGCAAGCTCGGCTCGTCGCGGCCGCCGCACGGATTGGCCGAATAGGCAGAGCTGAAATTCCTGGATGCGAAATCAACTTCGGCAGAATTTAACCAACACAACATCGGAGCCTTTCAGGCCCGACGCAGAAAATTTTATTTAAATCAACATGCAGCCCGCACATTCCGAGTATTAAAATACTCATCTTGAGTCGTAACTCTGCGAGTCGCGCTAGTGAGGCGATTAACTATGCGCCGACAGAGGATTATTTTTGCCAATTTCTTGTCATAAATTCAGGAGTTGGGGATCTCCACCCTGCGCCATGATGTTGTTGGAAATGGCGCGCTCGTTCGCGAAGCGGTGCAATGCGTGCGGACCGCCCGCCTTCGGTCCGGTGCCGGATAGGCCGACACCTCCAAAAGGCTGCACACCGACCACAGCGCCAGTGATCGATCGATTGATGTAGATGTTGCCGGCAGGCACGAGCGCCTGAATTTCGCGTGCAAAGCGCTCGATCCGGCTATGAACACCGAGCGTCAGCCCATAGCCCCGCGCCGCCAGACGCGCGGTGAACTCGGACAAATCGCTGGGATTGTACCGACAGATATGGAGGATTGGGCCAAACACCTCGCGCTCGAGGAAGTCAGGGGTGGGAACCTCTGCGATCGTCGGCGCGAAGTAGTGTCCGGGAATGCCTGCTCCCTCATGCCGCGCCACTATCCGGGCCTCGCGCTCAAGCCTTTGCACATGCGCCTCCAGCCCATTGAGCGCTTCGGCATCGATAACCGGCCCGACATCGGTCGCTGTGTCTGCTGGATCGCCGACCGTCAGGGCAGCAAGCGCGCCCGTCAGGCATTCGATCATGCTATCGGCGCTGTCGTGCGGAACGAACAGCATGCGCAGAGCGGAGCAGCGCTGGCCTGCCGATCCGAAGGCAGAGACGATCACGTCGTCGACCACTTGCTCACGCAGCGCGGTGGTATCGACGAACATCGCGTTCAAACCGCCAGTTTCGGCGATGAACGGGATTATCGGACGGCGATTTTGTTCGGCTGCCGCTGCCAAACTGCGATTGATCGCCCAGGCCGTCTCGGTGCCGCCGGTAAAGGCCACGCCGTCTATGCCGGGGTTCGCCACGATGGCTGCGCCAATGGTGGCACCTTGACCGGGAAGGAGCGCAAGCAGGCGAGGATCGAGCCCGGCGCCATGAAACAGGCGGACGGCCGCTGCGGCGATCAGCGGGGTCTGTTCCGCAGGCTTGGCCACGACGGCGTTGCCGGCTGCAAGCGCCGCCGCGATCTGCCCGGTGAAGATCGCCAGTGGGAAGTTCCAGGGGCTGATGCAGGCGAACACGCCTCGTCCAAACAGCTGCCACTGGTTGGTCTCGCCAACCGGACCGGTGAGGTTTCGCGGCGGACCGAATTCGTCTTCGGCCATCACAGCGTAGTAGCGGCAGAAATCGACCGCCTCGCGAACTTCAGCGGCGGCGTCGTTGAACGTCTTGCCAGCTTCGAGCGCCAGCAGCGGCATGAGGCGATCCATCTCGCCTTCAAGCGCGTCGCCCATGGCGCGCAGCACTTTTGCCCGCGCTGCGCCACCCGCACGATCCCAGGCTGGTTGAGCAGCTCGCGCAAGCGCTATCGCTGCATCGACATCTTGGTGATCAGCTGATGCGACCTGCCCTATCGCCAGTTCGGGCCGTCCCGGCGAAACGACCTCGACCGCACCGTTGCTGCGAAGTTCGCCTGCGATGATCGGGCCTGACTTCGGGCTTTCGCTGGTTTGCAAGGCAATGTTCCGAGTATGGGCTTCCCGGACTTCGGCCTGGCTCAGATCGCGCCCAAGCGGATTGATCCGGTTCGGCCCGTAGATGTCGCGCGGAACAGGAAGCCGTGGGTGACGGTCGGGGCAGGCCTCGACCAAGGCGATCGGATCGCGCACCACATCGATTGCCGGCACGGACTCGTCCAGCAGGACATGGACAAAGGAACTGTTCGCCCCGTTCTCGAGCAGGCGGCGCACCAAATAGGGCAATAGGTCCTCATGCCCACCGACCGGCGCATAGGCGCGCAGCGTGAGGTGGCCGTAGCTCTTCTCTGCTGCCTCATAGAGCGCCTCGCCCATGCCGTGCAGGCGTTGGTGCTCGATGGCGATGTTCGCATTCTCCGCCATGTGACGGACCGCTGCCAGCGTATGCGCATTGTGCGTGGCAAACTGGGGATAGAGATCGGGGGCTGCTGCAATGAGCGCTTTGGCACAGGCAAGGTAGGACAAGTCGGTGGCCGCCTTGGTCGTGAACACCGGATAGTCTGGCATTCCCGAGACCTGCGCGCGCTTGATCTCACTGTCCCAGTAAGCTCCCTTTACCAAACGGATCATGATCCGCCGCCCTGATCGGCGCGCCAGATCCCTGAGCCCGGCGATGACGGCCATGCCGCGCTTCTGGTAAGCCTGGACCACAACGCCCAGACCCTGCCAAGCGCCAAGTTCCGGTTCGTGAGCCAGCCGTTCGACCAGCTTCAGGGAAAGCGCCAACCGGTCGGCTTCTTCGGCATCGATCGCGAAGTTGAGATCGTGACGCGCGGCAATCAGAGCCAGCATCTTGAGGCGCGGATAAAGGCCGGCCCAGACGCGATCCTCCTGTGCGGCTTCGTAGCGCGGAAACAGGGCGGACAATTTGACCGAAACGCCATGACCCTGTTCCGGCCCAGCACCATTTGCGGCTTGCCCCACGGTCTCGATAGCTTCGGCATAGATGCGGGCGTAGCGGTCTGCATCGGCATCGGTGCGGGAGCCTTCACCCAGCATGTCGAACGAACACAGCATCTTCTCGCGCTTGGCGCGCTTCAAGGCGTCGCCGATCGTGCGACCGAGTACGAACTGCTCACCCATGATCCGTACTGCTGCAGCGACGGCCTGGCGAATAACCGGCTCGCCGGCCTTCGCGGTCAGGCGCTTTAGGTAGCCGCTAGCGTCGCGCTTTGCTTCTTCATCGACGTCGACCAGCTTGCCCGTCAGCATCAGTCCCCATGTCGAAGCATTGACGAACAGGCTGTCCGACTTGCCAAGGTGGCTGGCCCAATCGGCCATTGAGATCTTTTCGGCGATCAGGCGATCTCGGGTTTCGGCATCGGGCGTGCGAAGCAGCGCTTCGGCGAGGCACATCAGTGCCAAGCCTTCACGGGTGCCGAGCGAAAACTCCTTCAGGAAGCTTTCAACGACACCTTGCTTGCGGGCTGAGGCACGGGCTCCTTCCACCAAGTCTGCCGCGCGGCTGACGACGGATTGCCGAGCATCGCTGGCAAGTGGCTCGCTCGCCAACAGGGCCGAGATCACCTCCGCTTCTGCTGCGAACTTTCCCGCGTCGAGGTCGTCCCAATTCTGCGCCATTTCCATCCCGTTCTTCCCTAGTGAAGGACCATCCCGGCCATTCGACAGGCTAGCGGCGGTGATGGCGAATGTGCTTCGTATTTTCGTGTTGCTTTCAAAATTGATCCCGTCATTATCAAGACATGAGTGAACGATATTCGTTGGATGCGACTGATCGCCGATTGATTAACGTCCTCCAAAAGGACGGGCGAATCACGAATCTGGATCTCGCAAAGTCATGCGGAATCTCGCCAGCCGCCTGTCATGATCGAGTTAAGAGGCTACGGGAAACCGGCGTAATACGCGCCACTGTGGCCTTGATCGAACCCAAGGCCCTGGACTGCGACTTGCTCATCTTCGTCGAAGTTCTTTTGGATCGAACGACCGACGATGTCTTTCGGGCCTTTGCCGAACATGTCGGCTCTATTCCGGAGATTCTGGAATGCCACATGGTGGCAGGCGGGTTCGACTACCTGATCAAGGCAAGGGTGTCGGACATGTCAGCCTACCGCACATTCCTCGGAAACATTCTTGCCTCGGTGCCGGGCGTTCGCGAAACGCGGACATACGCGGTGCTCGAACAGGTCAAGGAGACAACCCACCTCCCAGTCCCCATGGCCTAATCGAAATTTGAATTGAAAGCGTCGCCATGAACGAGACCAAGCAAGCTGAGCCATCCCGTCATTGGATCCTGCGATCCAAACTGGAGATGCCGCGGAAGAACGCTCGTCTGATCGTCCGGCCGATCCTCTTGGAGCGTCTTGACCGCTGGCTAGATCTAAGTCTCGGGATCGTTGTCGCGCCAGCTGGGTATGCAAAATCTACGACAGTTGCCGAATGGTGCCGCGGCCAGACGGAGTTGGGCACGACCATAGCCTGGCTAAGCCTCGACGAAGGTGACCGCGAACCTGCCCAATTCTTGTCTTACGTAATTGCCGCCTTTGCGAATGTAGGTCTTGCCACCCGCGGCCTTGAGGCTGGTGCGGAAGAGGGTTTTTTTGCTGGCGGCCTTTCGACAGCTCTTGCGGCCTTGCTGGATACGGTTGCTGCGCTCGATCATCCTGTCGTTCTTGCGCTTGACGACTACCATCGGGTCAATTCACCCAAGGTCGATGCTCTGCTGAGAGAGCTGTTGAATTCGGCCCCTTCCAATCTGACGGTCATTGCTTCGACCAGAGCGCCACTACCGTTTGATATCGGTGGCTTATTGGCGTCAGGTCAAGCTGAAGAACTCACCTCCGAATTCCTGCGCTTTTCCAGGAATGAGCTCGCGTCGGTTTTCCAACCTACCACTGATAGCGAAGCTCTTTCTTTGCTTTACGACCGCACCGAAGGTTGGCCAGTCGCTGTCCAGCTCGCCCGGTTGGTCGTGACGGATGCCCCAACAAGGGGGCACTTCGACAAATTTCATGGCCACAGCGGGCACATCGCCACCTACCTTGCCGAGCAGATTGTAAGCGGGCTCCCTGACGAATTGCAGGAATTCCTGTGCTTCACGTCCGTCGTGGAGCGGTTCAGCGCCGAGCTCGCCGATGCGATCCGGGGCAAACGCGGAAGCGAGGCGCTGCTCAGCAGTCTTGAGCCATTGAATGCCCTCGTCATCCGCGCCGAAGGTAATGATTCGACCTATCGCTATCATCACCTCTTTGCAGAGTACTTGCAGAAGGAACTCCGCCGCCGGTTTGGCGAAGACGGCGTAACCCAAATTCATCGCCGCGCCTCCCAATGGTTCGAAGACAATGGATACATGGCCGAAGCCGTGCGGCATTCGAGGGAAGCTCGCGATTACGATCGATGCGCAAGTCTGATCGAACGGGCCGGCGGCTGGGAACTGATCCTGTTTGGCGGGATTGGGTACTTGCGTGGCCTACTCCAGCATATTCCGGACGATGTTGCAGCACAGTACCCGCGGATCCTTCTTGCGAAGGCGTATCTTGGGGTCAAGGACGGCCTGCTTGCCGAATCTCGGGCCTTGCTGGATGCCGCCGTGAACGCAAGACATGATGGCGACCAGGCTAGGTTGCAGAGGGACATCCTAAACGTTGGCACGCTAATCTTCGTCTATGAAGACACAGCAGTTTCGACCCAAGATATCGTTGGCTTGCAGCAACGCCTGACAGAGGTGCCCTCTGACGATCCTTTGACCCGATCGATCCTCGCGTGCCAATTGATCGTCTGCGAACTCGCTGTCGGTCAATTTGCCAATGCCGATCATCTTGCTCAAGCGACAATGCGCACCATGCGCGAAGCGCGGACCGTCCTTGGGTTGAATTACTGCTATCTGCATGCCGGCCTAGCCGCACTCTACCAAGGCCGCCTCAAAGCTGCAGAAGCACACTTCGGTGTCGCTCGGCGTATGGCCGAAGAGAACTTCGCTCATGATCCAGGGCTGCGAGCACTATCGCGGCTCCTGACCGGGGCCCTGCATCACTGGCTTGGGCACCAGTCAGGCTATTCGGTCGAGCAATCTCGCTCCGACCTTGAGCAAGTTGAGCATTATGACGGCTGGTTCGACATTTTCACCGCAGGAGTCGTTGTCGAAGCCTTTAACCTCGATGCTCCAGCAGACGCAGTTGCCCGCACGCACCGCATTGCCGATCGACGCGGACTGAAGAGGTTATCGCAAATAGCCGACTCCATTGAGGTGGCCTTGATCCAAGCGCCGGACCGAAGCGCCAAGGCGATGAAGCTCAGCCAGCAACTGCCTCATGCCATTTGGCGAGACGAGCCGTTTTGGTGGTTGCCTTATCTGGAAAGCCGCCTCGCACTGGGTTCATACTATGCGGGTATCGATCGTTCGCGAGCGATCAACGTCCTCAACGATGCCATCCTGTGTGCGCAGCACTTTGGTGCAAACCTTCACCTGGTTCGCGTGCTAATTGCTCGCGCCCTGTTGCTTGATCTGTCAGGTCAGCGAAGCAAGGCAGTGGATGACCTCACTGAAGCGCTGTCTATTGCGGCACCCGAAGGCATTGTTGGTCCGTTCCTGGGCCAAAAAGGCATCGTTCCTTTGCTCCGAGCCGTCACCCGTCATTCGCAAGATGCGTTCATCGACATCCTGGTCATCGAATTTGCTGGAGATCTCATCGGGCGGATTACGCGGCAAGCTGCAGATGGGGATGACCCCGGTATTGCTGGCCTCAGCATTCGAGAACGCGAAGTTCTTGACGAGCTTGCCAACGGCAGGTCGAACAAAGAAATCGCCCGACTGCTGGACATGACCGAACATACGGTCAAATTTCATCTCAAGAACATCTTCATCAAACTCGGGGCGGAACGCCGAACGGAGGCGGTTGCTCGCGCCAAGCAGCTCAAGCTCATCTGACCTACCTAAACGAGTAGGTTTTGGTGGCAGGCCGCATCCACCTACCCGTTTCGATCAGCGCGCTATGCTTCCCTGCCATTGCCTCCGACAGTGTTGAGCGGATGAATGCGCGAACCACGCAATTCAAACAGGCTGAGCGCTCCAAGCGGAAGTGGTTGGTCGACGCGCACGGAGGGATAAATGGGGAAATCGATCAAGATCGGACTGCTACTTGGAACAGCTTTGGGAGCAACGGCAATTTCGCTGCCCGCTTCTGCGCAGGAATCGACGCAGGACAGCCAAGGCGTTGAAGAGATCGTCGTCACGGCTCGCGGTCGAGACGAGAATCTCCAGGAAGTTCCGGTCGCAGTGTCTGCCTTTTCAGCTCAGTCCATCCAGGACCGCAAGATCGAAGGCGCTGCTGATTTCCTCTCTTCGACCCCGAACATCTCGATCAATCAATCGCAGAGCGCCGGCGTCTCTTTCATTACCGTCCGCGGTGTTTCGCAGGTCCGTAATGGTGAGAGCCCTGTCGCGGTCGTGATTGACGGGGTTCAGCAAGTCACCTCCCGCCAGCTGACACAGGATCTATTCGATCTTGAGCGGATCGAAGTTCTGCGCGGACCTCAGGGTGCCCTTTATGGGCGTAACGCTATCGGTGGCGCGATTGTGATCACCACCAAAGCTCCCAGCACCGAATTTGAAGGTTCTGGCTCCCTCGGCTTCGGCCGGGGTGAAGACTATCGCGCTCGCGGTTCCGTGTCCGGGCCGCTGGCTGGCGAAAATCTGCGCTTTCGCTTGGCGGGGAGCTATCGCAATCTCGATGGCTACTACCGCAACCTCTACCTCAACAAGAAGGTTGATGGCGTTGAGGACCTGAACCTCCGTGGCCAACTGTTCGCCCAGTTGGGTGATAACTTCACCGCTGATTTCAAGGCACAGTTTGGCCAAACAGAAGGCGGCGGTGTAAACTTTCAGTATCAGTCGGCTCTATTCGATACGGCGCGCACTTGCTTCTTAGATGGAGCAAATCCGTTCGGGGGTCCTGCTCCGGACGCCAATCGCGTAGTCAGGTCATTCTGTGCTACCAACCCCGGCTACAACAAGCGCACGACTTCCCAGTTCTCGCTCAAGCTCGAATATGACCTCGGCTTCGCAACGATCCGTAACGTGACTTCTTATGACCGGGTCAAGGAGTATCTCGAAGGCGACCAGTTCCTGTACACTGCAAGCATCGACGTTTTCGGTGCATTCGACGGCACGCAAACTCAGTTCGAAGATGTGAAAGCATGGTCAAACGAACTGCGCATAACGTCGCCTTCGAACCAGCCGTTCCGCTGGATGGTCGGCGGCTACTACCTTGATACGAAGCGGTTCATCTCGACAACTACCGGCGATGACAACCTGCAAGGCATCGTGGACATCTATCGCACACCGCAGTTCACGAATCCTGCGAACCCGACACTGTCGTTCTTTGCGGACGACAATCACAACAAGGCTTGGGCGCTCTTCGGCAACTTGGCCTATGACGTGACGGACAAACTCGAAATTTCGGTTGCTGGTCGCTACGACAAGGACACTCGCAGTCAGTTCGTACTGCCGATCCAGACCGGAGCCCTCCCGGTGGGGTGCACGGTCGCCACCACGGCCACTTGCACCAAGCGGAGCAGCCACGACCTGTTTCAGCCGAAGGTCTCGTTCCGCTATCAGGTTGCGGACAATTTCAACCTGTTCGGTTCCTGGGGCATTGGCTTCCGCTCCGGTCAGTTCAACCAGAGTGGCGTCGCCGCAGCAGCGCTCTTGGCTGGAGTGAACGGAGTTTCAGACGCCGTTAAGCAGGAAGAAGCCGAAACCTTCGAATTGGGCTTCAAGAGCGATCTGCTTGATCGACGCCTCCGTCTGAACGGCACCTTCTACACGACGAGCGACAAGAACCCGCTCTACTTCGTGTTCATTGGTTCCATCGGTGCGCAAGTTCTGGTCAACATCGACCAGGTGCGTTCCACGGGCTTCGAACTCGAAGCACAGGCAAAATTGACAGACGGCCTCGATCTCTTCGCCAACTACGGTTACACGCACAGCCGTGTGAAGAAGTACACCGTCAATCCGCTGCTTGTGGGCAATGTAACTCCCTATGTTCCCAAGGATACCTGGGCACTCGGGATGCAATACCGGACCAGCTTCTCGGACAACTTCGGCCTGTTTGCACGGGCTGATGTTGAGCACCACGGCAAGCAGTTCTGGGACCCGGAAAATTCGACGGCCCGCGATGGCTATGAACTTGCCAATGTTCGTCTTGGTTTCGAACATCCAGATGGCAAATGGTCGTTGATCGGCTCCGTAGAGAACCTTTTCGACAAGAAGTACAATTCGGAATGGGTCCTCGGCGGTTTTGCCCATCCAGGCCTGCCACGTACCTGGTCTCTGGATTTCAACTTCAAGTTCTAATGCGAACCGGGGCTGCCCTCAAAGGGCGGCCCCGCCTTCATTGAAACAAGAAATCTCCGCCCGCAGCCCGGGCGATGGGAGGGATCTGCGAATGTCAAAGGCAACCAAGGTGCTCTGGGTCAATCCGATCGGCAGTTCCGGGTATGACGACCCGATGGGGCAGGTCATGGGCGCCATCAAGGCGCCGACGACCGAAATCGACGTAGTGTCGCTCAACACTCCATACCTGCCGCACCACCTGGAATATCGCGCATACTCTGCGCTGATCATTGGTGACATGGTCCGCCTCGCGCGCTGGGCAGACCAAGAAGGTTACCATTCGATGGTAATCGGCTGCTTCTATGATCCCGGTCTCGAAGACGCTCGCGAAATTTCCGGTTCGACTGTTGTTGTGGCGCCTTGCCAAGCGGCAGTCCAGATTGCCGGGAACATCGCCAACCGTTTTTCCGTCATCATCGGCCAGGAAAAATGGGCCGTCCAGATGCGCGAGCGCGTAGCCACTTACGGCTACAGTGACCGCCTGGCATCCATGCGCTCGATCGATATCGGCGTACCCGACCTTCAGAAGGATTGCGACTTTACAGCCGCGCAGATCATGGAAGCAGGTCGGCGTGCGATCGAGGAAGACAAAGCGGAGGCCCTTATTCTGGGCTGCACCTGCTCGTTCGGCATGCATGAGGTTGTTCAGAAGGAACTCGGGGTTCCCGTTATCGATCCGATTATTGCTGCGTTCAAAATGGCGGAGTTCCTCGGCGGCCTTCAAAGCCAGCTCGACCTGAAACCGAGCCGCTTGTGGAGCTGTGCGCCGCCGCCAGAGGCCGAAATGACCGAATACGGTCTCTTCGACCAGCCGGCGCCCATCGGCAACAAAGTCACTTATTGAGGATCGCTCGCCATGCAAATTCTTCCGTTTACTTGGGACGAGGCTCAGCTTCAGATCGAAAATCTGGGCGAGCAGGCGTTCGGATTTCCTGTTTTGACCACCTTTGGGATGGCGAGTTTTCCTGCCGGCGTCAGGCAGCCCGCAGAGGGCTTCGTTTCCCATGACGGAATGGAAGTTTCATTCATTCTCGACGGCGAGTTCGAGGTGGAAACGCCAGCTGGCACGGTCACCGTTAACAAGGACAGCCTCGTAACGATTCCGGCTGGCGAGCCGCACGCCACCAAAACGATCACGCCGGGGCGCGTGGTCTATTTCCTGATTACCGAAAACAAGGAGTAAGGCCATGCGCGCATCGAGCGACGTTGGCGGGACATTCACCGACCTGGTCTTTTATTCGGTTGACCCGGCAACTGGCGCTTGCGGCGCCGTTCAAACCGCCAAAGCGGACACGACGCCACCAAACTTCGAACAAGGCGTGCTCGACACCTTGGCGAAGGCCGGTGTCGACATCGGCGACCTCGACTTCTTTGCACACGGTTCGACTGTGGTGATTAACGCACTGACAGAACGCAAGGGCGTCAAGACCGCGCTGATCACGACCAAGGGCTTCCGCGATGTGATCGAAATCGCGCGCGGGAACCGTCCGGACCTCTTCAACTTCAACTTCCGGAAGCCCAAGCCCTTCGTAGAGCGCTACCTTCGCGCAGAACTCGACGAGCGTGTGACATACCAAGGCGTGATCAAACGCAAGGTGGACCTGTCACCGCTTCCGGACATTCTTGCGCAGTTCAAGGCCGACGGTGTGGAAGCGATCGCTGTCGCCTTCCTTCATGCCTATGTCGAGCCTTCGAACGAAATACTCGTTCTTGACGAAATTCGCCGACTCTGGCCTGAAATCTCCGTTTTGGCCTCCCATGAGGTGAGCCGCGAATGGCGCGAATATGAGCGGACGAACACGACCGTTCTCTCAGCCTATGTGCATCCGATCACCGAGCGCTACATCGAGCGGCTTGAGGCGCGCCTCAAGGACTCCGGCTACGACCAACCGCTGTATATGATGCAATCAAACGGCGGCATCGCAACGGCCGAGGCTGCAAAGGCGAACCCGATTGCGATGGTTGAATCCGGTCCGGCCAGCGGCATCTTCGCTGCCGCCTACATGGGCAAGAAGATCGGCGAGCCGAACCTCATCGTCCTCGACATTGGCGGAACGACCGCAAAATGCACGCTGGTCGAGAATGGCGAGGTCAAGGTCACAACCGAGTATCATATCGAAAAGGACAGCAAGACTCCGGGCTACCCAATCCAGACCGCAGTCTCCGAAATCGTCGAAATCGGCAATGGCGGGGGTTCGATCGCCTGGGTCGATGAGGGCAAGAAGCTTCACGTCGGTCCCAAGTCAGCCGGCGCAAGACCGGGTCCCGCCGCCTATGGCCGCGGCGGCACGAATGCGACGACCACCGACGCGAATTTGGTGCTCGGCCGCATCGACCCCAAAAGCTTCGTCGGGGGCGAACGCGATCCGGACTGGGCGGCTGTCGATGCGGCTTTCCAGCCGCTTCAGGAGCAGTTGGGCCTATCGAAGGCCGAAGTCGCTCGGGGTATCGTTCGTATCGCCAATGCCAATATGACGGGCGCACTCCGCCTGGTCTCGACCAACAAGGGCTATGATCCTCGCGATTTCGCGCTGATGGCATTCGGCGGTGGGGGGGCCATGCACGCGGTTGCCCTTGCCGAAGAGCTCCGGGTGCCGCATGTTATCGTGCCGGTCAACTCATCGGTCTTTTCGGCCTGGGGCATGTTGCTCACCGACCTGCGCCGCGACTACCTTCAGACGCGCCTCACCAAGCTCGAAGATGGCCAGAAGAACACCATTCGCGAAACTTTTGCGGCAATGCGCAAGCAGGCCTCCGCAGACTACGGGCGCGGCGAAGTCGAGTTCGAATATTTTCTCGATATGCGCTACATTGGCCAAGAGCATACGGTCAAAATTCCCATTGTGCTCGACGGGTCCGATAACCTCGACGTTGAGCTGACTGCCAGCGCATTTCACGCAGCGCACGAGAAGCGCTTTACCTATCGTCTCGACAATGCCCTTGAGGTGGTCAACTTCCACCTTGTTGCGTCGGTGAAGGTGGCCAAGCCCGACTTGGCGGAGAAGGTTCCTACAGGCGCCGCACTTGCCGAAGCCGTCCTCGGACAACGAGAAGTCGACTTTGATCAACATGGCACGCACACGGCCACGATCTACGATGGTTTGAAGCTAGAACCGGGCATGGAGTTCACAGGACCGGCGATCATCCAGGAGCCCTCGGTCACCTGCGTCGTGCCGCCCCCGCACAGGGTCAGCGTCGATCGCTTCGGCAACTACCATATCCATCTACAGGCCTGAGGAGCGGCATGATGCAGCACGACATCTTCACCACCGAGATCATCAAGGACACCATCGTCGCGCTCGGCGAAGAGATGTTCAACGCGATGATCCGCACCAGCATGAGCCCGATCATTTACGAAACCACCGACTTCGCGGTCGGTGCAACCGACGCGACTGGCAATCTTCTCGCTCAAGGCAATGGTGTCACCGCGTTCCTTGCGACGTTGGATACTGCCGTTGTTTCTCTGCTCGAGCACTATCCTGATCCGAGCACTATTCGCCCGGGGGACGTGTTCATCTCGAATACCCCTTACGAGGGCGGAGGGACGCACCTTTCTGACGTGGTGATCCTTGTCCCGGTCTTTGCAGATGACAAACTGATCGCCTGGACCGTCAACAAAGCGCACTGGACCGAGGTTGGTGGGGCGCAGCCAGGAAGCGTTTCAACGAACGCCACCGAGATCTATCAGGAAGGCCTGCGCTTCACCTTCCTGAAGTTGTACGACCGCGGCGAAATCAACCAGTCGCTCGTTCAGCTTATCAGGGACAACGTCCGTCTCCCGGATTCCACTATCGGCGACATGCACGCTGGTGTTGCTGCAGCGCGCGTCGGTGCGCGCCGGATCGGCGAACTTCTGGAGCGCTATGGAAAGGACCAGTTGCTTGCCGCGATGAGCGACCTGCTCGATTACGGCGAGCGCATGACGCGCGCCGAGCTGGTCAAGCTGCCCAAGGGCGTGTTCGAAGCCGAGGATATCGTCGAAGAGGACGGCTTGGGCAACGGGCCGTTCAAAATCAAGGTCAAGGTTACGATCTCGGACAGCGAAATGATCGTCGACTACACCGGAACTTCGCCGCAGTGCATCGGCCCGATCAATTGCTCATATACCGGCCTGATCACGGGTGCGCGCTGTCTATTCAAGGCAGTGACCAATCCCGAGATCCCCGCCAATGGCGGCTCCTTCCGTCCGTTGAAAGTCGTGTGCCCACCGGGCACCATCATCAGCGCACAGGCGCCCGCGCCAGTTTCAAACTACTATGAACCGTTGATCGCAGCGATCGACGTGTTCTGGAAAGCACTTGCTCCTGCGCTGCCCGAACGACTTCCGGCCGGTCATCAGCGCACTGTGGGCGCAACTTTCATTTCCGGGATCAGGCCAGAGAACGGCGAATTTTTCGTCATGGGAGAACCTCTTGTCGGGGGCTGGGGGGCTTCCAAAGATCAGGACGGAGACAGTGGCCAGTTCTGCTGCGCCAACGGCGAGACTTTCAACATCCCATGCGAACTGTTCGAAAGTCGCTATGCCATCGAGATCGACCAGTACGCCTTCCACAACCAGGACGGCGGAGCTGGTCAATTCCGCGGCGGCAAGGGTGTCGTACTCGATTACCGCGTAACCGCCGACGAAGCCTTCCTCACTTACGCCTGCTCAAGGAGCATCGAACGTCCTTGGGCAATGGCGGGCGGGCAGGAAGGCTCCAACAATTATGCAGAAATCCATCGCCTCGATGGGACTGTAGACCGCTACACCATGTGCACGACCGTTGGTGCAAAGCGCGATGAGGTCATTCGGCTCTATTCGGCCACTGGCGGTGGCTTTGGCGACCCGGCCAAGCGCGACCGCGATGCGCTGCTTCGCGATATCCGCAATGGCTTCGTGACACCGGAGCAGGCCCAAAATCACTACGGCCTGAAACAATGATCTCAGGGATCGGAGGGCTGCACTCAATGCTCGCTTCGATCACGCTATTTCTCGGAGGCAGGCGCAACAACCCATGAGCGACCAATACCCGCGCGAACCGGTGCCCGAGGAGGCCGCAAATCGTCCTGCGCGGACGGTCGGCATGATTGTCAGCAATGCGGTCATGGGTGTTCCCGTGATCATGCTCGGCGCGTCGCTTGGAAAGGATTATGGTTTTGCGGGCGCGATGCTCGTAATCCTCCTGGGCTGCGCAATTACGGCGGGGATGGCATCGCTGGCAGCGATTGCCGGAGTTCGGTCTAGGCGCTCAACTGCTTTGCTGGCCGAGCGAACCTTCGGGATAGCCGGTGCGCGGCTGCTCAACATCGCCGTCGCCCTTGGTCTGCTGGGCTGGCTCGCAGTAGAACTCGGCTTCATCGGCCAGCTGGTCAAAAGCGGAGCAGAAAATGGCTTCCACGTCGCATTTGCGGCGTGGCCAGGTATCCTGATCGCGAGCGGCTGTATTCTTGCCATCACCATTTATGGGATTTCCGTAATCGGCAAGACGCCGATCGTGTTCCTGCCTCTGCTTGGCTTCCTGCTATGCTGGGTCGCCTACCATGCGCTCCAGGCAGATCATCACGAATTTGCTGTCGCGACGGCAAGCTCGCTCGGGACCGGAGTCTCGGCCATTGTTGGCGGCTACATTGTTGGCTGCCTCATCATGCCTGACTACAGCCGCTTCGTTCGCTCAGTGGCACCAGCCGTTGGAGCGACCTGGTTTGCGCTGGGCCTCGTCTATTCTCTTGTCCTGTTGACCTACGCCTACGGCGGAAATGTGGTCGGCAGTCAGGACCCCGCGAAGATCTTGATAGCGCTCGGCATTCCCCCTGTGCTGACACTCATCCTGCCCATTGGCCTGATGCAGAATGGCGTGATGTGCCTCTATTCTTCGACTCTCGCGATTTCGACAATTTTTCGCCGAGTATCCTTTGCCTCGTGTGCGGTCGTCCTCATGGCACTCAGCCTGTTGCTCGCACTCGCGGGTGTTGAAGGATTCTTCGTCCAGTTCCTTGTCGCGCTAGGCATTGTCTTCCCGCCCGCGACTGCGCTGATGATCCATTCAGCCCTTGTCGAACGCAGTGACGACGAGCGAATTTGGCACTGGCCAAATCTGGTGGTCTGGGCACTTGCGTCGGCAGCCAGTTGGATCGTCCAGGCAACTGGCACCGGTCTTACATCAATCTCGGCGCTCGACGGCTTCATCGTTGCCTTTGCGCTGGTCTTTGCCACTCGTTTGATCAGGAGACCGCATGTCGTCGACATTGCTTCGTAACGCCCGGATATTTGACGGCGTAAGCGACGGCCTCTCGGCTCCCACGTCGGTACTCATCCGAGAGGACCGCGTTGAGGGCATTGGAGTCGACCTCAGCCAGGCAGACGTTGAGATCGATATCGAAGGCCGCACGCTGATGCCTGGCCTCATCGATGCCCATTTTCATGCCTATGCTTCCGATACCGATTTCGTGAAGCTCGAGAAGCTGCCTCCCACATACCTGGCTCAGCGTGCCCGTCACCTGATGGAGGATGCTCTGCGCCGTGGCTTCACCACCGTCCGCGACGTCGGTGGCGGTGACTACGGGCTATGGCGCTCTCTTGAGGAAGGTTGGATCACCGGACCGCGACTGTTCTACTGCGGGCGCGCGTTCAGCCAGTCCGGCGGTCATGGTGACATCAGGGCACCTCATGAAGCGGAATCGCCTTGTGGCTGCGAGGGTCGCGGAATCCTTGCTGAGCGGGTCGATGGCCCCGACGAGATTCGAAAGGCCGCGCGCGAAGCGCTGCGCCACGGGGCTCACCATCTGAAAATCTTCGTTTCCGGTGGAATCGCCTCACCGAGTGATCCGATTTGGATGCTGCAGTTCTCCGAAGAGGAAATTCTCGCAATCGTCGATGAAGCTCGGCGCAGAAGAGTCTATGTGGCTGCCCACGCCTATACTGCTGAAACAATCCTGCGGGCCGTAAGGCTGGGCGTTCGAACGATCGAGCACGGCAACCTGATCGATGCCGAAGCGGCACAGGCTGTGGCTACGGCGGGAGCATACGTCGTTCCTACGCTTGCGACCTACGAAGCATTCCGGAGGAGCGGGGTTGAGGACGGCGTGCCGGATCACCTGCTCGCCAAGCTCGATCAAGTGGCCGGTCAGGGCATCGAAGCCATCCGCCTTTGCCGGGAGGCTGGCGTCAAGCTGGGCTTTGGCACCGATCTCCTCGGGCAGGTCCACCGCCATCAGCGCGATGAATTCAGGCTCCGTTCCCAAGCCGAAACGCCGTTCGAAATCCTGAATTCAGCGACGGCTGTCAATGCCGAGATTCTTGGCTTGTCCGGCCAACTCGGCACCATAGCTCCTGGCACGTTCGCGGACTTCCTTGTGGTCGATGGCGACCCGCTCACCGACATCAGCCTGCTGTTCGAAGAGTCCGAGGCCATCAGCCAGATTTGGGCTC
>JACCDH010139915.1_pt1 | contig 20162 bp, 18 predicted proteins | sample 7442481 | NCBI WGS metagenome assembly JACCDH01 (sample SAMN15323433, study PRJNA562643) | freshwater metagenome | isolation source: river surface water | place: USA:Blue River Watershed | collected 2017-08-15 | reverse complement strand
AGGATGACGAATTCTCAAAAACTTATCGCGCTTAAGACTTAAATCACAAGTTTCTGCTTTAAAATTCAGGCAGTTGGAATTTTTTGGAGGTTGCTGAGATGGCTGAAGAAGTAAACAAAGGTGTATTAATGGTTGGCCAAGGCGTTATCATGCGCGGCGAAATCAAAGTCCCAAGCATTGCATTAATTGATGGAACGGTTGATGGCGTACTCGAAGCTGATGTCGTTAACATCACTGAAAATGGCACTATGACTGGCACCACCACTGCAAGTCGTGTCCGCGTTGCCGGAAAAATCAATCAATCTACTACTGCTCGTACAGAATTGTTCATTACTAAATCTGGCTCAGTGACTGGTACTGTCGCTTACGGTGAACTAGAAATTGAAAAAGGCGGCGTCTTTGAAGGAAGCGTCAGCAGCACGAAATAAAATGCCGCCTTGATGCAGTATTAAGCAACAAAAAAACAAAACCCGCGCAGTTGCGCGGGTTTTGTCATTTATTGGTGGCCCCCCCGTGAGTCGAACACGGCACCAACGGATTATGAGAAAAGTGTGCTTCAACTTTTTTCAAATAAATCAAGGTTTTATAGTTAAATAATCAAAGTGTGTAGATAAGTGTGTAGTTTTCATTATATTAATTTTAACTTGTTACCACGGTAACGTTTTCAGCTAAGGCTTTAGAGCCAAACTAGACACGCTGAATTTCACGCTTATGGCAGCAAGGGCACTGAGCGCCCTGTACTCGTGATGAGAGCCTCTTGCTCAACGAACCGACACAGTTACCGTTAGCGCACCAAACCGTAGCGCAGGCTGCGCATCGCCAAGCAACAGACTTGTTGTTATTGAGGGGATAGTTACAGAAGGTGCAGTTGGCCATAGAGGACTTTAATAGGCTGTATTTCGACTTACACCACAATAGATTGCGAGTAAATTTATCGAACTCAATCAACATCCGTTTTGAAGGTAGTGAAAATTCGTCTAGCTAATACTTTCATTGTAAATGCCTGCGAATAAAGCATGCCTGAAACACAGACATTATTTCTTCAATTACCAATTAGCCCCAAAAAAGAAGCACAACATTGACAGCTAAGAAACCTATGGATACGATCAATTTACATTCGTATTTTAAGTTTAATGTATGAAAGGGGGGCAACATGGATGAGAGCTTGGCTAATGGCTTTAAAAATCAATTCTTTAGAGACATCGAAGACGACTTGAATAAAGCAATTAGTCAAGGATTGGTTGTTTATAAAAAATCAAATCAATATTCAAAGCTTACGAATTGGGAAAAATTTACAAAATCCCTCATACTATCAATGAAAGAAATGAAAATTACTCACTGCATTGGTGGATCAAAACGTAAGCCGTTTCTTGTAACTGCGTTACTTGGTGTTGATCAAAATAGGCCTTATAACGCATGGAATGAAAAATGCCTTCTATGCTATGACAATATTTTTAATTTTGATCCTCCATTTTATAGCAGCTTTGAATCTACAGCATATATTGGTGAACATGCAGTTAAACGTTTATACCAGCGAAGTTTTGATGCAGAACGTTACTTAAAAAAAGAAATAACTTACTTAGAAATATTAAAAGAACTAAAGTATGTCCCTCTTTGGTCTAACTTCTGGCCACAGTTGTTCTACTATCTAAATAAGCGTCTTTATAAAATCCAAACACTAAAACCTATAATACCAACACCAAATGGATTGTTTCTATGCGAATACAGCACAAGTAATAAATATCACTTAGATATAAGATCATTTGTAAACAAATCGCAACTTGACGAGCGTCAGACCAAACTGCGAAGCGTATTATTAAAAGCCAGTAAAAAACATGTTGAATCGCCAGTTTGTTTTTTGTCGACGCTTTTGACTACAGGAATTAACTGCCCTGTTGATGATTTACATAGCGTAAGTATGGCACTTGTAAATCACTCCAAGCTACTAGCTGAGCAAATCTCAAACGATGCTGATTTTGGAGAGCATTTACAGTATTACCTTATTCGAACAATCGACCAATTTGAAGAGTACTTGATGTTTGAAAAACATCCTTTATCTGTTGGGAAAAATGCTGTGCTTGAAGACATTATTGAATCATTTAAAAATTAACCGCCAATGCCTATCATTTGTCCCAATGCGTAAGAATAAAATGATCGGAAATAGCATTTACTAAATCCTCAACCAAAGATGAAATGAAAAAACTGTCATCAATAATCAGATAATCACTCGCTAAGTTATCGCATAATTTAATCTGATTGCTTCCGTAGCCGACATAACTCACTTCAATACCACTGAAGCTGTAACCTGTAATGGCATAACCCAAGACAATCTCAGTCTTGCCATCAGTCACACTCAAAGCAAGTAAGCCGGGGTGTAGGTCGGCATCAAGCCAATCTCCAAGGTCACTAAGCACACGACGTGCGAAGACCACCCGCTGAGGGTCGGTGATAGCCTCGAACTGTTCATCGTTCAGATCCTCGTGCTCGGCGAGATTTTGATCGTTAAACCAATGACCTAGACGATCAAAAGGCACCAAATATCCTATGCGATCAGCTTCTACCTCAGGATCGAGACCAAGGAAGTCTATACAGTCGGTGATTGAAGCGAGTTCCTTGGTGGTGATCGCCTTGCCTGCAGCCACCTTTCGGAAAGTTGCCTCCACTTGCTTAGCGGCCTCGCCTTCAAGATGATTTTCGATGCTAACTGTTGCCATCAGATACCTCGTCTTTAAGCTACTTCCATCCAGTCCTCTCCTAACGCCTGAACTTGTTCTAACACAAGTTCAACAGCCCCATCTTGCTAATCTGGCGGATACTTGTATTTGGGAATACTAGTGAAACGTAAAATTGAGTCCTTCAACAATAAAAACTTTGGGAAGTTCGATTGTTGAATCTTCAGCGTATTGTTGAAAAAAATCATCCATCTTTTGCAAAAACAATACAACTGTTAAAGTTTTATTTACAGCAACAGCGTTCAGTAATCTCGTAAAAAATGAGCGATCGCTGATCTTCCAATGAAAAGTTATTTTGCACTCTTTCTTATAATTGTAGTAGACGCTTAAACTATGTGGACGAAGTTTGGGAAGTCTTTCATCTTTAGGTTCTTCTTTTATGTGGATAAAAAACTTCTTTTCATTAAACACAGTATTCGTAAATGGTTGTCGTTCAGAAATTCTTTCTCCCAAAATCTCCTTGCCGCAAATAAATTGCGAGTATCCTTGTATTACTTGCTCAAGTTTGGATTCACTCAACAACCGATGATTAAGATCTGCTGGTTCAGATTTGAATAAAAAATAAACATCTTCAGGCTGTATGCGAAAGGCAAGTCTTACAGACTGAAAATAGTCTGAACGAGAATTGAAAGAATCGCTTTCTGACGAAGCGTCATCTAAATAGTCATCTGTCATCGCCTGACTCCAAAATCTGAGATATCTCGAAAAACTTTTAGCCTTTTTGTACTTACATCAAGGACGTTTTAAGTTTCATTCGTTCGGCAGAATCATTTTAAATTAATATTTAACACTGACAGCGGATACGTGGCGATACCCTTCATAAATTTATTTCTCAACACGAGCCAGTGAAGCAGTCTTTGCATCGTAGCGATACTGCGTGATCGATTCATCACGAATACGTTTAACTGCCTCATCGATCACATTAAGGGGAACTAAAAACCATTCCTTGGGTTTGACTGGATGGCCAAACCTATCGTGTATGACAAGATCGAGTTGTCCGGGGGAAAAAAGCTTGTGGAATAGGTTTTCCAATTTAATTCGATTAATACCAAATAGCTTGTAGCTAGCGACTACCTCGACTTTCGCTAAAAGGTAAGTAGCTTCGTTTTCTGCGTTCTGAATCCGTGTTTCGATTTTTCCGCCAGTGACGCCGATCTTGTGCATCAACTGCCGATGCTCGGCAACATATGGATGGTCAGATAAGCTACGTAAAACGTAAATCGTCCCACTTTCAATATCATCATCTTGGGGGGTATCGGTAAACAGGGGGCCAACCTCAGGCTCAGAAACACGCCTTCCCGCTTCGTCCTTGTAGAGCGCACGTTGCAGTGAGCGTCTAAGCAGATTACTTTCTGTGCCATTGTCATAGATCACACGCAACCTAGCATCACTTGCACCATTCGGCGCACGAATTTCTTCACCAACTTCTGCAACCAGCACCATCTGGCCATTTAATATAAAAAAGTTTCCGATTTCGACGCTTACTTCTTTTCCAAAAGGTCTTGTTTGCCTATCCCCAGAAGCTATCTCTCTTTTCGCTTTTTCGAACAACGGCTTAAAACCCTCGAAATCTTTGCACTTTTCGCGATTTGCGATTTCTTCGGCTGTTTTGATTTCTGCGCTTGACCTGACATGTCTAAGCGTAGACAGATCTTGTTTGACCCCAACGCCATCAAGCTCAGCTAATAATTCATCATCATCAAGCTGCGGTTCGGCAGAAATGCTTGTTTCCGCTTTTACTGATAACAGACCCTGTCGATCCAAGGGCTGAACTATTGACCGACAAAACTCCTGCTCACGAATGCGATCCAATCTGATAGCATAAAGTCGCTCAAAGATGTCGCGATCTTCACCGTGCTGCGGTAAACGACTGTTTTCATCAACGAACTGCTGAATTTCTTCGAATCCTGCAATAACTCTTTCCTCTACTGCACTTTTACCTGATTTTTTCTCAGGCTGTGCAAAGTCATCAAGTTCTGAACGGAGGTCGTCTAAATCAGTCATACCGACCCTCATCTTTAAATCTCACAAATGCTGCTGCACCTTCTGCAAGTTTTTTTTCCCATGCATCAGTTGAACTGATATCGGGTAATCGCCCTCGATCTTTTTTAAACTTCACAGCCCTTACAGCTAGTTCTTTTGCTTCTTCCGGCGTCAAGCTAGTTCGCTTAGCAGTGATGGCTGCTGCTACTTGTTTGAGACTGTCTTCATTCATCGTCTTAGCAAGAATCGCATACGCTTCACTGAATGGATTGATTCGATCAATCAAATCAATGTCCAGCTCGCGAACATCCATTGCAAATTTACGAACACCATCAATTAAAGCTGTATTAGCAGTTGGCTCTGAAGCTGCCTGACCAATGTCGCTTAGCGCAATCTGCTTAGCCTGTTGAACGATATTTAAAGCGGCGATTGCGTGTTGCCTCACAGCTTCCTGATCTTCAGGTTCCAGTTCTGGGTACTTTTCCTTGACGATCTTGCCCATTCGCACTTGCGTAATCTCTTCAGGCACCAACTCTGTATCAAGCAGGCCGCGCTCGACAGTTGTTTTATCCTGAACAAATGTCGCAATCACATCATTCAGGTCTTCCCTACAAATTCTTGTGGCTTCTGGACTCTTGGGTTCAGCGAGTCCATTGATCTCGATCTGGAATTGTCCTGTAGCTTGATTAAAACCCACATTACATTTATCTGATTGATAGCCAGCCTCGCCGTAGTCAAAGCCCACCGAGGGAGCATTGTTTGAGTTTTTTGGCTTAAATTCAAATCGTGGCGCAAGTACCTGCTCCATCAATAAGCTAGCTGCGATTGCCTTCAAAGTGTCATTGACAGCTTCGGTTACAGCTTGTTCCGAAGCATCTGGCTCAGCTATGAGATTAGTAAATCTTGCCTTGGTCTTGCCCGGGGCGTCTCGAGTAGCTCGACCGATGATCTGAACTATCTCAGTAAGACTGGATCGGTAGCCAACTGTTAGAGCATGTTCGCACCAAATCCAATCGAAACCCTCTTTAGCCATTCCGAGAGCGATGATGATATCAACGTGATCTCGATTTTTTTTCTGAGCTGAATCTTTGAGAGCAGCTGATACGGTATCTCGCTTTGCTGGATCATCATCAACAAGATCAGCAATACGAAGCAAATTGCCATCGGGAGTTTTGACAAGCTGAAAACCTGTCGCTTTATCAACCCCCTGCCAATCACCCAGCTCATTTATGATGTGCTCTACTTCTTTTATCTTGTCCTTAGTGCTCTCTCGAGAATTTACATTTGGTATGTGGATAATTGTTTTCTCTCGAGGGTCAAGGACCTTTAGGATGTCATCAGCATAGGATCCACTGTAAAAAAAATAACCGATATCAAGCTCTTTCAAAAACTCATAACCATTCAGTTGCTCGTAATAGGTATATGTAACTGTTTCAAATCTCGCTTCATCTTGTGGGGCCAGCACTGCAGCTGTATCCCCACGAAAATATGAGCCAGTCATCGCGACAATATGGACTTGATCACGAGTAATTAGTTGCCCAAGGTAGGCACCAAGAATATTATCTGGATTAGCTGATACATGATGAAATTCATCAACCGCTATTAATCGATTATCAAATTTTTCTATTCCAAGTTGAGCAACAGCAAATCTAAATGTTGCGTGAGTACAAATCAGTACTTTGTCGTTACTTGACAGAAATGCACCAACAGATTTAACTTTTCCACCATCTTCACCTGGCGCATTGCAGAGATTCCACTTCGGCTGGACAATCCAATCAGCCCAGAAACCATATTTTTTCAAAGGTTCATCATTGAAACTTGACCCAATAGATTTCTCAGGTACAACAACTATTGCCTGTTCAAGACCTTGATTATCAAGCTTATCAAGAGCGATAAACATCAATGCGCGACTCTTACCGGACGCAGGCGGAGACTTGATCAACAGATATTGCTCGCCTCGTTTTTCGTATGCCCTTTCCTGCATCGCTCGCATGCCGAATGCATTTGGCTTTGAAGTACTTTTGTTATGAGCAAAAGATACAGAAACTGAAGGGATGTTTCGCTTTTCAGTCATTATTATCCATCCACTTTGTTTTTGTTGTGCTGCTTCTTTGAAATCATCTTTGTGTAAAGCTCAAAAAGCTTTTCTAGACGTTCTGTGTCATTTCTAAAAAGCCTACCGATAAAAATCCGTTCTACCACTTCATCATTTCTTTCATGCGCCGCACGTAAATCTAAGGGCATCTTTTGAGGATCATATAACTCAGCTATAGTCGCTGGGAAATGTACTTCTCTCGCAAGCAAAATATCTAGAGCGCATTTTGAGAGATCGTATTTATTTTTTTCAGTTAGCTGAGGTATTGGAAAAGTGTTCCAACCAAGCGTATTTGAATATGAAAATCTCATTTCTAAGCGGACACACACAGCGCCTATCCATACCCAATGCATTCTCGAGGCTATAAGGGAAAGACTCCAGATTGGGGGATCATAGATTACATAACATTTCGCCCCAACGATTGTGCTTTCATCCACAACCCCAACTGGCAAATATTCTCTATTCTCAGAAGTAATGGCTGGAATTGCAATAGCTAACCCGTCTTTATGGGGCGCAAATACAAACTTGTATGGATGCCCTACGCCACCCCTTGCTTGAGAGCCTCCTTTAGAACGAATTGTAGAAACTTGATCAAATCTATTTTTAAGAACAGGAATGGCACTAGCCTTAGCTGCGTCATCGTCCTTAACCCAAATACAATATCTGTAATTAGATGCTATAAATTCTTTCGCCCCAATAAATTTCTTTAAATATTTTTTTGCATTAATATCTTGATCAATAATTTCAATCATTTCATCACGCTCAAGAAGTAATTTTCCACCGTCATTTGGTAGATTACCTCGCAACATCTTAGGAAGTGATGAAAGCTGATTTGTCGATGTTTCTACTACAACGTTAGGAGCTGCCACAAGATAAGGATTTATATTATTAACTTTGCGAATTTCTGACTCTTCATTTTTTTTATTGGAGTAAATATATTTCGCATCATCCTTTATGTTTGAGATCCCAACAATTACAACTGTTACTCCAGCTTTATTTGCCGCCAAATTTGACCACTTAAAACTAAGATGAGCAAAAAATATTTCATAATCAGCTTTTATAATGATTGGCCAAATTATTGGAACTTGCTCTCCTTGACATATTGAATTTGTTGAGACAAATGCTATTTTTGTTTTTGTGTGCTTGCCATATTCAACTGCCTTCAAAAACCAACCAGCGACGTAATCAAGAGATTTCCAAGATTTAGTATATTTTGAAAATATTTTTTCAATATCACGCTTTTGTTCTGAAGATTGCAAAACGGAACCAACATATGGAGGGTTACCACAAATATAAGTCTCACCCCCTTCATTTTCAAAATCAATTTGCGCTTGATCTAAAGGGGTACTGAATAAATCATCCCCTATAAGTTTCACACTTCGACCAGCTGGAGGGCAAGCAGATAACCAGTCTAATCGTAATGCGTTATCGCACGTAATCCAATTTTGTGAATCAAGCGGCAAAAATACTGCTAATGCCTCCTTCTGTCCTCTATAAAGTAGATCACATTGATACTCTGCAATTACTAAAGCTAATCTGGCAATTTCACAGGAAAAGTCCCTAATTTCAATTCCACGAAAATTTGTTAGCGGTATCTCCGTTGCACGACCTTCTTCACCGCGACGTACGTTGATCTCATTTTCAATTTCTCGAAGTTGCTTGTAGGCGATCACTAGGAAGTTACCTGAGCCGCAGGCAGGGTCAAATACTCGAATCTTTGCAATACGCTTACGCAAATTCAGCAGCATACGCAAGTTATCAGCTGCCTCCTCAAGCTTCTCACGTAGATCGTCTAGGAATAACGGGTTAAGTACTTTTAAAATATTAGGAACGCTGGTGTAATGCATACCAAGCTCACCACGCTCTTCATCATCAGCAACTGCTTGGATCATTGATCCGAAGATATCTGGGTTTATCTTAGTCCAATCTAATCCCCCGATATGCAGCAGATAGGATCTGGATATCCGGCTAAATCGCGGAGCTTCTGTATCTCCAGCAAATAAACCACCGTTAACGTATGGGAAGGCATCAGCCCATCTAGGTAATTTGACTTTTAATCGTTTATCGATATCTGTATCCATCGCACGAAATATCTCACCGATAACCTCGTGAGTGTTCGACGAATCTCTTTCACTCATCTGCTCAACAGTCTCAATGAACAATTTTTTACGACTAAAAATATCAGTGCTCTCTGCGAAGAAGCAAAAAATCAACCTCGCCATAAAGTGATTCATCGCATAGCTTTGTTCTGCAGTTCCCCACTCAGGGTTATCTTTCAGAAGTTCAACATAGAGACGATTGAGGCGACTTGTTGCTCGTATATCGAAAGAACTTTCTCGAATTTGAGCAATAGTAGAAATACCAGCTAATGGCAGGAAAAAACCGAATTGGTCAGGAAATTTTTCGTAACTGCAAGCTCTAGTTTCTCCGTTCTCTAAATCTTCTGCTTCAAAATCCACGCCATCAGTAGCAACTATAAATCTTGCTTTCGCTTTGGTTGTTGCTGGACTTTGCTTGAGCTCCCTCAGATAGCTATTGACTTGTCCTTTTTCTGCCACTTTGATGTGTACATTATTTGTTTGAAGTACACCGCCAATATCTGATTTATTCGAAGCTCCAGAACGTAGCTTTTTGATAGTCGTATCCTTGTTCCCAAAAGCCATAAGGAATGCAAATGGGAACTCCTCTCCATTGAATGGCTCACTAGCTAGCTTGGTTATTGCTTCTTCTATTTCAATTGCGTTCATATTTTTTGTTTAAATTCTGCTTGGTTTTTACTTAAACTTATCCAGAATCTCTTTCATCTTCAAGCCTTGCGTATTCTGCGCAAACCTAAATCAAACCAGATGCGCATTCCGTGCGTACTTTGTAGCTCAATCAGCAGTGCGATTGTGCATCCAGATTAACATAGGCACAAATATCAACTAACGCTTACAAAATCAGAACAGCATTTATAACGTTCGGTATTACCATGGATAATAATAATTATTGAGACAAGCCTTATTGCATAAAAGCCAATTTTCTTGCCTCGACCAGATCATCCAGTAAATTTTTCGAGCATTCCATGAAGTAAGTTATTGTTTTACTTGAACATTTCTTCAAAATTCGCAAATTGCGAAATTTAAAAAATGAGGGCTGTTATGAGCCAAATACATGACCCAATTGCTGAACTTAATAAACAGCTGGAAGACGTTAAGGAGGTAGGGCTAGCTTGCGCTCAACAAGTTAAAACTACGCAAAAGGCTGAGCGTGAATACATGGTAGCCCTTTACCTTTGGTGGAGGACTGCGCATAAAGAGACTGGCTACCTCGAAGGGCTTTACCAGCTTAACAAGCTTTCCTACTACAAGCAAAAAAAAGGCATCAACTTTACGCCATTAATACGCCTGACCACAGGTGATACCTTGGGTAAGGATTTCGACAGTATTTGGAATAGAGCTTTAAATGCTATACACGAAAAAGTTGAAAAAGGAGGCAAAAGGTTTAAAGCTAAACCAGCTGAAAAACTAGCCAATCTTTTTGATGTAAGCGGAGGTAAGACTGGCTTAGCTGATAAATGGAAAATTAGTAAAAGTGATGAAAAAGAAGCCGATAACTTTAACGAATGGACAGAATTTGAATTAGTTGCAGAAGAATTTCACCAAATACTTGAGCATACATTTGAAAACGAAGCTAGAAAATACTACAAATCTAATCAATCATTACGATCATTAAACATTCAATCTTTTCAGCATGATCGCGACGGCTACTCAACAATTCTTGTCAAACATACGCCAAATGGCGCAGTGGTTGTTGGGTCTTCAGCTGAAAATGTACTAATTAGTCAGTCATTGATAGCCACATATCGATCAGATTTTGATGTAATACCAACTCGACTACGATCACTAATCGAAACTATTCACGTACTCAACACTCCTAATTCGGCTACGAATGATCCAAACAAATTTCTGGAAACAACCAAATTCGACGATCATCTAAATCCTGAAAAGAAACTTAAAAATCGAAGAAGAGTAGTCTTCTCAGCAAATGAACAATGCTTTCTGAATAGCAAAATTCATTCTCAATCTTGCCTAGTTATTAAATCATATCCGAAGATGGCTCCATTTGATCAAGTAGCTTGTGATGTGCACCTTGTCGGCAATACCCAAAATTGGATTGAAACAGTTTTATTACGCAATCGATTGTTTAACATATACAGACCACAAGGAACCGATAAATTCACGTTATCAAATATAGGCGATTACAAAAGCTATGCACTACTACTCCAAAACAAGACTTTACAAGACGATGAAGATGCCCAATTAATACAGAAGCATGTAAAAGTCTTTCGAAATGAAGAAATTTGTTGGCAACCTTTCTTTGAGCGGAAATCAAGGCATTCGGCGCAATTGACCTTCGACTTTCTAAGCCATTTTTCATCAGATGACGATTTTAGTGATTTCGATTGGCATTCCGAATTTACTATCGACTCACTACGAATGTTAGCAAATCAGTTTTTAGAGCCGTGGATTTCAGAGTATGCAGAAACACATAAGCGCCCCATGAATGCCACGTTCGAACTAGTTTTGGATAATGATGTAAAAATTAAATATGAGAAATCTGAATCCACTCAAGCACACGATATTGAATACGTTTTTAATATACAGAATTCAAAATCAGTAGGTAATTTCCGAATGTATGTAAGATCAATCGATTTTAGCTTTGTACTTCGCCAAATTTGCGATCTTAATGTCATAAGTCCTATATACGTATTTGCACAAAAGATTGGCATCATTCTTTTATTTGAAACTTCAGCAAATAGCTTCTTGTGTTTCATACCAAGTTGCGATTTATCTGGAAAGCGATCTGAAGATGGATTTTATTTTTTTAACCCAGAGACTGTAGACAAAGAAGCATATTATTTTTCGTTGGATGAAAATTTCGCACCTGATGAACCTGATTATTCCGATATCGAAGGTCCAAATATCCTTAATAAAGATTTAGAAGCGATTAAAAGCACTATCAACAGATTGAGAGGTAAGAATTAATATGGATAATTTTGCTCTCAATCATCCCTACGAAAATGCCATTTACTTACCAGCAACAAATACAAACTATCTGAACGCAACAGATAGGGCTATTAAAGCTTCAAGACCATGGCCATCAACTCTGCAGCCTGAAGATTTAGCATTTTGGAGCGGTAAAAGTAATTTATTCAATCATAGTTTTGCTCTTCACTCAGTTGGCGGGTATGGAGTTGGAAAATTCGTTTCTTCACCATTATTTGACAGACTGGATGGGCCTTATTGGTTAGTAGGTGACTCATGCGGATTTCAAATTGGAAAAGGTACATTGAAAGGGTTAGAAAATTTACAAAAGGGAATGGATGGTGATGCGGCCGAAGTTGCTTGGTATGACAACAAAAATGCTGTTAATTGGATTACTGGGGCATTGAATACCAACTTTGACTACGCAATGACTGTTGATATGCCGCTTTGGGCAACAACCACCAGTGGCAAAGATTCACCATTTCATAATTGCACTGAAGAGCAGTTGCTAAGAATGACCTTACGCAATCTCGACAGAATAATTGCCAGTGACTCCACAAGCGTTAAGTGGCTTAACGTAGTGCAAGGAACTACACTCGACAATTCTATTCGCTGGTATCACAGCGTTAAGAACTATCCGTTAAGCGGATGGAGTTTGGCTGGTGCGGCTAGTTGGCGTGGTGGATTGAAAAACTTTTTGCATGTTTTGCTTACAATGCGCGATTACGGCGCATTCGAACCCGGCAGGGATTGGGTACACATGCTTGGGGTAAGCCAACCTATATGGGACGTTATCTTTACTCGATGCCAAATGCATCTACGAAGTATTAATCCAAATATCCAGATTAGCTACGACAGCGCTTCACCATTTATTACAGCAGGAGTATTTAATCAGGTAGCGGATATGCCAATACTTGGAAAAAACTTGAAAGAATGGCGTGTGAATTTCAATAAATTTGACGGAGTTCGTAGTTTTTCAGATTCCAGCAAAAATATTAGATTTATGCCAAATACTTCGCCAATAACTAAACATATTTACATGCACCACCTTGTAATCAAAGATGATAATTTTGAAAGTAATAGACTTGATGATGTATCCAATCAGCTACTTATAAATCATAACATTTGGATTTACTTGGACGCTGGCAGACGTGCGAATGAAATTGTGAGAAATTCGTTTAATGAGTTGCCACAACTTCTAGCAAGTGCATTGACCGCAATTGATTTGGCTTTTACTTCAGATAATTGGAAATCAGTACTTGATCAATGGTCGTACGACCTGAATAAACTAGCACCGAATAAATTCACCAAACTTCACCCCTTGCAATAATATCTTTATGGCCTACAGAAAATATATCTGCCCAAGCTGCAAGAAAAAAACTGGCGTTAATATTCACTATGGATACCCCTCACAAGAGCTTATTGAGGCTGTTGCTAAGGATGAGGTTGCACTCGGTGGCTGTATTTTATGGGCACACAACCCTGACAGAAAGTGCACTAGCTGTGGGTACAAATGGAAAATAAAAAAACGAAATGAATCGACCTAGTAACTACAAATCAAGCTAACTCAACAGCTTTGCGAATGGACTGTGGAGTGACTGCAATGTAGCGTTCCAATGAACTTAAGTGTTTGTGACCCGATAAGGCCATAATCACTTTAGTGGATATGCCGGACTCACTTAGTGATGTGCAGAATTTACGTCGACCTGAGTGACTGGTTGCGCCATTGATCCCTGCATTTTTATAAAGCCTGCCAAAGAACTGACAGAGCGTGTTGGCATTGAAACCATCACTATTGGATTTTTGGCTATAGAAAAATTTCTGCGTGTCTGGCTGATCTTTAATTGTTTTGTAATAGGCTAGCAGTTCCTTCTGCATACGAGTATTTAAGTAGACAGTTCTGCTGTCACTGCCTTTGGTCTGTTCTGGCTTCAAATATATGGTGTCATAAATTTCACCCTTGGGACTGACCACGTCTTTGATGCGCAATGCACTGAGTTCACAGACCCTAAGTCCAGCACCATGTGACAATAATAAAAGTGCGCGATTACGAGCTGAGTGCTTTCTTGTTGAAATGTAATCCAGTACTCTGCGCAGTTCCTTGTCGTCTAAAACTTTGGCTTGCTTTGTCATTGAGTCCTCCCTGAAATGTTGTAGTTACTTAGCTTTTAGTATGTTTTCTGAAGTTTCAAAGAGCAACCGAAAATGACTAAGCAAAGTACTTAGCGAAACCACCCAAGAATCAAGAGGTTATTGACTAAAAATATCTAATATCAGCTTTTATGTAATCTGTGACATTTCAGTGTTTGATTTCATTGCGAGAGAATTAACGAATAAATGAAGACGGGCTAAACAGCCCTATAAGCTGAGATCAAGCTAGCACTGGGTGTGATGTACCCAAGGCAAGCTTTAAAATGCTTATAGGGCTGGCGCTTGGGCTGACGGGGGTCCTGCAGCTTCTAATTTCTTGGCTGCGAAAAATTTAGTTCGGGTACTTACAGATTCAGCAAGGTCTTTTGGCAACACCCATAATGCAGCTAAGCTAATATAGCTGTGGATCAATCAGGTGCATTTCAGACATGAAATCGATCGATGACATCTTCGAAGACTTGGAAATCAAGCAGGAGTACATCTCTCAGGTAAAGCTAATACTTGAGCGCGAGAATTTGTCGTTTGAATGGCGATTCTTTGTGGAATATGAAGGCGAACGTGAAGTGATCAGATATCAATTCGAAGATGGTCACATCGATTGGCTCTTGCCGAATCAAGTCGATAATCAGCATCTGTACGTATCAGGTGAACAGATGCAGCATCGTGTCGTTCAGTGGCTTAATATCAGATTCATTGGTTGATTGCTTAATTATTGATTTTAACTATCAATCATCGAACTGCGTTCGCTGATGCTATCGCTTCTATCAAGCACTTCGTTCTTGATATCAGCTCATCATATTTTTAAAGAGATCATTGGTTTGGGAAAGCTTTGAGCAAACGACGGCTATAGCACCGTTGAGGTACAGATAGCCGCCGTGCCGTCCATTGGTCGTGCAAAGATGTCGCTGGACGAGTATGAAAGAGTTAGTGCGAGACGTATGTATTAAAACTCACAAACTATCGCAGCAAGCTTATTTACTGGGATAGATACTCTGCGGCACACTTTATCGCTACAGCCTTCATACCAACTAGTAGCAAGTGCGGGGTCATTAGCCGTCATATTACAACCCGCGTTTTCGTCCCTTTGTTTAAGCAGTGGAGTATCTGCTGTTCGATATCTATTACGCCTTGGGTAATTGCCTGTAAAGCTTGAATAATTTTCGATTAACCTTGCTTGAGATATTTAAAATACGCTGTGCTTCATTTGCCTTGATCTTTTTACGTGCTTCGTAGTTAAAATATTTTCGGTGATAAGCAACTAAAAAGGCTTTCTGATCATCGTTGATCAATTTTTTGTGGTGCTTGAGGATCAAGTGCGCTTGCCTTTGGGCGTACAAGACAAAAGAACTTAGATTATCGAAATCTTTGATTGTGTAACCTTGCTCGCGTATCCAGTTATCAGCTGCCCAAGTGTCTAGCTGCTGCTTACGATTAACCTCGTATTGCTTATCCGTTAGTGATTTGTTTGTCCATTTCATGCACTTATTTATGTCGGATGTCAGAGATCCTATGTAAAAGTGAGTGAACCTGATATATACCGTGGCATATCTGCGGCAATCCAGCCTTTTTCGGTTGCTCTGAACGGTTGGCCGACAATAATTTACTAGCTCCTACAACGAACAAAGGAGCGAAAAATGCCCGTACTTACTAGTCTCAAATTAGTAGCAAGCCAAAAACTGCGAACTGTCAGTCCCATAGTCCAGCGCAGACAAAAACTAATCGATAAAATCGATGAACAACTTAAAAGCTGTGAAGCGCAGAAGGCTGGCGAGGTCTATGCACCCAAGCGTATGCGCACTTATACAAACAAGCACACGGGTGAACGCATGACCGTTGAAGCTGTTAAACGTGTGAAGAATTGGTTTTGGATTGCAGAAGATGGAAAAATTAATCTGGCAATTAAATATGGCAGCAAAACTCTAGCTTTAAACAAGAAGGGTGCTAATGCGATCCAATTAACTACAGGCGATGAGTTGATAGCAGTATTAGGCCAACTTAAATCAGCGGTGGCTGATGGTGAGTTAGATGAAGCTATCAATGAAGTTAGTTCGATAACACGCGATGGATTTAAAAAATGACTTCCATCCAGCTAGTTGTTGCCGCGCTGGTTGTTACCTTAATACTGTGGAGTCCTTAACATGCGTACCTTTGAAGCCAGTATCAAACTGCATACAAACGGCCACTACACCGTTGTAAAGACCCGTATTCAAGCTACAGATGCCTACGCTGCAAGAGCTCTGCTGGAATCACAATACGGTGTAGGCAATGTCGTGGGTTTTGTCATGCCAGTAGCTTAAATTTGCGTCCTCCTGTGTGTGTAAATACATACAGGAGGATTCGTTATGCGAATTAATGAAATGTTAAATGCTGCTGAGCAGCTGAATTTACTAAAACTTATTTACGACAACACATGGCGTGCTATTAGTCAGCAAGCGGGTGCTGGATTATCTAAGCCAAAGCAGGCTCTTCGACGCCACGTATCAGGTCCAGCCAGTGCTAAAAAACATAAAGCTGGGCATCACAAGCCAGCAAAACCCGTAATGGTTCCTGTGCAGCCTGTGCCAAAGCCTCTGGTGCAGCAACCCACAGCAAAAACAAAACCCAAGCCATTTAATACACCCTCAAGTGTGCCTTTTACGTCACGTCCAGCACAACTTCAGAACCGTGTTTCTGGTTCAAATTCGCAGTTTAACAACGTAGCTGCAGATTCAACGCTTGTGGGGAAAACTGGTGTAGCGAGCCGTAATACTAATACCCTGTAGCGTTACACAAGTGTGACACTTTATTGCTAAAAGTTATTCACAGAAATTGTGGATAACTGGAAACGATTTATACAGTTTAGCCAGTATTTCCAACGTTTCGGCTGGATCAACAATTTTTGTGCAAGCTTATTGAAGACGTATCAAATCGATTTGATTAATAACGCTTTTTAGTGCCTGAAGCTTTTCTTCCTTCTTTTGCATATCAGACTCAATATTTACTGAGATGAATTCTCCTTTTGTATTCACAGCAACAGTGACGTCACCAAATTTCGTCGTGAATTTGTGTATCGCACCAAATCTAGCAAGATGTTCTTGCGTTTGTTTCTTTACTGTAAGCGTGGTCGTTACCTTTGCTGCATTTAATTTCCAAAGCTGAGCGATATTTTCATCGCATTTTTTCATTAATTTATTGATTATTTTATCCAAATCTTCAGCTGCAACTTCGCGTAATTGTGGCAATTCAATCGTTAAATCATCGCCAGCGCGGATTCGTTCGTTGATTTGCTCGTAGTGCAATTTATCTGAAACATACTTACTGGACTTCTTTAATGCATTTTCAGCAAAACCCTTGATCGATTCTGCAATATCGCGCTTAAGATTGTCCTCGGTAATTTTGTCGTGGCTGTAGGCCTCATCATTTTTACTTGTTTGCATGGGATCTCCTAGCTACGCTTAGCTAGTAATGAGTCAAGCTCATTGACTAACGCTTCGGTGGCTTCAGGGTTTTGCTCGATAAGCGGTATGCTAATACCTGATGCCACTGACATCAGATGCATGAAGTGTGCTTTTGCTGGTGTTATATATAACTGCTTTTCAATATCGTCCTGCACTTGCTCTTTACCAGAACTAGTCACGCCTGCAAGTTCTTCAACTTTCATTAATGGTTTGAGATGACTGTAGTGCATTTCGATCATGGCGTTTGAAGTACCCATTTGTTTGGCTAACAAATCCCAACTCATACCTTCTAGAATTCGCTCAGTAGCGTAGTAATGTCTAAGGCTGTACAAACTACGCTTTTTACCATCCGTGTCATTCACGCTCATACCTGAAGCTTCTAAGCAATCAGCAAATAAATGTGGAAAGTTTTTTGGTACATTCCCATCCCTGGTTAAAAATAGTGGCTTATCTATTTTATTTTCGACGATTTCATCCAACGTTAAATGCGCGATATCACCCTGCAACTGTTTGAGTTTTTCTAACACTAACCGAATTTCCTGCCTCGGCACGATAGTTCTTTCTTGTCTTTTTGCAGCTGGAACAAAGATAGAGAGATAACGTCCCGAGGGCCTGTTTGTATAAGCTAAATGCTTCCATTTTAATTTTGCAGTCTCTGTACCCGGACGCAATCCAGTACCTGCCACAAACGCAATATATAAACCTAGCAATTCACGAAGCTGTCTGCTTTTTTCTTTACCTGTTTCCTCGGACCATGACCTTAAAAATCGTTCTAATTTAATTATTTCCTCGGTTGTAAATATGCCGCGCGATTCCGAAGCTTCCCCTGTATTTTTTGTCTGCGGCTTCTGCAAAGGTGACATGTAACCTTTGGAGATCGAAAAATCAAACACATAATTCAATGCAGCATTATGATTTGCTTGCGTACTAGCTTTTAACTCAAAGCCTACTTTTTCAGTTCGCCAAATATGAAATTCATCAATCGCACTGGTTTTAATACTATCAACGTGATAGTTACCAAAGAATGGTATTAAGTAAGTATCGATTGCTCGATAATAATCTGCGTAGCTTTTGGGACCTTGCTTACTTTTTACTTTTTCTTTTAAATCTTTGCTTACTACTTCAGCGACAGATTTAAATTTTTTGCTTGTTACAGCAAGTCCACGCTTTTGTAATAATTTAGCCTCGTGATACAAGTCTTCTGCTACTTCTTTAGCTTCTTCTAAATCTATTTTTCCTGTAGTTTTTCTCAGCCATTTATTTGTGCCATGTATCTTGTAATGCACTTGCCACAACGAAGAACGTGCGCGACGTGTAAGCTGCAATTGCTTATCACGCAACACGATAGTTGTATCAGCGATTTTGGACATAAAAAAATATGCTCATTTTTCGAGCAAGTATACATTCAGTCTTTTTAGGCGCAATCAAATTTTATATTTAATTTGTTAAATTTTAATTTTTCATTTCTCAAGTAATAATATTTGATTACTCTTCGATGCTTATCTTTTATAGTTAACTTTAATCTTGGGATATTTAAATTAAATTTAATTAGGAAAATATATGGATGCTTTTCAGTGGGTTACTGGCATTACTTCACTTATAAGCTTTGGAATACAACTATTTGATTTGTTTCCGCGCTTTCGAGAAAATAGGCAAAGAATTTTATTTCTCTCGTTTGGCCTTTTTCTTGGTAGCATTTTCCGTGCAATTGATAGCTCAAGTATAAAGATAGTTATTCAATTTTCAGGCTTTGTTTTGCTTATAACAGCTCTAACAATAGCTTTGGTTGGCCTTGCTTTTATTGGCGCTCTAACATCAGATACAGAAAGGAGGGCCACTACACTTGGCATTTGTTTTGCAGGCTCAATGGGATATTTGATTATTTTATTTTTTGGAAGTCTCTTTAACGGGGCTATTGAGAATCCCAAGATAGAAATGCAAAAAATTACTAGTACTGAGTTACTTTTTCTAAGCGAGAAAGCTGTAGAGCATAAAAATTACGAACGTGCAATCATGCACCTCAATACTTTACATGGAAGAATTGCTAATGATGATCAGCGCATAAAAAATATAGAGCAAAGAATAGTTGAGATTAAACAACTCGAACTCAGTGAATCGAAATAAAAAAAGCCACCCAAGTTGGGTGGCTTTTTTATAATGGTGGGCCTCCCGTGAGTCGAACACGGCACCAACGGATTCTGGTTTGCGTAGCTTTAGCTACTCCCTGGACTATGCCTTCACCGTATACATTGCTGCACTTAGGCGGGCGCCGTCTAGTCTCTACACCTTCAAAGTGTTCACACACTAAGCTTGGCTCGGCGTTGGCATATGCATCACTGCACTTAGCTTTCTCCGAATTTGACGCCATTCACACACAGCGTTTCCGACTGTGGTGCACATTTACATATGAGTCCGCTGCTCTAACCAACATGAGCTAGAGGCCCGAAACTTTTACTGCTAGCTGCAATTATGCCAGTTACTTTATTAGCTAACTGGACTTTGAACATTTTTTAAAGTGTGTTCAAAGTGTGCAGTTGTATAATTAGTAATTTAATTATTGTAAGTTATTGAATTTAAAGTAACTTTCATTGATTAAAAAGTTTCCCCAGAGGATTATGAGTCCGCTGCTCTAACCAACATGAGCTAGGGGCCCTTTAACCTCAGTAACGCTAATCCATTTTGGATTTTATCGCGCTTAAACCGTCGTAAGCTAATAGCTGACTGCGATACAACGGTT
>JACCDH011593947.1_pt1 | contig 20169 bp, 14 predicted proteins | sample 7442481 | NCBI WGS metagenome assembly JACCDH01 (sample SAMN15323433, study PRJNA562643) | freshwater metagenome | isolation source: river surface water | place: USA:Blue River Watershed | collected 2017-08-15 | reverse complement strand
CCCATACTTTTTCGGTATAGGTCTTGAAAAAAATATTGAACAAGCGTTTACCAAACTGATTGGTCACCCAGTCTTCAAAATTTTGTGGATCTTTTACAGGAAAAACTTTTGCTTTTAAATAACTCATCACACAAAGAAAACTTTCGAATATCCCCAATTTCAATAATGCTTCAAATGCAGCTAATGGATAAGCAAAAAACTTTTTATTATAAAAAATTCGAGAGCTTCTTGGACGCTCTAATAATTCATCTGCTAAAATTTCAGTCCAAAAATCTTCCACTTCTTTTGATTTGGAAAAAAAGCGGTGACCCCCAATATCAAAATGATACCCTTTGTAAGATTCTGTTCTTGAAATACCCCCAACATATTGTGGATCTTTTTCAAATACCGTTACCTGTTGTTTAGCTTTACCTAACAAATACGCAGCAGTTAAACCTGCTGGGCCTGCTCCTATAATGGCTACCTTTTTAGTCATGCTGGGAAATAATTTGGGCAAAATTGCGAAAATATGTTGGGATTGCCATCAATAAAAGCAAAGAGTTTGGCTAAAGTCTAAATTTTTCCCTATTTCAAATAAAGGCAGCATTCCTTGTCTTTTATAACTTCCTAAGCTTAAGCTATCTAAATAAGCTTAGGGAAATAAGTTATACCTAATAATGCAGTAAATAGCTTTGACACCGTCTTTCCAGTTAATTTTTTTACCTTCTGCATAAGTTCTTCCATAATAAGATATACCTACCTCGTAAATTCGAATATTTTGAATTCTGGAAATTTTTGAAGTGACTTCAGGTTCAAATCCAAATCGCTTTTCTTTCAATTTTAAACGCTTTACCATTTCGGTATTAAAAAGTTTATAACAGGTTTCCATGTCAGTCAAATTCAAATTCGTAAATAAATTTGACAAAAAGGTTAAAAACTTATTACCTATCGTGTGCCAAAAAAATAAAATTCGATGTGCAGATCCACCCATAAATCTTGAACCATAAACAACATCGGCATATCCATCAATTACTGGTTTTAATAATTTATTAAATTCATTGGGGTCATATTCTAAATCGGCATCCTGAATAATAAGATATTCCCCTGTAGCATTTTTTATACCAGTATGAATAGCTGCTCCTTTTCCTGAATTTTTATCATGTTTTAAATATACTATTTCAGCACTAGGATTTGCCGCTATGATATTTTGAATTAAAACTTCAGTATTGTCTTTTGAGCAATCATTGACTACAATAATTTCTTTCTTAATGTCATTTATCAATGATAAATTAATTAATTTGTCCAATATTTTGGAGATCGTAGATGCCTCATTATAAGCCGGTACAATAATTGAAATTTTGTTGATATTCATTTGTATATTTATGATATTTATATTAAATATAACTATATTTTGATTAATATAATATATTTGAAATAATGGTAAAATTATTTCATTTTTTTTAAAAATAAGATTAAAACTAATTTATTATTAAATGTTGAATACCCATCAAAACAACACTCATAAAGTATACTTCAATTATATAATTGCTAGCATCATTGTTTACATAGTTGGCAGTATTTTCATACCCTTAATGGAAGTAGACGCTGTCCAATATGCTAATATTTCGAGAGAAATGCTGCAAAATAAAAGCTTTTTGGAAATTTTTGACCAAGGAAAAGATTACTTAGATAAACCCCCTTTACTTTTTTGGTTGAGTTCATTAAGTATGTATGTATTCGGGATCAATGATTTTGCTTACAGGCTTCCATCAATATTGATGGCAATAATTGCAATTTATAGTACCTATAAATTTACCCTACTTTATTATGCTAAAGAAATTGCAATATTGGCTTCCTTAGTACTAGCCACTTCGCAGGCAATGTTTTTAATAACACACGATGTAAGAACCGACACCATGTTGATGGCTTGGGTTATTTTAGGTATTTGGCAGTTTTCAAGTTGGTTACAAAACAAAAAATGGCAATCCCTAATTGCTGCTTTTGTAGCTATCGCTTTTGGAATGATGACAAAAGGGCCAATTGCCTTAATGGTGCCCATATTTTCCTTTGCTCCTCATTTTATAATTCATAAAAATTATAAACTATTTTTTAAATGGGAGTATCTAATTGGATTAGTGATAATTATTATACTATTAATTCCAATGGACATAGGATTATATAAACAGTTTGATTTACATCCGGAAAAAGTCATGTACGACAAAACGGGAACTTCCGGAATAAGATTTTTTTATTGGACACAAAGCTTTGGTAGAATTACAGGAGAAAGTGTATGGCATGAAAATGATAGCATCTTTTTTTTATTTCAAAATTTATTATGGGGATTTTTACCTTGGATATTATTTTTGATTATTGGTTTATTATTAGAAGTTTACAATATTGTTAGCAATAAATTCAAGATAGGTGGTCATGATGAATGGATTACCCTACCTGGATTTATAATTACCTATTTTGCACTGGGAATCAGTAATTATCAGCTACCGCATTACATTTATATTGTTTTGCCTTTTGCTGCCATCATTACAGCTAAGCATATATATAGTATATCCTTAAAACATGATAATAGTATTATAAAGAAATGCTTGAACATTATTCACTTTCTAGTATATAGTATCATTCTATTATTACTAGTTATACTCTTGTTCATTCCTTTCAACACCAACAAATTCATTATCATTGCTGCATTACTATTGGCGTTTATCTCTTTTGGCATTATGCTATACAAAAATCATAGCCAAATTTCCAAAATGATACATTTTGCTTTATTTACCATCTTGACGACTAATTTATTTTTAGCTTTATTCTTTTACCCTAAATTATTAGAATACCAGTTAGGTAATAAAGTAACTAGCTATGTAAATGAACATAAAATAAATAAAAGCAATTTTTATTTATTTAAAATTAATACGGAGAGAAGTATGGACTTTTATAGCAATCATAGCTACCAGAATATAGCGGATTTAAATTTATTGAAAAGCAATGATTATGTTTTGATTACTAAGGAAAACATGAATGATAGCCTGCTGAATAAATTTACTAAAATCGAATTCCTCTCCACCTTCCACGTAAGTACATTGACAGCAGCATTTTTAAATCCAATAACAAGAGATAGTACACTTAACTATCATTATATATTACAAAAAAAATAAAGCCTGGTCAAGTAAACAGTATCATTAAAATTTTAAATTCACATCTATGTCAAATACAGCTAATATCATATGGAGCACCAAGCATTTTTCCGAACTGTCTGTTGATGAACTTTACCAAATTTTAAGACTTAGAAGTGAAGTGTTTGTCGTTGAACAAAATTGTGTTTTTTTAGACTTGGACAATAATGACCAAATTGCCTATCACACCATGGGCTGGATGGGTGACGAATTAATTGCCACAACTCGCTTATTTGACATTAATCAAAGTTATCCGGGCTATCAAAGTATTGGTCGAGTCGTTGGATCTCCAAGACACAGAGGTATTGGAGCGGGCAAAGCACTTATGCAGTATTCCATTAAAGAATGTGAAAGATTATTTGGAAAACATCCCATCAAAATTGGTGCACAATTATACCTTAAAAAATTTTATGGCGAACTAGGCTGGGAACAGGCTGGAGAAATGTATTATGAGGATGAGATTGAGCACATCCCTATGATTCGTCGCTAAAATAATTTATAAGAAAATTTAATTCCCTGTGTTTTGTCTCCATTTTGTAAATAACCATTTACAAAATCAATACGAAATAATTTAAATACTTTTTCAACGGAAGCGAAAGTCTCAATATAATTAGGTTTTCCATTTACATTCAATGTGTTTGCACCTACTACAAAAAACCAGTTTAATTTTTTGAACAATGGTATCTTATTTGAAATAAATCCATTTAAATGATACTCAATATGAGATTCGGTATAAAGTGATGAAGTATTACTAAATGTGTAATATGGTAATAACTGAAAGCCATTAAAATAGTTATTATTCACCACTATTTCATTACCTAAATAATGCTGATAATCAGGTGCGTAAATCTTATTGGCATTTGAAAAACCACCTATTATAAATTTAGCATCCAACTTACCGTAAAGTTTCAAATTAAAGTTTTGTGAAACGCTAGCACGCCATTTCGTAAAATCAACATCACTTCCCAAAACAGCATTTACGCCACTTGTTACATTAAAATTAATGGTTGGGTATTTTGACCCCAAATTAATCATGCGATCTGGCAACTCAAGATATTTTGAAAAAGGTCTCCAAGTAAAATTAAAATTAAGCACCAAGGATTTATGAAGGACTAAATTTGAACTCATTAATGTAGTAGGAAAGTTGGGAGAAAATGTTTTCCCATTAAGTTTTGTAACTACATTATCCATGGGTTTACGATCTTGAAATTGCATGTCTACAGAAGCATTGATGCCTTGTCCAAAATTTCGACCGTACTTAATTTTAAAAAATGAGGCTTCGTAAGTTTTCATATCATTCCGCCCCCAAAAATAGCCTCCCAATGAGTTCAGAAATTCAGTAATTGGATTATTGTTATTAAACTGAAATACAGTATTACCGAAACCTACATTTAAATAAGACCTGGATTTTGTAGGAAATGTATAATTAGAAAATAACTCACCATACAATTTTTTCTTTCTTAATCCATACCTTAAAGCTGGATTTATTTCCAGATTATTATACTTTTTAAATTGTTTTAAATAGGACATTCGGAAGTTCATGACACGGCCTTCTGCTGGATTAAAATAACTTGGATATGATGTTAGTAAAGGGTTAAATCTAAGGAATGTTTTTTTAGATTGGATACTGTAACTATACCCAGTTAAAAAAACATTCATAAACTTTGGCTTATTTCGGACACTATCTAGGCTATCCATATAAGCTGGAGATAACCTTAATTTTTCAAGGCTGTCCTTTTTAATAAAATCCATCGCTTCACTGGGGAGTAAAGCCACCGGACGAGCACTATCCCAAAATTGTATAGATTTTTTATTGGCACTATCTAAATACTTAATAATTACATTACTGAAATACTTGGAACCAAAGTTTTTATTAATCTCATATTGGTTGTACACTTGTAAAAAGCTACCATAAAATTTAAATCCTAAAAAACTACCCGCAATATTACTAACCTGTTGTTTAACCACCCACTGATTATCAATGGACGTATATATTTGTTCATAACTAACTGTATCCACCAACTGCAATTGCTGTTCCTTTATCAAATTCAGCTGCACACTATGAATGCACCATCGGCCATCAATAATGGTGATAAAACCTGTAAATAATGGCTCTTGCTTTCGCTTTGGTGTTACTTTAATCCGACAAATCTCTAGACCATTTTCATAAAATGAACCTAGGTATTTATACTTATAGTAATTAAGTGCATTGTCTGCGATAGGTGAAATAAAACCTCGTGGGTTTAAGGCATCATTCACAGCTATTATATTTTCATAAAATGAAACAATGGATGGATTCCCAAATCCAAAGCCATCACTTTGTCCACTTACTTTAGTGGAGGTTATTTCCACTTTTTTTTGATTGTCTCTAATGGAATAATCTGCAAAGGTTTCTGATAAATACAAAAGCTTCGCCTTACTTGTATCCCCATCCTCAAAATCGACAGTATCCCCCAAAAACTTTTTGGGGTAATCTCTTAATTGTAATTGTCCTTTTAGATAAACTTGACATTTGAAATTATTGAACTCCTTTAAATAAGTGGGGCGTTGCTTTATTGCATTTCTAATTATTTCATAGGCAGGGTCTTCTCCTTTATTTGACACAACCACCTCCTTTAATTCATATTCTTGCTCCTCTAAAACAAAATTTAAAATAGTAAGATTTTCCTCAATTTTTATTTTTTTCTCACTGATTTTGAAACCAACATTTTGACATACTATGATATATTCTCCTTTCCCTAATTGCAAACTATATTGTCCCTTACTGTTAGCGGTTGTTCCATTAATTGTTTTTTTGATACTAATTGATGCATAAGGTATGTCCTTGCCATTAATATCCTTCACAGTTCCTTTCAGTGTATTGGCTTTTGTAGCAACTGAGTGAAGTAGGATAACGATAATCAAAAAAAGCTGTCGATATAATAAAGTATTTTTCAAATTGGTATTCAATATTTAAAGAATAAAACGATTAAATGTGTATTTAGTTACAACTAACATTCAACCCCTAATTCATCTCCAAAGTTAAATACTTGGCCGTATGTGATTTTGATTTTTTAATCATTTCTTCCGGTGTGCCAACAAATTGAATAATACCACCCCCACTTCCACCTTCTGGCCCTAAATCAATAATATGATCAGCAACTTTAATAACATCCATATTGTGCTCAATTACTAGCACCGTATTGCCTCTTTCTACTAATCGGTCTAAAACGCCAATCAATAATTTAATATCCTGAAAATGCAAACCTGTGGTAGGCTCGTCTAATATATAAAAGGTTTTTCCAGTATCTTTTTTCCCTAACTCTGTTGCCAATTTAACACGCTGTGCTTCTCCTCCACTCAAGGTAACCGCCGATTGACCTAAAGTGATATAACCCAGGCCTACTTCCTGTAATACTTTTACTTTACGATAAATAAAAGGAACTGCTTGAAAAAATTCACAAGCCTCTTCCACAGTCATATTCAACACATCACTAATGGACTTGCCTTTGTACCTGATTTCTAAAGTTTCTCTATTGTATCTTTTACCTCCACATTTTTCACAATGCACATATACATCCGGTAAAAAATTCATTTCAATTACACGCATACCACCTCCTTCACAAACCTCACATCTTCCTCCTTTCACATTAAACGAAAAACGTCCTGCCTGATACCCTCTTATTTTTGCTTCTGGCACGGATGCAAATAAAGTTCTGATATCCGTAAAAAATCCACAATAAGTTGCAGGATTACTTCTTGGTGTTCGCCCGATAGGTGATTGATCAATTTCAATTACTTTATCAATATGCTCCAAGCCAGTTACTTTATTATATGGCATTGGTTTTGTTTTGCTATTGTAACAAAACTGAGACAATATTGGATAAAGCGTTTCATTAATTAAAGTCGATTTACCACTTCCGCTCACTCCAGATACCACTATAAATTTACCCAATGGAAATTCACAATCAACTTTTTGCAAAGTATTCCCTGTTGCCCCTTTAATTGAAATCGTTTTACCATTTCCTTTTCTTCTTTCAGTAGGCACTTCAATCATTTTTTTGCCTGCTAAATACAATGCCGTTTCCGATTTTGATTTTAATATTTCTTTGGGTGTGCCCTGTGCAACAATATGTCCCCCATGAATACCTGCGCGTGGACCAATGTCAACTAAGTAGTCTGAAGCCATCATAATATCCTTATCATGCTCCACTACCAAAACGGTATTGCCAATATCTCTTAATTGCTTTAAGGCAGTTATCAAGCGTTGATTGTCTCTTTGATGTAATCCAATACTTGGCTCATCTAAAATATAAGTAATGCCTTGTAATTGGGATCCAATTTGTGTTGCTAATCTAATACGTTGCGACTCTCCACCACTTAGTGATTTTGACGGTCGACTCAATGATAAATAGGATAACCCAACATTCATCAAAAAGGAAATACGATCGTCAATCTCTTTTAAAATTCCTGCAGCGATTTGTGTGTCTTTTTTATCTAATTTTTTAGGAAGCGCCAAAAACCATTGTTGCAAATCATCCAAATGCATGTCATTCAATGCTGCAATATTTTGATCGTTCACTTTAAACCATAAACTGTCCTTTCTCAATTTTGTGCCATTACAAGTGGAACATGTATTAAGTTCCATAAAACTTTCTACCCATCCTTTTAAATGATCAGTACTTTGTGACGAAGTAAACCAACGCTTTAACATGGGAACAATGCCCTCATAACTACCGGTATAAGCATCAGGAATATCTTCGTCATTTAAATCCAAGTCAAAACTGTTGGTAATATTTTTATCTCCAAATAAAATTAAATCCATTTGCTCTTTGGTCAAATCTTTCAAAGACTTATCCAAGCTAATTTTATGTTTTCTAGCAAATTGTTTCACCTGAGTAAAAACACTTGCCTCACGCGCTTCCCCTAAAGGCGCTATACCACCTGCATTAATACTAAGGGTATTATCAGGCATGATTAAATTCAAATCTATTGCATACACATTACCCAATCCTTTACAAACTGGGCAAGCACCGTATGGACTGTTAAATGAAAAACTATTTGGAGAAGGTTCCTCATAGCTTAATCCTGTTTCCAAACACATTAATTGTTTTGAAAATTGAACCACTTTTGTTTTACCTTCTTCTAATAAAAATAGTAGATCGTTGCCCATTTTTAAACACTGTGCAACACTCTCACCGAGTCTAGTTTTCATAGCGTCGGTAACTGGAATTCGATCTACTACAATTTCAATATCGTGAATTTTGTACCTATCCACTTGAAACTTTGGTCTTAACTCAATAATTTCACCATCCACCCTCGCTTTTACAAAACCTTTTTTACGAATTTCTTCAAATAACTCTCTATAATGTCCTTTTCGTCCACGCACCACCGGTGCTAACAAATTGATTTTTTTATCCTTGAATTGAGTGAAAATATTTTGTACAATTTCAGCCTCAGTAAACTTCACCATGGGTTTGCCCGTATTATAACTATAGGCTTTTCCAATACGCGCATATAATAACCTCAAAAAGTCATACAATTCTGTCACTGTACCAACGGTAGACCTTGGATTTTTATTGGTCGTTTTTTGCTCAATGGCAATCACAGGTGAAAGTCCTGTAATTTGATCCACATCGGGACGTTCCATATCCCCCATAAATTGACGGGCATAAGCACTAAAACTTTCCATATACCTGCGTTGCCCTTCGTTATATAAGGTATCAAAGGCCAATGAGGACTTTCCGCTTCCACTTACCCCTGTAAAAACCACTAATTGGTTTTTGGGTATGGCTATATCAAAATTTTTTAAATTATGTTCCCTGGCGCCAACAACTTTTATCTGATCTTTTTCTTGATTCATACTATTTCGTAAAGATATAACAAGGAATTAAATAATTAGTTGACTATAAGCTATAAACAATCCCTAATTTTGTGTGCAATTAAGATAATACCGTAGTATGTATTCAAATATTAGCAAAATATTCAAAATTGCCATAGGCATATGCTTAGGAATCGCAATATTGCTTTTTTTTGTGAGTTATACTGCTGGCAGGGAGGCTGTTTTTTTATGGTTAAATAATGACCTTGGCAATGCAGCTGATTTATTATTTAATTTCTTTAGCCATTTAGCTGAAGGTTGGATTTGGATACCCTACTTTATATTGATTTTTGGTTGGTTTAAAAAAGATGCAATTTTTATTTTATTAAACTTTTTAATCTCGACCTTATTAACACAAATACCCAAAAATTTCATTTGGGCAAAAGTGAGTCGACCTTTAGCAAGTAATATTGCTCCTGAACAAATACATACTGTGAAAGGAGTTGAAATGCATTTTTGGAATAGTTTTCCATCGGGTCATACGGCAACGGCTTTTACACTTTTTTTATTGACTTTATATTTATTCCCAAAAAGAAGTGTTTTGGCGATTGGATTATTATATGCAGTAGCTTGTGGATATTCTAGAATTTATTTAGGTCAGCATTTTCCTTTAGATGTTGCCGGAGGAATAATAGTAGCCATCACCACTCTTATCATTTGCATTTTTATCAGAAAAAAAGACAGCCATGTTTAACAAGACTATTCAAACCATTTTAGCGATTACTATTTGCTTTACAAGTTTCAGCCAAGATACTTCACAGCAAATTATTCAAGGACGTCAAAATGATAAAATTCAACAATCAAAGCCTTATGTGATATTGATTTCAGCGGATGGATTTAGGGCAGATTTTACCGAAAAGTATAATGCTCAGTTTTTAAAATCTATTCAACAAATTGGGGTACGCGCAAAATATATGCAACCTTCTTTTCCGAGTGTTACTTTCCCAAATCACTATTCAATTGTTACAGGCTTATACCCTTCGCATCATGGTATTGTTGATAATAGTTTTTTTGACAAAGCTTCAGGTATTCAATATAACATGAGTAACAAAAAAATGGCAACGGAAGGGAAATGGTATGGTGGTACCCCATTATGGGTTTTAGCCGAGCAACAAAAAATGATATCTGCGAGTTATTATTGGGTTGGGTCTGAAGCTGATATACAAGGTATTAAACCTACCTATCACTTTAGATATAATGACATTACCCCCATACAACAAAGGATCGAAACCGTAAAAAATTGGCTAACCTTACCCGAAGACAAACGACCTCATTTAATTACATTTTATTTTCCGGATGTTGACCATGATGCACACAGTTATGGACCTGAAAATCCATTAGTACAAAAGTCCGTTCAATTTGTTGATAGTAGCATTAATGCTTTACAAAACGCATTAGCTCCCTTAAACCTGCCAATAAATTATATTTTTGTTTCTGATCATGGCATGACTACAGTTGATGTTGACAATACATTAAGCTACCCCTCAGCAGTGAATAAAAATGATTTTATTGTTCCATGGGGAGATGCTTTATTACATTTATACGCCAAGGATAGTAGTAAAATAATGAGTACTTATACTGCTTTGAAAAATGATACTAATTTTAAGACATATGACTTAAACGAAACACCTGACTATTGGCATTACAAAAAATCAGATGACTGGTATAATCGACTTGGAGATATGATTTTAGTGCCCAATACGATTCACCGTGTTTTTAATTTGGGAACAAAAAAGCCAACACCTGGGAAGCATGGATTTGATAATAAAGAAGTGGACATGAGAGCAAGCTTTATGGCATGGGGTCCTGCATTCAAAAAAGGTTTATTGCTTGAAGGTTTTGAAAATGTAAATGTTTACCCCCTTATTGCAAATATTTTAGGCTTACAAATAGATGAGCAAAAAATTGACGGAAAGTTAAATGTATTAAATCCGATATTACTTCCCCCACCTGTGATCATGAAGGCCGCTATAAATAATTAGGTTTAATTTTTTATACACCTCACTGAAACACCTCCTTGTAAAACGAAAGAGTTTGATTCCGTAAATGCTCCACTTGAATAAACCACATATCTTATATAATTGGTTGAACCACCACCTGTAATTGGCGTTGAGGTCCAAAAATATCCCTGGTTATTAATATTTGAAGAGGAGTTTGCATTTCCCATATATCCACCAGGCAAAGCTGTAAATCCAGTAACGTTAGTAGCGCCTGTATTTGGTGTTGTCCAACGTGCTGTACCAGTTTCTTTCAATTTTCCTCCATTGGCGTTACCTCCAATGGAAGTCGCTAAGGTATTAAAGTCAGCTTGTGTTGGTACCCTAAACCCAACTGGACAAATATTTCTTGTATCATTTACTGCAAATCCATTATATAATTTACCATAAGTATCATTATATGCTGCATTATGCGCATAATAACACCAAGCAGGTGTGGTTATATTATTATTAAAAGCAAGATCAGCACGTTCAATAAGTTCTCCATTCTGATATGTCGTTACATCCAAATTGTATTTCATCCAAACTTGTGAACCAATGGTAACAGTTTGCATTAAAGGATTTACTAAAAATCCCTGTGGTACAACCTGTGCAACAATGAGAGAATGCATAAATACTATTAGACTAATAAATAAAATACTTTTTTTCATTTTAAAAATTTTGAACAATGGTTGTATAATAAGTTGAACCGTCATAAATTAAAGTAACAATATCAATTTTATTTGCTGTATTGGTTAAACTTGGACTAATCCCTCCGGCCCATTTCCAAGCCACTGGAAATGTAACATCTCTAGTTCCGGTTGCATCTTGAACAAATTTAATTAGATAGGTGCCCACAACGGGATTTGTTAAATTTAAGGTCGTAACATTTAAACCCATATTCACAGTAAATACATTTCCGCCACTTAAATCAATATTGGTAGTAGCTGCAGCAGTAATTGCAGTTGGCATGGTTAATTTAAATCGCTTAGCTGTAACATCACCAGACACATTAATATTTGTTGATGAAATGGTTCCAGCGTTCAAACTTGTTGCTGAAGCATCGCCCAAAACGGGTGTTACTAAAGTTGGGCTAATGGACCTTACAATATTGCCGGTTCCTGTTGTAGAGGTAGTACTTAAAATACCTCCCGCTGTATTGGTAACCAAACCTGCAACATTTAGTCCAGACAATGTTATAGTACTAAAGGTTGGTGAGGCTGTCGTTGCTACTGACTGTCCAATTGAAACCGTATTTCCTCCACTAACAGTAACCCCTAATCCAGCAACAACTGATGATTGTTTTGAATTAAATAAATTCCAATCGGCTGAAGTTAAATAACCGTTTGAGCTTGTTGTTGCTGCTGCTATTGAAATGGCATTCAAGTTTCTTGATAAAGGCGCACTAAATGTTAAAGTATTTTCAAAATCAACACCTGCAGCTGCTGCCGAGACAACGCCTGAACCGTTTGCTTTTAAAATGCCATTAATATTACCTGCACCGCCATGATTTGCATCAATAACGGTACCTAACCAAGTACCTGTTGTAATGGAACCTAGGGTAATAATGGCAGTAGAACCAACTGCTGGTGCAGCACCAATTGTATTATATGAAATGGTTTTAGCAACAGACCCATTAAAAGTAGTAGTCGTAATTCCTCCTAACCCACTATCATCAAATGTAATTGGGCTAGGCACATTGGAAAATATGGTGATATTTGCTGACCCGTCAAAAGGCACTCCATTTATATTTTTAGTTGCAGCTAGTTTAGTTGCTGTAGCAGCATTTCCAGTTGTATTTTGATTTAAAGTTGGCACATCCGTTACAGCAATGGTTCTAAAGGAAGGCGTTGCATTCACACCCGTACTAGGACCTGCATAAAAAGTATTTGCCGATTGAGCACCAAAAGCACCAATTTTATTATTAAAAACATTCCAGTCCGCCGCTGTCAAATAACCTGCAGCGGATGTTGTTGCAGCAGGAATGGAAAAAATACCTGTACTTGCTACATAGCTTAATGGACTATTTGCGCTAATTGAATTTCGAGCTCTGGTCGTCGTAAAATATAAATTAGATCCCTCTGGAATTTCGGTCGTGATTAATGTAAAACTACTTTCAGTATGTCCATTAACGGAGGAAATGGCAGCTGGCATTAATAACTCTAGCCAATTAGATAAGGTAGTCGCTGGCAAGCCACTTAATACATAGTTTTTACTGTTATCAGTTCGGATAGCGATACTACCTACTACTGCTGCTGAAAGCGCTAACATGGCCGATTGACTTGTTACTACATAGCCGCTTGAAAATGATATAGAAGGAATCTGAGAAGCAGGGATTTTACCATTTACATCCAAGGTAGCAACTCCATTTTGAATTCCTTTTTCAGTTAAATCAATTTTATTATTAAAAATGGTCCAATCTCCGTTTGATAAATAACCATTATTAAAACCATTCGCTTGTGGAATTGAAATTGAATTGGATGTATTTACAATGGGACTTGAAAATGTCAAAGGTATTTGGAAATCAGTTCCTGCAGTTGCAACAGACACAACGCCTAATCCATTGGCTCTTAAAATACCATTATTTGTTCCCGCACCTCCGAAATTTGCCCCAATGATATTTGCAGCCCATGTACCTGTGGTAATAGATCCTAATGTAGTGATACTAGACGAACCAATTGTCGGAGCAGCACCTACACTATTATAAGAGACATCGGTATTAACAGCGCCATTAAAACTACTTCCTGCAACAACGCCTAATCCTGTATTGATAAAATTTAGTGCATTCGCCGTATTAGCAGTAATAGCAATATCGGAAGTCCCATCAAATAATACATTGTTAATATTACGCCCTGTCAACAACTTTGTTGCAGTAGCCGAATTACCAGTTGAATTAGCTGCATTATTTGGAATATCTGCTGATACTAAATTTCTGAATCCAGCACTACTAGCTGCACCTGAAATGGGTCCTGCAAAAACAGTATTCGCATTTACATTGCCTGCTAACCCAATTAATGTATATGCTGGAATATTTAAAATATTACTATTCAATGAAGCAATACCATTTGAACCTATCGTCGTTAAACTACTAATTGTATTGGTATAGGATGTTTTAAATTGATCATAATCTGATTTACTTATTAAACCTGCAGTTACTGAACTAGCCGATGCCAAAGGTATATTTAGTGTATGGTTTGCTCCAATTGATACCCAATTAGGTGATAATCCAACTGTACCCGGAATGGTAAAGTTTTGAACCTGTGCGGTTAATCCGTTTAAACTATATAATTGAGCATGATTGGTAACATTTCCAAGCCCTACTTTTGATGCATTAATACCAAAAGCTAGTTTAGAATCAGTAACAGCGGCGTCCTGAATTTTATTAGTTGAAATAGCATTTAGCGCTACTAATGGTATTGTTGCTGTACCAGTTAAATCACCACCCAACAATAAAATTCCTTTGTTAAAGGTAGTTGCATCAGGGGCACCTGCGATTAAGGCAGCATCAACATAGGATTTAATAGCTTTTACAGACGGATATTTTATATCATTAAAATCTCCTACTAAATTCACATCTATAGATTTATTCGCGAAATCTTCTTTTAAATTAATTCTGTTTGATAAAAAAGAAGTGTCTCTTGCAATTCTATTGTTAAGCATCAATGCGGTGTCAGCAATATTTAGTTTCAGATTGATTCTATTTGAGATACTTGTTGTATCAATTGTTTTGAGAGCCAATTGGTAAGGCGTTACATAAATGGTTGAATCGGCAGCAGCTAATTTTAAATTAATTCGATTTGACAAACTACTTGTATCAAATGTTTTCAGCGAAAATCGATATGGAGTGACGTATTTTGAACTATCGCCTAATAATATAGCCTGTCGATAAGACGCTAACATTTTAGTGGTATCCCCTATATTTAATTTAGTGCTTAAAACAGCAGAATCTAAACCTGCACTATTTGATGATAACGACTGTATAGCGTATGGAACAACACCAAATTCAACAGCGCCTAAATCAATCCATTCCTTATTATAGTCCCAGTTTAAATCTGGAGCTATAGGGGTTATAGAAATTTTTAGATGGAAAAAATAATTTCCTTTTTTCCAGTCAATGTCAAAAATATCTTTAGCGCCCATAAATCTGACACCCTTACCTATCACTAAATTAAAAATGCCAAATTCATTGGTCGTAACATTATGATTTTCACCATAAACTTCAATTGGATTCGTTAAACCATTTTCTATAGTGCATTTAACATAAATCTTTCTATTGTTAGCGGCATTCTGTTCTTTATCTCTTGCTACAGCTTGAAAATTAATACCTGTATTTTTTATTTGAGCAGACACAGTATTAAATAAAACCATAAAAATCAAGAAAAAGGATAAAATAATTATGTATTTAGAATGGGTTTTTGATTGCATTGTGTTTAAATATAAAGGGTTAAATAAATTATTAATCCCGAATAACAAATAAACTAAATATATATGCACTAAGCAATGAGTCTTAAGCCTCATTTTACAAAACAATTATATATGTGTAAAATGGATACAACCCTTTGCTAGATTGAATTGAAGGAAATCTATGTGATAAGTCTAAGCTTGATTGGCAAACCCAAAAGAAAATTTATACAAGATATTATAGATACATTGCACATGATAAATAAAAAATGATCAGAATAAAAGTTTTTAAGCTACCTATTATATTATTATTAATATTTTACTGTAATAAATATGCAAATGCCCAAAATATTATTCAGCTTCAACAGAATGTAAATAGTATTAAATTAATTAAGCTTTGGGACAGTATCGATAAAAGCGGGGATTATATTATTGACCCTTACAAAATAGAAGTGTGGGAAAACAAATTTGAGTATGAATACTTTTCAGCCTTAAAAAGAAACGAAAAAGATTTAGCTTTTCAACTTAGCATACCCTTGAGTTTTATTTATCATTCTGAAACAAAGTTTAATAAAGGAATGCCTTTGTTAAAAAATATATTTAAAAATAAAAATAAAATAAATAAAAGGCAGCTAGAACTTGTATTAATAAAATTAGAGGAAGAATATCGAGCCATAAATGATATTGAAAATGCAATCATCATCAGAAAGGAAAGAATCAGCAATCAATTCATAAATAATTATTGGGAAATTTATAGAGATTGTGGGTTATTTGAAGCAGCCAAAAAGGATTTACTTCATTTTCAAAAAATGGCGCCAGCATATACGATACAGCGTTTAAGTTATTACTATTTATTAGGCGATTTATATATGCAAATGAAAGAGTATGATAGCGCGAAGAATATATTTAATATTGGATTAGAGGCTACTAAAAATACCATTATCGTAAATAATAAAACGAGCCAATATGAGAAAAGCAAATTATTATATTGGGAAGGCTGTTTTATGGGACTTATTGCAAAAAGCAATATTGAAAAAGGAAATTATAAGAATGCAATAGCGATACTCAAATATGACATTTCACAAAGTTATGAAAACACGGATAATAAAATTGATAAAATGCTGGCCCTCAGTAAATGTTACATACACTTTAATAATTTAATGGGAGCAAAAATATATTTAGATAGCTCCAGAAAATTATTGCATGAAAAAGTCTTAAAATCAATACAATTAACTTACCTATTAACAAGCTCCGATTACTATAAAGCCTTAAATAAAATTGATTCCGCACTGTTGTATTATCAAGCATATAATAATTACAGAGATACCTTGTTTAATAAAATTCAAAAAAATCAATCCATTTTATTACTGGTTCAATTAGAAGTAGCTAACAGGAGAAGCGAACTTTTAGAAAGTAAACAATCATTAATTGATAGTAATAAGCTAAATAACCAACAAAAAACATTGTTGTTAATTTTATTGTTTTTTCTAATTATTTCTATTACAGTAAGTGCGGCTATATATTTAAATAGTATAGCTAATACAAAATCTAAAAATAAAATTGAAGCGCAAAGTGTTTTAATTAATGCTCACGCCGACAAAATTGAAGCACAATTTAATCACAATGAAATATTGTTAAAGGAATTACACCATAGGGTAAAAAATAATTTACAGGTAATGTATAGTCTTTTAAATCTTCAAAAAAGAAGAAATAAAGACACTGATACGATCGAAACCTTATCTGCCATCCAAAATAGAATACAAACAATGGCCTTGGTTCACCAAAATTTATACAATAGTGGTGATTTTGAAATGGTTGAAGTATTGAATTATATTAAAACACTTGCCAACCATTTAGAATTGATTTACAAAGTAGATAAACAAAAAATTGATGTTCAATTTGATATTGACAATACATTGAAATTACCCATTGAAACAGTTGTTGCTATTGGATTAATTGTTAATGAAGCAGTGTCCAATTCCTTTAAATATGCGTTTAAAAATAGAGAAAACGGTATTATACTGATTAAAATTTCGAACGGTATTGATGAAACAGAAATTACTGTTCAGGATAATGGAAATGGGATTAAACAAGAAAATACTAAAGAAAACAGCTTGGGAATGAAATTAATAAAACTCATGTGCTTACAATTGAAAGCCACACACACAGTAGAAAAAATAAATGGTGTTAAGCACCATATAAAATTTAATAAAGTATAAATTATGGAAAAAAGAATTTTATTACTTGAAGACGAAATCATTGTTGCGCTCGATTTGCAAGAAATTTTAGAATCTGCAGGCTATACTATTGTTGTTGCGCATAATCATAAAGAAGCTATTGATGCTGCTAAAAAACATAAACCTCACCTAGCAATATGTGATATTAATTTAGGAAATGGCGACACCGGCATAGACTTTGCAATTGAAGCAAAATTGATGCTCCCTAAGTTGGAGATTATATATGTCACCGCTTTCAGTGATCAAAAAATGGTAGAATCGGCTGATTTAACGAATCCATTCAATTATATCGTAAAACCATGGAATGAAGAACAAATTAAAGTGTCAGTCAATATGGCCTTTAAATTTTTGACAGATAAAATGAAAAAAGATACGCTTATTGAATCCTTAAGTTTATCTGAGTACAAAATTTTAGACCTAATCGCAAAACAAAAAAAGAGCAAAGAAATTGCAGATCTATTATTTATTGCCGAAAAAACCGTGAGAAACCATCGTTACAATATCATTAAAAAGCTAAATCTGCCAAATGATAACAATAGCTTATTGAAATGGGCAATTACGCATTTTAATAAATGATAAACATTTAATATAATTGAGGCTTTTGCCCTATTTACGAGTATCTGTTTTCATCGTATTTTGTATGCATTGAAATTGACAAAATAAATCAACGCCAATTCATACCATATGTACAAATATTTACATCAAATCTCCTTTTTCATATGCATCATTTTGGTGCATAATTCCACATTAGCACAAACAAATACGAAGCCTGCCAATCAAATTGAAAAAAAATCAAACTTTTCAAATTTGATAAACAACAACTTATATTTTACGGCTGGTATGAATTTTAACAAACAAAGCATATCCACAAATGGTTATAGGTCTAATTTCATTTATGACTTAAATAATTACAATAAAAACCTATACAAGCCTGGCTATTTTTTAGGATTACGATACGAAGGAAATAGTCATCGAAATCAAAAAATGATTTATGCTATAGGTCTTGAAAAAGTTGTTTCAGGAAGTAAATATCTAGACGAAATCAATTTATCTCCTTTCTTAAAGAATTTTACAGCCTTTAAGGCCGATGATCAATTAGTGGTTCTGAATTTATCTAGTTATTATAAACAAGAGTTTCCTTTTGGAGATATTAACAAATATAAATTTAGCTTAATCATAGGTCCTAGCATGAATATTAGATTATCTGAACAAAGTCCCGATAATTTAATTAACAAAAATTATAAGCATATTTATTTCAGTGGGGACGCAGGTATTGAATTTAATAATCCTTCATTTTACACGCTATTCGTACATTATAAATTAGCGTTAAGCTCGTTCACAAAAGCCCCAATCAATACCTATATGAATAGTGTTGAAATTGGTACCATAATAAAAGCAAGTGACATTTTTTAAACTACCCTTTATGAAGAAATTATTGTCGAATCTCCCCTTTTATCTAATGTTCATCACATTAAGTTTCATTGGATGCTCAAAGGATGTAAAGGATACGGATATCAACCTGTCTTATCAACTTATTGGGAACAAAACATGGTATTTGGATTATGCGCAAACATCCACCAATTCAGCTATCAAAACCAGGACTTATTTAGGACAACCCACCTACTTCATTAATTATTTAAAAGACAAATCAACTTCGGACTCTGATGGCTTAATAGGCACTTATTCGATTTTAAAAATGGGTGCAATATTACAAATTCAAGTGCAAGCAAAAACGATTAGCGGAAATCCTAGTGCTTATACTTATGAGATTGAAAGTATTGGCTCAAAAAATATGATTTTAAGTTATATAGCAAACAATACGAAAACACGTTTGTTTTTTAGTGCTCAGCAATAATACTAATCCATCTAATTATCATGACTTTCCCATTTTCAAAAACTTACCGATATGCATTTGCTACTTTATGTAGTATAGTATTTATTATTGGCAATGTAAAAGGGCAAAGTATTTTAATGAGTAGTATGGGAATGCTGCCTGGCACAACAAATAACGCATCTGCCATCATGTTCAAAAGCAATACTAACTGTATTGATGTTCAAACAGGCCTTACCATATTCAATCGATCAACAAGCATGGGTGAGTTCAACATTAATTGTATTGTAGCACAGCAATTTAATGTGTTAGGAATGAAATTGTTCCCTAACCCTGTTGTGTCAAATGCAAGACTTAAGTTGATTAATTTACCTAACGTAAATCAATTCTTTAACGTTTCAGTTTGGGACAATCAAGGAAATTTAATTTCAAATACAAGAGAAACAAGTATACAATTATTTCAAGGTTTAACACTCAGCTTGCATCATTTAGTGGCAGGTAGTTATGTACTTAAAGTGGAGTCTCCATTATATTTGGAGGCTATTAAGTTTATTAGGGTTAAGTAGTACAATTAAGGGGTGGGATTAGCTCCCTTCGTCATAACTCCAGGATTTGCTCCCTTCGGTCGCTGATCATGGAGTGGGCGGTGCAAAATGCGTCATTAGTTCGAATACTGTCTTCCCGACTAATTTTACTTTAT
>JACCDH010790474.1_pt1 | contig 20176 bp, 14 predicted proteins | sample 7442481 | NCBI WGS metagenome assembly JACCDH01 (sample SAMN15323433, study PRJNA562643) | freshwater metagenome | isolation source: river surface water | place: USA:Blue River Watershed | collected 2017-08-15 | reverse complement strand
TACTACATTTATAGCAGATCAAAGCAACTCAGACATGCTGCAAAACAGTTCGGACTTGTACAATGGCAACATTGCGCGCATGGTGACCACCATCACCGACCCGAACAGCCGTGCGGTCTTGCCATTAGGGAATGCTTACCGCTATGACCAGTTGAACAGGTTGCAACATGCAGTGAGCTTTGACCAGCTAAACGGTAACGCTTGGGCAGGCGGCGCACCTGCCAAATACGAAAACAGCTTTACCTACGATGCCAATGGCAACATCCTCACGCAAACGCGTAACGACGACAACAACCAAGTAATAGACGAACTGGCGTATTTCTACCCGAAAAACGCAGCCAACAAAACAGTGCGCAACCGCCTGTTGTACGTTAGCGACAACGTGGATTACGATGCCTCAGACATTAACCCAGGCATGTCAACGAGCAACTACGCGTACGATGCTGAAGGACGATTGATACAAGATGATCAGGAAGAAATAGCAAAAATTGAATGGAGTATTGATGACAAAATTTCAAAAATAATTAGACCAATTGGTAGCACGAAAAAGAATTTGCGATTTGATTATGATGCTTATGGGTATAGAATAGCTAAACATATTTATACTAGTTCAAATATTTTAGAAAAAAGTATATATTATGTTTTAGATTTTGATGGTAATGTTATTTCAACTTATGAAAGAATTATAGATGACATTAATGAAATTATTTCTTTTAAACAAACAGAAAAGTATATATACGGGAATGAAAGATTAGGTGTTTTAAATTGTGAAAATAATTTATTGGGTACTCAAAACAATTATTATAACCAATCCATTATTTTGCATCGAATAGGTAAAAAAGGTTATGAGTTGACTAATCACTTAGAGAGTGTCCTAAGTATAATTTCAGACAAAGTCAAACCACACACAAGTAACGGTACAATGGTGGATTACTTCTTGTCAGATATCCGCCAAGCTCAAGATTATTCTCCTTTTGGGGTAATATTAAATAATAGGAATTTTACATTAAATAATTCAATAAAATATCGCTATCTATATCAAGGATCTGAGATGGATAATGAAGTGAAAAACGGAGAAAATTCATATACCACAAACTACAGACAATTAGATCCAAGATTAGGTAGATGGTTAACAATTGATCCCGATAGTGAAAATTGGTTTTATGAATCACCCTATGTAAGTATGGGTGATAACCCTATAGTTTTTAATGATCCAGAAGGAGATTGTCCTTGGTGTGCTTTATTTGATTATGCGTTTCAAGTTTCTGTTAATTTATATAAAGGAGATGAATTTACAGATGCAATTTTTGGTAATATAGATTTTGTATCTGTTTTATTAAATGTTATACCAGGTAGTAGTTCAGTTGTAAAATCAATAAAAATTGTAGGTGAAATGTATACAACAACAAATGAAACGACATACAATCTTGGAGTAAGAACAAGAGGGTATTCTGAAATTATTGGAGGAGTTTTAATAAAACATGCTTCTAAAAAAGTAATGTCAAAAATTAGAAAAGCTAATTCAAAAAAGGTTATTTCAAAAGTTCATTTGAAAACAAATAATGTTTCAAAAAATATTAAAAAACTACCAAATAAATATCGAAATAAAGTAAAGAAGAGTATTTCGAAAAAATCAATAAATCCAAAAATTGAAAAAATAAATATTAAACAAAGCAGTAAATTAAATGATATATTAAAAAAAGATGGTTTACCTGAATTCGGAATTGAAAAAATTGGAGAAACAGTTGGACAAGAAGGAGGTAGAAAGTCTGACAGAGAATTAAGGAGATTACAAAGATTACAAGCTAAATTAAGAAGTAAATTTTAAAAAAATGTCAAAAAAAAATGCTTATATCACTGTAATTACGATAATTTCAGTTGCAATAGTTTATTTTTCTATTAAAGTAATTAATGTTTTTAAAAATCCAATTGAATTAAAAGCATATGCAATTCAATATTTTGAAGGAGGAACAATACCAAGTAATAGATGGGAATATATTTATTTTTTCAAAAATAAATATTATAGGAGAATTGTTTTCAACCCTTATGAGAGACCTGGTGTAGTTCATCTAATTGTAGCTGATAGTAATAATTTAGAGAATTATTACTATAAAAAAGAACTACCAATGGAAAAGAATAAAATGATTTATTATGGCACAGGGTTTTATAAAAATGATTCTATTTGTTTTTTTGGAAACAATAGACTATTAAAATCTTTTAAAATAGATTATCAATTTGGTGTTATTTTAGAATTATACAAAAAATCAAGGGTAGAATTATACAGAAACAATAAACTCTTTGCAAAATATAATTTTAACTTACCAAAAACAGATGATTTAAATTTTTTTCCATTACAATTAAAGAGTCCAATAAAAAAAATCGAAAAAAATATTTTTTTATCAGAAAATGGTCATTTGAAAGTTGAATGTAAAAAACTAATCAATTAGATTATGAATTTTTATATTTCATCTTTACAATATGCAAAAGATAATAATTGCAACTACGCATACGACCAAGAAGGACGATTGATACAAGATTTGCAAGAGCAAATAGCAAGTATTGAGTGGCGCGTAGATGGAAAAGTAAAACGTATTAACCGTATTGCTAATTCTACGAAACAAAACCTCTCGTTTGATTACGATGCAATGGGGCACCGCATAGCAAAACACGTGTACACAAGTGCCAATGTGTTGGAGAAAAGCACGTATTATGTGCTAGATGCAACTGGTAAGCAAATTGCTGTTTACGAACGAAGCATAGATGAAAATACGCAAAGTGTTGCGTTTCAACTCACAGAACGAACCATCTATGGCACAACACGTGTTGGTTCTTTGAATAAAACAATGAACTTGCTTGGTAGTGCAGGTACAACATCGTATGTACAAGCCACGGTAAACCATTCAATTGGAAAAAGAAGTTATGAACTAGCTAACCATCTTGGTTCTGTAATTACCGTTCTCTCTGATAAAGTTATTCCACATTCTAACGGCGCAACCGTTGATTATTGGTTAGCAGACATTTTGCAGAGCACGGATTATTCTCCGTTTGGGGTGCAATTGGAAGGTAAAAAGCTCAAGAAAACTGGTTTAGCTGATAAGTTTAGATTTGGATACCAAAATCAAGAAATGGACGATGAGGTGAAAGGTGAAGGAAATAGTGTGAATTTTACCTTTAGAATGCACGATCCACGATTAGGTAGGTTCTTTGCGATTGATCCGTTGTCTGGTAAATACCCATGGAATAGTGTTTATGCGTTTAGTGAAAATAGAGTAATTGATGGTGTTGAGATGGAAGGACTTGAAGTTGTACTAATAGGAAAAAATATATCAGCTACTCTTCTTCTTTTCTCAGGGTTTACTGAAGCAGGTATTGCAATTGGTCCAGATGGATTTTATGCATATGGATCATACGGTTATGGAGCAGAATCTGATGTAGCAAATATTGCTTCTAAGATCTCCGTAACATTTTATCCAGATATGCCATCTGTTAAAGATGCTGGAGGAGAAGGCACTGCATTTTACATTGGTACTGGTGAAGCAGGTTTGAATTTGTCTATTTCAGGGGTTGAATCTGGAGGGATTTATTCTGGAATTAATATTCAAGCTGGAGTTGGTGCAGGTATTTCACCAATGAATGTTGGATTTTCAACTTCTACAACAACCATTAAAAAAATAGATTTTACTCAAGTGGATTTGAGTAAATCCGATTTGAAAATGGCAAAAACTATGCTTAGTGAACAAAAAAAATCAATAATAAGTGAAGCAAAAGAATTGAAACTTCAAAATCAATCATTAAGAAAGCAAATTAACGGTCTTAAAAAGGATTATAAAAAGAATGAAGTAAAAATAAAAGATTTACGAAATAAAGTTTCTTTAAACACAAAAGAATACCATAAAAAAATAGAAAAAGCATCAAAAATTACTGAAACAATGGAGAAAATTGATAAAGCAATTGAGAAGGTAGGATGAAGTATTTTGTAATTAATGAAGAAATTAGTTGTACGCTAAAGGAAACTGACTTTAGATCAAATTTAATAGAAAGAATTAAGTTCTTTCAAAATGTATCAAAACTAAGGGATTTAAGTGTTGATTCTTTAGGATTTATTCATTGTTCACCTTCAGGTATTACTGATGAAAAAGGTGTTCATGTAATTGCAAAATTAAATTTTAATCATGATGTATGTGTATTATCTATTAATTATACAATTATTAAGACACAAAAATATCTAATAATTGCGACGATTATCTTTAACTTTATTTTTGTAAGTTCTCTTTTAGTATTATATTTTTTAGGTAAATTTTCAAATGAATCAGTTTTTTTTAAGCTTTTAGTAGGATTACCAATTTTACTGACTTTTACTGTTCTTTTATTATATTTTTCATTTAAGGTTCAAGTAAATAAAATATCAATGTTACTGAATTCAGTCGAAAAAAAGGTGATGTTTCAGTAGTGTTGATAGTACTCATTGAAACTATTAATTATAACATTTTCAATATAACCAAGCTTTTTGCAAAGTAGCACAGCAACTTCCACGTTAATTCTATAATTTACACTACGTTGTAACGTAATCATTAAAAAAAGGGATATTACTTCGTGATATTTCGATAAATTAAAAACACAACTCAATCTTACTGTGAGTTGTGTTTAAGGGGTAATGATTCTGTAGTATTAGAACTTATTCTAAAAAACAGCTCAGCAACTTCCACGGTAATTCTATAATTTACACTACGTTGTAACGTAATCATTAAAAAAAGGGATATTACTTCGTGACATTTCGATATATTAAAAACACAACTCAATCTTACTGTGAGTTGTGTTTAATAAATTAGTTGAAATAACGGTTAGTGGTAAAAGGATATACTACAAATGAACTTGTATTAACTGCAAATCATGCAGTTCATGGTTTTATTCTGCGCTAATCGAGTGTAATATGCTTTTTTAATTTGTTTACTGAAATTCATTGTTAGTTTTTGATTGGTGTAAACTTCAAAAGGAGTAGAACCGTTTAGAGATCCATGCGGTCTTTCAAACATATAATTATTGATAATAGTTGGTAAAATAAAGTTTACTTTTTCTAATGTTCCTGGTTTGTAAATCCGTAAATAACGTTTCATGATTTTATTGACTGCTTCTATGGATGAGTTAGAAAAACAAACATCTTTTTTAGCAATAACTTTACTTAATACTTGATTAGAATCAGCTTGCAATAATTGACTTATTGGCAGTGTATGGTTTTCAGCTCCTCCATCTGCCATTATTTGAATGGAACATGGATGATCAGGATGATATTGATGAATCGTTGAAATAGCCATTTTTAAAGCGTTTAACACATTTTTAGATGAATTACCTAGTCCAATATTCCACCCTAAAATGGCTTTTGAATAATTATCTGAAACAAAAACAATCCCAACCTTTTTTCCGTCTTCTAACTTCCAATAGGTCGTGTCAACGTGTAAATATTCATTTGGTTTTTTTGTAATCAGACCTAAATAATTTTCTTTTTGTTTTTTCCATTTACGCTGTAAATTAAGTATGTTAACATATTTGTAAAAAGTACTTTTTGAAATGTTTAACTTGTTTTCTCTCAGCAAAAAATAGTATATAGATATTCCTGGCCAACATTTAAAATGATCATTTGAAAAAGCATTTTTCAATGTTTGAACTTCATAAGGAGATAATTGCAACGGATTTTTTTTAAAACACAATGAGAGTGATGAGTTGTCACATTTGTATTTTAATTGGGCTAATTGAGCATGGTAAGATGCTCTTGACATGTTAAAGATCTTACAAGCTAAGTTAGTTTTAAGAATCGTCGCAAGTTGTTGGATTGAATTAATAAGTAATTCTCTTTTTATGTTAGGTTGCACATATTTATGGATACTAATCCAAACTTTTGTAAAAGTTAGAATTAACGTTTTAAGCTTCTGATGTTTCTCAAATATTTCAAGATAGTTAAGTGCTTCTTCATTCAATTTCGCAAATTCATTACCAATGTAATCATCAAAATTTATATTTCTCCAAGTTGAAGCAGTAGAGTGGGGTATTTGATTTCGAAATTTTTCCGGTAAAAGACTTTCCTTTTTTTGATTGTAAAGCCAAATAATAAAACTATGATACTTGTTTCGTTGGCATACGATATTAGAGTTCATGTAGTGAAATTATAGTTTATTAAATATTAATGAGTTTTTTAAATAGCATTAATGAATTTGAAATGCGCAATAGATATTAAAAATAGGTTCATTAAAGAATAAAGACAGTTATTTTTATCCCCCCCCCAAAAAAAGTTGCCATCTAAACAAATCTTAAGCCCATAATTGTTGCATTCAAAAAAAATAGAACAAATACTAAAAATTTTTAGAATCAATCTCTGTGCGAGTTTCATTTTGATTGTGTTAGTTTGTTACTGATTATTTCATTATGAAAATTATGATTCACATTAACAATATAAAATGAAAAATTAATAACTAAATACTAATCAATTAAACCCGTATAACATGAAAACAACACATTTAATGAATAAAATTGCAGCAATTCTTTGTATTTCAATTTGGACTCATTCCTTATTAGGTCAATCAACAACTCCTGGTCTTGCAAATAGAAACATCGCATGGCCATTAAAAACTCCTTCAAGTCAATTTGTATATGCATTTCCCGGTTTTATTGGGCAAGGAGTATTGGCAAAACAAACTGAAACTGGTGAAGATTGGGTTTATGATATCAAACCTTATGTAATAAATGGTGTTCAAACGGGATACATTGTATGTGGTTTTACAACAGCAAAAAACATGTTTTATTCTGAAAGTCATATATCACCACCTGGGTTACATTATGAGGACCCAATTGACGTTTCTAGTACCTCTTTTGATGATAGACTGAACACATTTGGAGATTGTGGCAGAAGACTTGCTCATGACGAGTGGTTATCGCAATACAGATCTATGGTGGGAATGTATGATTTGAATGGAAACCTTGCATGGTGCAAAGGAGGAAATCACTGTGTTGGTTTAAATTCAATTATGCAAACAGCAGATGGTGGTTTCATTGCTATTGGTGATAATTTCGGTGCTTCATATCGTCAAAATGGGATTGCTTATAAATACAACCCGACTTCAGCGAACTCACCAAGTATGATAGCACAATTACCTGCAAATTTTACTACTCAAAGTAGAATTGATCACATAGTTGTATCAAAATACGATGCAAATGGAAACGAACAATGGAGTTATTTATATGGTCCTGAAAGTTTTGGCTCAGACCTTGATACAAACCAGGTAATTTATTTAACCCGTTGTGGTTCTAATGGTCAAGACATAGCTTACAATCCAGTAACGGGAGGGTACACCATTTTAGGTAATCTAAAAGCAGGTTCAAATAGCTTAGCTTCAATGTTAGTAATTAATATCAATGCACAAGGGTTTATTGTAAATCCGCAAACCGATATTAGAGAAATTACTAGTCCAAAAGGTATTGTATCTTATTCCTTATCATGCAACAGTAACGAATGTATAGTTGCATCGCGTCAAGCTCCACCTATAAATTTAAATTATAAATCAGCTGAGTTATACAAAATAAATCAATTGACGTTACAAAATGCTTCTGGGTGGGTCGATAATCCAATTCAATCCAATTCTGGTGATAACCGCTTTTCTATTTTTCAAGATTGTATACTTGATAATGCAGGTAATGCAATCGTTACACTAATGGAATTAGAAAGTTTTGCAGGTGGAAGTGGTACAAATTTCGGTGAAGGTTCAGTAGTGAAATATAATTCAAATGGTGTTTTAGTGAATAACACATCAATTGGTAATATCAGAGCTTATGATATGAGAATGGGTATTACTGCCTCCAATGATGGTGGCTATGCAATTGTAACGTCAAAAAGATCAAAAGATGCAAATGGCGTAGAAATTGTTCCGGATATAAACGCTCAACCATGGGTGGGGCCTCTACAAAATTTCCTAAATCAAGTTGAATTACCAAATTACACAAATCCTAATACATGTAACTTAGAGCTAGGAACATGGAATACCGATACATACGTAGCAAAATTAGATGCAAATCTAGTTGTACAATGGGATAAACAATTTGATTCGGATGATAAACTTCCTGAAAATTACCCAGGTGATTTCAAAAAACAAGAATGCATGTATAGAATTGCCACAGATCAGGATGGAGCTTTTGTTGTTGTCGGTAATTCATCTCATAATACAGATGATTATTTCGCCGCTAAAATATTTTCTGATTGCCAAAATAAATTAGCATACGACATCAAAGATGTTACTGATAATGTCTATGAAACGTCTTCTTCTGAAGTTTGGTCTTCACCTAAAAGAGTTGTAGGAAAAGTATTGATTAAAGCAGGTCGTACATTAACAATTTCAAATACAACGATTGAATTTGCGGATTCAAAAAGAGTTGGTGTAAACACTAGGATTGTAGTGGAACCAGGTGGCAAATTAATTGTTACGAATGCAACCCTAACTTCCATTCAAGCATGTGAAAAAGCAATGTGGGATGGAATTGAAGTACAAGGTAATCCATCGTTGCGCCAATCACCAACAAGTAATCAAGGGTGGGTGCAATTTTCCAATAGCTTTGTAAAAAATGCGCGCGAAGCAGTAACAACGAGAGCTTTGGTTGCAAGTGATAATGCTTTAACTGATTGGAGTAAAACGGGTGGTGGTATAGTAACAGCTACGAACACTCAATTCATTGACAACCGAAGAGATGTTGAGTTCATGGCTTACCAAGGTTACAGTACTTCTGGAGCATTAATGAATAATGCTAGTTCATTAAGGTTATGTACCTTCATTACAACGGATAGTTATGGTGATGGTGGTACGATGATTGACCCAGCTCCTCATATTACAATGTGGAAAACAAGAAACGTTGAATTAACAGGTAATAATTTTGAAAATTTGCGATTAAATGTTGCCGTTGATAAAAAAGGAATTGGTATTGCAACCATTGATGCAGCTTTTGTTGTTGATATGTCTTGCACAGGATTTAGTTCAGTGACAAATCCTTGTCCAGGTCCTAATGTAAAATCTAAATTCACAAATCTATACAGTGGTGTTATTGTGTCTAACGGTGCTAATAATACTGCATTTACTGTTCAGAATGCCTTATTTGCAAACAACTTATATGGAATTCGCATTGAAGGTGCACATTATGGCAAAGTCTATAAAAACAATTTTAGTATTCCAAATGCAAAAATTGCGAATCAAACAAAATACGCATTCGGTGTTTACATGTCTGGTTCGTATGGTTGTGACATACAAGAAAATGTGTTTACCGACAACAATGGAATTTTGAATAATTCGCAAGCAGGTGCCGCAAACATGGGAGTTTACATTGCCAATGCTGACCTAGCCAATGGTGGTGTGAAACATTATAGAAATGATTTTACAAACATGGATGTTTCTACGCAGGCAGTTGGGTTAAACAACTCACTTCAAATTGATTGCAACCGCTTCTACCACACAAACAATGCCCTATACGCAGATATAAGTGCTGTTGCTGGAGTGCTAGCAAACCAAGGAAGTTGTGGGATTGGTACATTTCAGAATCCAACATTACCGCAAGCCAACGAGTTTTACGGCAATTGCAACGGTGCTAACCGTGTTCAAATAAATAGTGCTACAAGCAATTTGTGGCAATACAATTCATTTAGCACAGCTGATGTTGGCATTACTCAGTCGTGTATTCTCGGGGCTAGTAATTATCAATTCTGTTCACAGTATAACACTTTTAATCGAGAAAATTCATGCCCGACTGCATTTCCTTCTATCAATGGCGTATTGCAAAAAATGGCTGAAAACAAATCGGAAATAACAAATACATTAAAATTGATAGATGGTGGAGATTCAAATGGCATTGCCAATACCATAGCTTCTGAAACAGATGGCACGAATTTGCGCAATGCGCTACTGGCGTATAGTCCTTATTTAAGTGAAGCATCCTTGTTCACAGTGTTGAACAAAAGCATTGCATCTGGTCAAAAGGCTCAAATTCTGAGAGAAAATGCTCCGTTTACAGAGAAAACCCGCAACGATATTTTTAATTCTGATCTTGTAAATTCAGATAAAAATCAGTTGCTTGCAATTACAGGTGAATCGCCAATGACAACTGTAACGAACCTCGTTAATTTTTATGTGTCAGAAAACAGAATGTTAGAAAATGATTTAATTGGGCGTTACATTTCAGAGAACAACAGCGATGCTGCAATTAATTATTTCAACAACAATCCGAGCAAAGAAGCCTTAGCGTCTATTATTCCACTCACAATGGGTATGAACAATGACTATGCACTTTTAAACATCAATAATTTATTGAACCTCGCACAAGATGTATCAACTACAAAACCAGAAGAAGCGCAATTAATTGCTGACTATTGTCAAATGTTTTTACTTTTTGCTGAAATTGACGAAAAAGAAGGAAGTATTTACAGCATGAATCAAACAGAAAAAGAACAATTAGTAAGCATTGCAAATAATCACGAAGAATTAGCGCCACTTATTCGAAATAGAATTAACTTTGTTTCAGGTGTTTATCCTTATGTTGACGGGTATGAATTAGATGGAAAAAGAAGTTCATTTGCAGAACAGGCGATAACGTATGATGTTTTACCAGTTCCAATGTATGACTTCAACCTATATCCAAATCCTGCAACTTACAGGTTGAATTTTGATTTTAATTTAGGCTATCAAACAATGAAATGCATTCAATTATTTAGTGTAACAGGCCAAGAAATTGTCAATTTCAACACAGTAGAGGATTTAGTCGAGTTAGACACCAAAACGATAACTAACGGAGTGTATTTAGTCAAAGTTACTTTCAAAGAAGAAAACCGAGACACACAACTCAAAAAAATAGTGATTCAAAAATAATGCGTAACCTAAAATTAGTTATAGCCTTTCTATGCGTGTGTGCCTCAGCACACACGCAAATTGGCTTTAACCTAACGCATACGTTCGATCCAAGTGTTTCGATCCATTCATCAGTTATTGAAAAGAAAGATACCTTAATTGTTTTTGGACAGAGGTTAACAGAAACTGGTCATGTATTGAATCAACGATACTTGAGATTTTGTAATCCTTTAACGGGTGACATATACAGAGATGTAAATTTATCTGATACAAGCGGGTATGCATTAAGCCATACAGGTATTGAAAGTATTTCTCATAAAAAATCAATTTATTTTTTGAATGGTAGAATTGAATATAATAATGCTACAAGTGCAAAATTGCAGAAATTAGATGCCTTTGGAAATGAGATATGGAACAAACAATACAACATCGGTAATTATTATGCATCGTTTAGTGATATTGAAATAATCAATGATTCCGTACTGTTACTTACAGGTCAAATTGAGAGTAGTTTCGGTAATTTAGATGTACGTTTGCTGTGGATTGATACAAATGGTTCAGTTATCAACGAACGCGTATATCCCAAACCGTTTATCCAATATGCTTGGTCAATTGATAAATACATGAATGGGGATATTTTTCTGTCTAGTGCAACAGCTACTAACACTTCAAATAGTGGTATTAGATCATTTACACGTTTAAAACCAAATGGAGATATAATCTGGAACACTAACGTAGGAGGATCTGGAGACTATAATTGTGGTCAGAGTTTCCTTTCTCCAAATGATTCTTCAATTTATTATTTCGGTAATTATGCCTACCCTGGTCAAATTTTAAGACCAAGGATTCTGAAGCTAAATGCTGCAGGGGATACTCTTTGGTCATATTGCTACCCTAAATACAATGCTATTGATGTTATTAACGTAGCAAATGCATATGAATTTGGTGCATTAGGAGCTAATAATAATATAATTGGACTTTTACGTTACAAAGATTCCATCACTAATAATATTAGGTACATTTTGCAAGGATTAACGACAGATGGGGTTCCAAAATGGGAGCGTAAAATATCCATCCGCACAAATGATAATTATACTACAAGCTTAAAAAAAATGACCAACGGAGATTTTGTTGTTACTGGTTATGCTTTTGCAGAGTTTCAAAATGGTACTGTAGAAGATGGCTGGTTGGTTCGTGTCAATTGCATAGGCTTACATGAACATCCAGTAGATAGTATAAGTATTAGTGGTCAATTTCAATCAGTACAATTAAACAATTTCGCCAATCATTTTTCACATGCCACAGTAGATTGGGGAGATGGAAGCGCTTTAGAAATTCAAGAATCAAATTATTCAGACAGTGTTGAGCACGTAATTTTTAATCACACCTATTCATCACAGGGTAACTATGATGTAATAGTCAAAACCATTGCCTGCAATGACACCCTTATTCATCAAATACCCATTGAGTTACTTAGCTCTGGCTTAGACAATGATTTGCTAAATGTTTTTCCAAACCCAAACAACGGAGAATTTTCATTGATGCTCAAACACGATGGCAATGCAGAGATAGCCATCTACGATAACATCGGCAAATTAATCTTTGTCAAATCAGAAATAGATCTAAATCAACCTCAAAAAATAACCGTGGACAACCTATCCAACGGCATATATCATGTCGTCGTAAGAACCGCCACCGCTCAATTCATGACCAAAATAAAGGTGATGAAATAGTGTGTTGTTTTTAGAGATAAAGTAATTACTTTTTATGGGAAACATAGCTATTTCAATAGACAAACAAATTGAAAAATTAAAATCAAGACGAATTGATTTTGAAGATTATTCCGAACAAAAAATCAAAGAAATTCTTTTAGATTTAGGCTACTATAGACTAGGTTTCTATTGGTACGACCTTCGTAAAAAGGATGTTTTAATGATATTTTATTTTAACAGAACATCAATTTTGAAAACTCTGTAGGTCAGTATAAAGCATGAGAAAAGTAATAGTATATAATAATAACACTAAAAATGAAAAAACGACATTGGTTCTATGTATTCATCATCTCTTGTATCACAATTTACTTTGTATACTTATTAATCTTGAATACTATTAATAAAGATTATACATTCGGTTACATAGATTTTTCTAAAGATGAAATACAAAATTTCAGTGGACTTTTAAGCGTGATTTATGGAGTTTTTGGGATAATTTTGATTATCGACACAATTAAACAGCAGGAAGAACAAAACATACAAGCTCAAAATAAAAAAGAAGAAGAAGAAAAAAATGAATTAAAAAATAAACTTGAATTGCTTAAGGTTGATTTGAAGAATATAATGGAGGATATGACCCAAAAATCGGAGTATATTTCAGATTATGTTCAAGAATTAAAAACCTCTTCAAATAATGCATCAATTCTAAGACAAACATCCTCAAGAAATTTCACACGTGCAATTGAAATGGATCGTCTGGCAATTTTTAAATCATTTAAACTATATTGGCCAGATCAAGTTAATTGGATAAAGGATTTTAGTCAATTATATAATATTCTAGATTACCTGCCTCAATTTTATGAAAGTGTATACGAAAAGTATGACTACCATAGCAAGGATATTTATAAGAAGAAAATGGATGTTAGAACTGATTTAATTCTTTTAATGCAACGATGTGACGATACTATTTTAAAACTTGAGAACAACTCTGGAGGGCTGAATTTTAAATTTGTTATTGATGTTATTTCGAAACTAAAAAATGATTACGAAGAAAATATTGTTTCAGAATCTCAAGTTAATGGCTCAGAATTACAAGAAACGAATTTTCAAGATTTGAAAACGCTTGTTATTGATGTGTTTATTGATAAAGCCACTAATATTGCTGAAGGTTTTCCATTGCCCACAGGCCTATTTCCATTAATAGCCTTCTGTAACAATATCAATATCAAAATAGATCACATTAAAAGTGAGAATATCAATTTTGGAATGATGTTGGAAAATCAAAACAATAAGATTTACCTCAATGATGATTCAACATTAAAAAAGGTAACAGAAATTTATAATAAAATTCCTAATTGAAAAAAATTGACAAAATGGCTAAGCAAGCAGAACAATTTGTCGAAGAAGAATTAGTTAATCAACCTCAAAAGATGGGTTCTAGTAAGGTCACGCTTTCATTATTTAAACATTTGAAATTCAGTGGTTTTAAAAATTTAACATTGAATATGTATACTGATTTCAAAAAAGGTATTACATTTGTTCCGTCGGTTTTAGATTTGTACACCGTAAGACCTGAATTAAGGTCATCTTCTTTCGAAAGTATTTTTACTAACAATAATACACCTCCTATGCCTCTCAACGATGCACACTTAGGAGGTTTTCTCTTTTTTTAAACATATGAGTAACGTTTACACTAAAATACCACTTAGCTTTCAAGATCAAATAACTTTGCTCAAGGATAGAGATTTATTAATTGGTGACGAGCCTAAAGCACTTTCGTATCTACAAGAAATAAGCTATTACCGTTTAAGCGCCTATTTTTTACCTTATCAAGTAACCAAAGATAAATTTGAAAACAATATCACGTTCGATCAGATTATTAAAACCTATTCGTTTGACAGGGAATTACGCTTATTGGTTTTTGATTGTATTGAAAGAATTGAAGTAGCAATCAGAACTCAGTTTATTCATCAAATGTCAACTCATTATAACGATAGCCATTGGCAGGATAATCAAAATCATTTTATTACACCCTATTATAACAAGATTGGCAATTTAGTAAATCCATTTGCTGATTTTCAAGCAATTATTTCTAAAGCAAAAACTGCTCGAACACCCGAAACTTTTGTAAGACACTATATCAATAATTATAGTAAACCAGCCAATCCACCCAGTTGGATGTCTTTTGAATTATTAACCATGGGCGAATTGTCACATATTTATAGGGGGTTAAAAAACAACTCTGACAAAAAACGGGTAGCAGATTTTTTTGATGTACACCCAACCGTTTTTACATCGTGGTTACACACGCTAACCTATATTAGAAATATTTGTGCCCATCACAGTCGCTTGTGGAATAGAGATTTAGCAATTGAACCCGAAAAATTACTAAAGCCAAAAGGAAATTGGATTGACAAACCGTTTGAAAATAACAGAAGAGTATTTTATTTTTTATGTATACTTAGGTATATGTTACTTAGAGTCAATCCTGGTAATAGCATGAAGCAAAAGGTGGAAAAATTATTTAAAAAATATCCAACTGTACCAATTAAATATTTGGGAATTCCATCTGATGGAAATGGGAATTTATTGGATTGGCAAAATGAACCACTTTGGAAATAAATGACCTTTTAAAAAATTAACATGCATTATAACCGAACCAATTTTACCATTAATGCTTTTGCAACTGAAAATTTCAGAGCTTTTACTGATGCTTATTCTATTCAAATCTATAATGAAATAAAAGAACAGGGTAAAGATTACATCATTGGGATTAATGAGCAGGAATACCAAGAATATCTTATTGAAAGATATTCTTTAGAACCCTTAGAAATTATATCTTCAAGTGAAGATCGTAAAGTACCAATTCAGAAAAAGAAAAAAATAAATAGAGAATATGACGGTCGTCTAATTGACGTTGACATTTATGTTTGTGAAGTAGTATATAATTTCGAAGGTTCTCCGATTTTGTTCAAATTCAAACCGAGTAGATGGATAATGCAATCCAAAGAAATTAAAGTTAATTCAGAACTACTCACTGTAAGTTTTAGTTTTATTATCTCTAAACAGGATGAAAAATTGTACAATAGCGAAAAAAACAACGTGTTTTCAGCGGCATTCTCAAATGTAATAAACATAAATGTGGATGTAGATAATTGGAATAATTCTTTGCCTAAATTAGTGAATAGACATTTTACATCCTTGAAAGAGCATTATCAAAAAGAAAATTCATTTTTCGAGGCGATTAAAGTTAATGTAGATCCACATACTAAAACGGTATTTACTCCTCCAACAGTAAAAAAGAAATCAATCCCACAACCTCCGACCTCTAAAAAGGAATTTACCCAATTCCCAACTTGGCCTATGGAAACATATCAAGATACTTTGACGGTTTTGTTTGAAACCGGGAAATCGATGGAAAAGAAGCCATCTACTTACCGTGATAGAGACGAAGAGGATTTACGCGACTACTTTATTACACTATTAGAAACAAGATACGAGGCTGCAACTGTTGGTGGTGAAACTTTCAACAAAGGTGGTAAAACTGATATTCTAATTAAATATCAAGATGGATCTAATCTTTTTGTAGGTGAATGTAAATGGTGGAAAGGTGAAAGCGAATTCAATGCTGCTATAAACCAGCTATTTGATAATTACTTGACTTGGCGCGATTCCAAAACAGCATTGTTATTTTTTGTGAAGAATAAGGAAATCACAAAAGTTTGCGAGAAGATTAAGAAGGAGGCAGAAAAACACTCATATTATAAAAAGTTTGATAAATCAAAAGGTGAAGGAAGATATTCATTTGTTTTTCATCTCCCAGGTGATCCTGAAAAAGAGATTTTCTTGGAAATAATGGCTTTTCATTTTAATGAAGAATAAATAATATAATGGCAAGATATTCCCCGCAATTTAACGCGTTTAAACTTGTATTAAAATTTGACAAGATAAACTTCTACTTAACCTGGAGTGCTTTTATTCTAGCATTAGTTCCAATTATTATAGACCAGTTTGACTTAATTAAAAAAAATAATGAAGATGTTAAATCTATTATTGAAATTTTCAGTATGATAGTCATTCTTGCTGGCTTTATTATTGTTTCCATTAAGGACTTTTATTTATTTCCAAAAGCAGAAACAAAAAGGCGACATGATTTTATTGACAATGGTTTAGGTGTAACTTTTTCTTTAAGAAATTCTGAAGATTATTACACAAATAATGATTTAACTCCTGGGATGTATAAATTAGGTGTTAACCTTTTTCAAAACGTATATTTCACCACTCTAATTTCTAAAAAAATGCGCCCAAAACATATTTGGAAAGCATCATCTTTTGCTGGAGTTTTTATTCTAATAGCTATTTATGGTTTGAAAAATAGTCCAATTGCACTTCCAATTCTTCAATTTTTATTTTCTGCTAGTATCCTTGGCGATTTGATTAAACTACTTCTTTTCGTAAATAGAAATGAAAAAATATTGGATCAGGTAAAGACATTTTTTAGTGCTGGAGTTAAAAATGAATCAATCATTCTAAAAAATTACATCGAATATGAAACTAATCTTGCTTGGGGTATGATTTTGTTGGATGATACAATCTTTAATAAATACAATACTGAAACAGAACAAGAATGGCAAGCAATAAAAAACAGATATAATATTCATGGTTAGTTTAAAAACAATTTTAACAAAAAAAGCGTCAGAATACTTCATTAGTCATGGAAGTACTGAACGTGCCAAGATAAACACCTCAATTTCTACTATAAAAACTAGAATAAAATCAGATTTCGGAAAAGATGTTAATGAAGTTAAAATATTTGGATCTTGGGATAGAGATACTACTCTACCACGGTATTATGATATTTTATCTGATGTTGATATTATGATTGTATTTAATCATGAATTTTTAAATCGGACACCTGAAACATATAGGAAATGGGTGAAAGAATTTGCAGAATATCGTTATGCAACATCAATAATTCAAAAAGATTTTCCAACAGTGCGTTTGGATATGAATCATATTACGTTTGATCTAATCCCTACAAAGATTGATGGTTTTCTTTTTCAATCTCATTATATTCCAGATAAAGGAAATAATTGGATGATAACTGATCCATTTAAATTTACTGAATCTGTGAAATCTGCAAATTCAAATAATAATTCTATAGTTAAGCCTATTTTGCGGTTAATAAAAGCTTGGAATGCTCATAACAATTATCCTTTTAATTCTTATGTGTTGGAAAAATGGATTTTGGAAAACGTCAGTTTTTGGAATAAGGATGTTGAATCTGGATTTTACACTGCTGCCAACTCATTTACTACATGGGGTTTAACTACATTTCAGCAACAGAAAGTGACATCATTAAAAAATAACATTGGAAAAATAGAAGATTGTTTAAAAAAGAATAATCTCATAGGAGCTATGAGTTGGCTTGATAGAATTTTACCATGAAAGACACCATAATTCAGAATATTAAAGTTGATGTAATCGAACTGTTTAATGATGTGATAAAAGTTATCATTCTTAATAAAAAAAAGGAAAAGCGGTCTTCCTCCTCATCTTCACAGCTTCAGCTTTTTTGTTTGCAAGGGTAATACAAAGTTTCGCTTCGCTACACCCTTGCAAACACCGTTCACATAGCCAGTCGTTCAGAATTCTCTCCTTGGCTGTTCACTAAAAAGACTTTGCCTGTTCATCTCTCGTCGTCAGGCGCTGCTCTCTGCCACCCCAGCGCACACGTCAGTGTGTGAAGACGACGTTTAGGCGAACTAGCGCCGTTAAACGGAGGTACCCCGTTCTAGCTTTGAAGTAATAATCAATGTACTTCACCCACTTTTGTGCACTCTTCCCCAAAATAGGTGCTTCCTGAAGCTCGTCCCTCACTCACGTCCGCGCGCTCATTCGCTCTCTCATTTCAACTTTCATTTCCGCTATCGCTCTCATTTTCGCTCTTATTTCAGCTCTCATGCTCATTCCCGCTCTTTCTTTTGGGGTGTCACCGCAGCTTGTGTTATTGCTCGCCTGCTACTTCGCTCAGGCTGCGGGCTTGTCACAGTTTTTGAGATTCCTATTGATAGTGCAGTGTTCCTTTCGTTCCTACAGTCACACCGCACCTAAGTCCGTTAAGCTATTTGAGTTTACTTTTCGCCAAGAGTGTTCCTTTCTCGGGCATTGAGCCTGTCGAAATGCACACACTTGATTTTATTTCTTTCTTCGTTTTACAAAAACCTGCGCCAAGCCCTTGTGCATACTGCATAGGTCGCCCACGGTTGCTTCCTAAAGTCAGCTCCCTCTTTGGGCTTTCACCTTCGCTCAACTCGCGGCGGCTCGCGCACTTCTCTCGCTTCATTTCATTGCACTTCATTTCGCTCGTTCCGTTTGCTTCACAAACTCCAGTTGCCCCTCCGTAGGGCTACGGGGCTGCCTTTCATTTGTTCGCCGAAAGCCTTCCTCCGTCGGCTTTGCTGAAGGCTCTTTTTCCTTTATCTCGATTTTCAACTAGTGTCCTCGATTTCGACTTAGGAAACTGGTAGCTCGACTTTGGACGATTAATGCTTCCTTGATTTTGCACATTCCCCATTTTTCAAAAAAGGTCATGTACAATATCAATCCAGCAGTTATCAAATCTATTCTTTCACGTCTTCCAAAAGATCAGTTCATTTTGCAAGCACGTTTCATCCGTCGTCAAATACCCAAAGCTGTTCCAGGCTCCAATCGTCAGGCTATGTTCATCAACTTGTATCAGTGGTGTAGGGTGTTTTACCTGCAGCGTTTCATCAAGTAAACCTGAAATAAAAAAAACAAAACAAAATTAGGGACATGTCTTTCATTCCTGCAAGTTCAAGCCCTCCGGGTTTCGCTTAAAATTTTTCGGCTAGTATTCTTTTCGAGCTGATAAACTTGTAAAGAAAATTTTTAAGTCGAAAAGCTTGCATCCACTTATCCAGCCCCTTGTAATGCGCTTTCTTTTTTTTCTTTTTTTCTTTTGAAAAAATTCTGCTGCGCAAGCAAAAAAAAACGCCACCCATTGCTGAGTGGCGTTACCATTTTTCACCGATAAATTAAGTATTAATGCGTTTCCACAACCATTTCAGAAAGATGCTTACAACAAAACTGACGGTAGCACCAATAATTGCTAAGATCATCGTTTTGATATAGTCCTGCGTGTCGATGGTCGCAGTAACGGTAAACACTGTTCCGGTTAACGTGCCTAGGATTGTGGTGCTGTCCTGTTGGTAATGCATACAATTGAAATTATTGGTTAAACTCCTGCTTCGCTAGGTGTGGTAGGTTTACCAGATGTCAAACGAAGATTGATTGCATATTGCTCATAATCTTCTCCAATTTCTTGGTCCACATCAATACCAACCATACTAACCACACTTGTTAGTTCTGATCCCGTTTTAAAGCGATTTCGTCTTTTTGTTTTTAAACTGATGGTTAAATCTTCACTTACCCCAGTTGTTGAACTGTTTTCTGCCATTTTTCTCTTGTTTATTCGCTGAAATAGGTAGAATACTATTCCAGAGAAAATGAATACTACTAATTGAATCAACCAACTCAATCGGTTGACTTGTCGAAGTTTCCCATGGATGGAAT
>JACCDH010136108.1_pt1 | contig 20179 bp, 19 predicted proteins | sample 7442481 | NCBI WGS metagenome assembly JACCDH01 (sample SAMN15323433, study PRJNA562643) | freshwater metagenome | isolation source: river surface water | place: USA:Blue River Watershed | collected 2017-08-15 | reverse complement strand
TATTTTTTCTTGGATCGCATCTGTATAGACAGTCTGTAGTTCAAGTGAAACAAATGTGATGAGCAAATCACTGAGCTCTGCAAGAGCGAAAGGGATTGCGAAGTCACAAGCGAACGCCAGTTCGCTCCTCGTACTGCAAAATAATTAAACATCTGTAGTGAAAAGCAAAAGGGACAAATGTCGTGTTACGACTCGAGTGTTCGTGAAAAACCGACTCTTCTCGTTGAACCTCTAGATATAAAGTGTCGGTTGAACCGACAGTCTGTGATGAGAGAAATCTATCGCTAGACTTGGATAAATAGATGGTCAAGAATCACTTTCGAACCATTGAAGCCATTGGACGTTTATCAATGCTGACATTCGAAGAGTTAGGCTTGCGACCGCAAGCAGACAGTCGTGGGTATTTTATTTATCAACACAATTCAAATACTCAGTATTGCAATCCCCCTGAGCTGTTGTGTATTGGCCTCGTCGCGTGGACGCGGAAATCGAACTGCGTCAGTCGGTCGCCTCAAACCCTGAAATCTTCACGCGATCTGCCCAAGCGGCCCGCTCTGTTTGTAGCACCTGTGTGAAGTTGGAAGATTGCTTCAGGGGAACCGTATAGCCCATGCCTTTCATCGCATCGCGGTAGGTGATCGAAGCCACGACCTTAGCCAGTTGCCCCCGCAATTCATCGACCTTGGCAGCGGGCGTCCCGGCCTTGGCAAACACCCCGAACCAGTCAGTCGATTCGAGTTGCGATAAGCCGATCTCGCGTGCCGTGGGAACGTTGGGCATGCGTGGATTGCGCTCGCGAGAGGTGATGAACAAGGGCTTGAGCTTGCCTTGGCCCTCATAGGGCACCAGCAATTGCTCCGTAGTGATCAGGAAAGGTACTTGGCCACCGATCACATCGGTCAATGCAGCCGCACCACCGCGGTATGGAACGTGGGTTAAATCTGATCCTAGCGCCTTGGCCGTTTGCGCCCCAAGAAAATGCTGCGGTGTCCCCAATCCTGGCGTGGCGTAGGTAGCAGCTTTGCCCTTACCTTGCAACCAGGGCTTGAGAGCGGCAAAGTCGCCGATTCCAGTGGTCTGAGACGCGGCAATGCCAAAACCGTATTCGGCAACGCTTCCAATGGTGACGAAATCACGCAATGCATCGTACTTAGCCGCCTTCACAACCATGGGCACCAGCGCCAGAACGCTGGACGGGATCAGGGCCAGCGTCTGGCCGTCGGCCGCACCAGCGAGCAAGGCATCTATAGCAATCTTGCCGCTGGCACCGGCTCGGTTTTCCACTACCACCGTGGCGCCAGTAGCGACTCGCAGTTGGTCGGCGTAGGCACGCGCCACAGCGTCGGGCGCGCCTCCAGCCGGGAAGCCGACGAGGATTTTCACTGTATCGGTCGCCTGCGCACCAGCCAGGCTAGTGTATGCACATGCTGCAAGCGCCACTGCGGTACTCAGGAATCGGTATCGTTTCATCATGTCTCCTAGTGAATTTTTGTGAATTTCTTGAGCGATCAGCGCACCGGGCTGGGGGTGTAGCCACCAATGCCTTGGCCACCGCGGATGTTGGCGTCACCGCCATAGAACTCGATCAACTCGCGTTGGCGTTGCTTGGCCTTGCGGTCTGCTTGGTCCGGGTCGCATAGCGCGCGCAAGCGGCGCTCCCATTGAGAGAGTCGTTGCTGGTGGTCCGGGAGGCCCGCCAGGTCGTTCATTTCCTGCGGGTCCGCATCCAGGTCGAACAACTGCGGCGGATGGTCGCAGTAATGCACGTACTTGGTATGCGCATCCTGAATCATGAACACAGCAGCCTTGGAACCAACCGTGTGGTATTCAGACAGCACCACGCGATCGACATCGATCGGGCCCAGCAACGACTGCGATTGAGTCGAGGCCGTGCTTGTAGACAGGTCGGCCCCGACCGCATCGAGCACGGTGTTAAAGATGTCCACATGGCTGACAGCCGCCGCCTGCACCTTGCCCGCGGCGATACCCTCTCCGCGCAGGATCAGCGGCACGCCCACAGACTCGACATACATGGTGCTCTTACCCCACAGCCCGCGGGCACCGGTGTTGTCACCGTGGTCGCTCAGGTAGGCGACTCGCGTATCGTCGGCTATACCGGCGTCCCGCAACGCTTGAAGGATGCGGCCCAACTGCTCGTCAAGGTAGGAAACCAGGCCGTAGTAACCGCATAGGGCGCGCCGTACATCCTCTTCGGTTCTGAAATGCAGGTTGTAGCCGCTGTGGCGCGCATACTGTTGGATGAAGGGGTGAGCGTGCTCGTCGACACCAAACTGGTATCCCTTTGGCATCTGCAGCGGCCTTTCCCGATAGAGGTCAAAGAAGCGCTGTGGCACGGTCAGGGGAAAGTGCGGCGCCACAAGGTTCACAGTGAGAACCCAGGGCTTGCCTGATGACTCGGAACGGTGACGGTGGTCCAGCAACCATTGCACGGCCAGCTCGGTGATCTGTTGGTCGTAGCGGGTGTAGTCGGTTTCGCCAGCAGCAGCCGAACTTAGCATGTTAGAACCATCGCCGATGGAAGCCGGGGGATCGCGCAGGAGCATTTTGACTTCGCCCCGTCCGCCGTGAATGTGCATAGGCAGCAGGCTCTCGCTGAAACCGTAGTCGTCCCCTTCCCATCCGCGGTAATGTAGCTTACCTATGGAGACAACCTCGTGTCCGGCTTGCCGCAACGCATGGTGCCAGCTTGGCGTGCGGCCATCGTAGGCGTCGACGTTGTCCCAGTATCCCGTCTCAAAGATGTGACGCCCTGTGGCAAGGGCGGCTCGCGCCGGAACGCAGATGGGGCTGGCACAGGTGGCGTTAGTGAACCGAGTACCCGACGCAGCCAGTGCATCCAGGTTAGGCGTCAAAACATCAGGATGTCCAGCGCACCCCATCACCAGGGGGTTGTGTTCGTCGGACATGATCAAGAGGAGGTTCTGAGCAGTAGGCATTGTCATTTGTTTCGTTGACAAGACAACAATTTATTCAAAAATTGATGTCTTGTCAACGAAATTACCGGCGGCCTTTCTACCTCTATGATCTCCACCATGTCCGGACCTGACGATCTAACCCCTTTCGACATCACCAACTTGCTGGGCTACCGCATGTCACGCCTGTCGGCGGCCATTGGACAAGCGGCAGACAAAGATGCGGGCAGGCTGGCAGGCTTGGGTTTGCCCGAATACCGTGTGCTGGTCGTTCTGGCGACCAGTGAGCCGCAAGGCGTGGCAGGACTTCAGGAGGCTATGCTGATCGACAAGGCCTGGATCAGCCGGACCTTGGGAAAGCTGGTCGATAAGGCTATGGTCGTGTCAACGCCCGATGAGAACGACGCGCGACGAACCCTTTTCAGTTTGACCGCGAAAGGCCGGCGCGCGGCCAAAGCATTGATCGAACGAGCTACACAACGCCAGGAGTTGATCCTGCGCGGCATCAGCGATGTCGACCGCAAAACGCTCATCGAACTGCTGTCTCGAGTCCAAAAGAATGTCGACGCTATGAGCACAACAAAGAGCGTTCAATTTAATTGACTGATTAATCGATTCCACATTACGTAGATATGAATGTCTGACTTGGGTTTTCAATGGCCTCGAACCACAGTTATTGGGAAAAGTTGTAGCTGACTGCGGCCTCTGTTAGAGATTAGCTTAAGCAGAAATCAACCGCTTGGTCGATGCAATTCAGAAGGCAGGTATTCCTCAACAATGACTGGCGGCCTGTTGCGTCCAGAAGGGTAGCCTGCAAACAACCCCAGCATTACTAGTAAGATTTAAATGCCTGCATGCCACCGATGACGCCGTGACTGGCCTTGCACTGGGGTACTGGCCGGACGTCAGGCGGAGAGTTCAAACACGGAAGCTGGTTTATGCGTAGATAAGGGGCGTGCCGGGACCAATTCACGCAGGTCCTCCTCGGCCTCGTCAATCAGCAGTAGTGCCGCCCGCTCGGCTTCATCCGCATCTCCCCGCTCAATGGCCGCGCACACAGCTTCATGCAAAGGCAAGGAGTGCGCCGGGCCACCGGGCTTTTGCGTGATGACATCAAAGCTGACCCGTAAGAGGGCCGCCATGGCATCTTGCATCTGGCGCACAAACTGATTGCCGCATGCCGACAGGATGATGGTGTGAAAGGCAAGATCGGCTTTCACATAGTCGCCCTTGCCGGCAACCGCCCGCGCCATGGCCATATAGGCTGCGCGCAGGTTTCGGCGCTCATCGTCGCCGGCTCGCAGGGCGGCCAGTCGCACGGCCGCAGGCTCGATGATGCGCCGCATTTCCATCAAGTCGCGCGACATCGCCGGGTCAAAAACAGCCGACTCCCCGCGCCAGGCGATGATGTCCGGGTCGAAGAGATTCCAGCGGTTTTGCTCATGCACCAAAGTGCCGATACGCCGCCGCACCTGAATCAAGCCCTTTGCAGCCAGTGACTTGATGGCCTCGCGGATCACGATCCGGCTGAAGCCAAAACGCTCACACAACTCCTGCTCGGATGGCAGCAACTCGCCTGGCCGGATTTTCCCGCTACAGATGTCTTTGCCCAGCTTGCGCAGGACCTCCTCTTGAAATGTGGCTCGTGGCGCCGATGATCTTGCATTCATGTTGATCTTGTGTGAGGTATGACAAATTAAATGAATTGATGCTCATTTTCTCACGCTCTCAGTAAAAGTAATCCAGGCACATGTCATTAGGGTTTTCGATAGCCACTTATCCATCATACGTCATATATATTACCAATGATGAAATCCAATGGCTCTCCTTCCCTGTTTGACCTCACAGGCCGAACGGCACTCATCACCGGCTCAACCCGCGGCATTGGCTTTGCGCTGGCGCAAGGACTGGCCGAGGCCGGTTCCACCGTCATTCTCAACAGCCGGCAACAAGAAGCTGTGACGCAGGCCGTTGCAAAGCTCAAGGCCCTGGGCCTGAACGCCAGGGGCGCGGTATTCGATGTGGCCGACCCGGCCAGTGTGGACGCTGCTTTTAAAAGCTTTGACCACGAAGGTCTGGCGATCGACATCCTCATCAACAATGCCGGCATCCAACACCGCCAGCCCATGCTGGACGTGTCTCTAGGCGACTGGAACCGCGTCATCAACACCAACCTGACGGCGGCTTTCATGGTGGGCCGTGCCGCTGCGCGCCGCATGGTGGATCGGGGCCATGGCGGCAAGATCATCAACATCGGCTCGCTCACCAGCGAAGCCGGTCGGGCCACAGTCGCCCCTTACACCGTGGCCAAAGGCGGGATCAAGATGCTGTCCAAGGCGATGGCCGCCGAGTGGGCGCAGTTCAACATCCAGGCCAACTCGATCGGCCCTGGCTACATCCTGACTGACATGAACGAAGCGCTAGTCAACAACCCCTCCTTCGATGCGTGGGTCAAGAACAGCAACCCGGCGCAGCGCTGGGGCCGGCCCGAAGAGCTGGTGGGCACCGCCATTTTTCTGGCGTCCGCCGCCTCCAGCTATGTCAACGGCCAGATCATCTACGTCGATGGCGGATGGCTATCGGTGCTTTGAAAAGCCGAAACCTATCAAGCGCGATCCGATTCAAAAATAAAAACACAATGAGCACGCTCATCACCAACGTTAAAGTCATCATGACCGCCCCTGAGGGCATCAATCTCATGGCGGTCAGGATAGAAACAAACCAGCCGGGTCTTTACGGCCTGGGCTGCGCTACCTTCGCATACCGGCATCTGGCAGTGAAGTGCCTGATCGAGGAGTACATCCGGCCCTTGATCATCGGCCGTGACGTGCAAGCGATCGAAGAAATCTGGCAACTGATGCACCAGAACGCCTACTGGCGAAATGGCCCCATCGAAAACAACGCCATTTCCGGAATTGACATGGCCTTGTGGGACATAAAGGGCAAGTTGGCGAACATGCCGCTGTACCAGCTCTTTGGCGGCAAATGCCGTGAGGGTGTGCCGATTTACCGCCATGCAGATGGCCAGAACCTAAGTGAACTCTGCGACAACATCCAGAAGTACCGCGAGCAGGGCATCACGCACATCCGCTGCCAGAGCGGTGGCTACGGCGGTGGAAGCTTTGGTGCTGCACCGGCGCATGCACCAGAAAAATCAGCTGATGGCGTTTACCTAGACTCGCGCAAGTACATGCGAGAAACCATCAAGATGTTTGACGGCATACGCAGCCGGGCCGGCTTTGAAGTGGAGCTATGCCACGATGTGCATGAGCGCCTCAAGCCGGTGGACGCAATTCGCTTTGCACGTGAGCTTGAGCCTTTTGAATTGTTTTTTCTGGAAGACGCCATCGCCCTTGAAGACGGGGAATGGATACGACAGCTGCGCGATAAAACATCCATCCCTCTGGCGCAGGGTGAATTGTTCAACCACCCCTTTGAGTGGCGAACGCTGATTTCTGATCGCCTGATTGATTTCATCCGCGTTCACCTTAGTCAGATCGGCGGGATCACACCTGCGCGTAAGTTGCAATTGTTTGCCGAGCAATACGGTGTGCGCACGGCATGGCATGGGCCAGGTGATATGTCACCCTTGGCCCATGCAGCCAATGTTCATATCGACCTGGCTGCGCGCAACTTTGGCGTGCAGGAATGGTCTGGATGCGAGCCTCCGAATTTCGTTATCCAAAAACTCAAGGGACCACGCAAAGCCTTGCTAGACGTATTTCCAGGTCTTCCGGAATTTCGTCAAGGCTATGTTTACGCCAATGACAAGCCCGGCCTGGGCGTCGATCTGGATGAGCGTGAGGCGGCCAAGTACCCGTGCGACAGCGGTGTCACGGTATGGACGCAAACGCGCCTGGTCGATGGCTCCCTGCAAAGCCCTTAAGTAAATCTCACAGCAGCGTGAGCGCTTGGGCTCGCGCTACTGATTCAACACCCACCAAGAAGGAGACCACAAGATGACACATCACATCCCTACCCGCTTCACCTTGCGCCGCGCCGCCCTGATGGCGGCAACATCTTTTGCACTTCTCTCAGGCGCTGCCTTTGCTGAAGTCAAGGGAAAAATCGGCCATGCCATGCCTGAATCGCATCCGCAGGCCATGGCCATGAATAAGTTCTCTGAGCTCGCCGCCAAGTACACCAACAACAATGTGAAGATTCAGGTCTTCCACACGGGCGTTCTGGGAAGTGATGAAAAGCAACTTCAGGCTGTTCAGGCCGGCACCCAAGAGTTGTACATCGGCACACTGGCCCCTTTGTCTTCCAAGGTCAAGGAAGTCCAGATATGGGATCTGCCTTTCATGTTCGCCAATGAAAAAGAGGTCTACGCCGTGTTGGATGGCGCCTCGTCAAAACAGATATTCAGCCGTATCGAATCAAGCGGTCTGGTGGGCTTGACTTGGACCGGCATGGGTTTTCGTAATCTTTCCAACAGCAAGCGCGCAGTGACAAAACTTGAGGACGTGACGGGCCTGAAAGTTCGCGTGATGGCCAATCCGGTAGCGCTCGAAACATGGAAAGCGATTGGTGCGAACGCTGTACCGATGGCGTTTTCAGAAGTTTTCCCGGCGCTGGAAACCAAAGCGCTGGACGGACAGGAAAATCCGCTGGTTCACATGTACGCCAACAAGATGCAGGAAGTTCAAAAGCATATTTCCCTGACCAACCACGTCTATACACCTGTGGCTTTGGTGGCATCGAAAAAATTCTGGGACACCCTGTCAGCAGCCGATAAAGCTGGTGTGCAAAAGGCAGCTATCGAAGCTGGTCAACTCCAGCGCAAATACCTCGAAGAAGGCGATAAAGATGTGGTGGGCAAGTTCCAGACAGCCGGCGTGACCGTCAGCTCCGTGCCCGCAGCAGAACTGGCTCGGATTCAGGACAAGGTCAAGCCTGTGGTGGCTAAATTCGCCCCCATCATTGGCGAAGAATTTGTGAAGCAGTTCTACGCTGAAATCGACAAGGCACGCGCAACCAAGTAAGGCCGCAGGCGCAACTTTCCCGGAAGGCATCCATGACAAAAACAATTCAACCGGTCATCGACGGAATTTTCAAAATTTTTGAATTCGTCATGGTGATCTGCATCGCCCTTATGCTGGTGATGGTGTTTGGCAACGTGATGTTGCGCATTTTCTTCAATACAGGGATTGACCTGTCCGAAGAACTGCCGCGATTTGCTTTTGTCTGGATGACTTTCATCGGGGCTATCGTGGGCATGCGCAAGCATGCCCACCTGGGTGTGGATGTCATCACCCAGTTGCTTCCGCTGGCCGGCAAAAAAGTCTGCTGGGGAATCAGTCAGATCATCATGGCTGTTTGCTGTTTTTACATTGTCTATGGAACCTGGCTGCAACACGAGATCCTTGAAGGTAACTCCTCGCCGGTAGCGCAGATCAGCATGATCTGGGTGTTTGGCATCAGCTACATCAGCGGCAGTTTCATCGGCATCATGTGCCTGTTCAATCTTTACCGCTTGATGACCGGTCAGGTCAAGGAGTCCGAACTGACCGACGTGATGGAAGAAGGTATGTCAGAAATTGATGATTTGCGCGCTGAGCCCGTCACAAAGTAATCAGCGAGCTACACCATGACGATCTTAATTTTTATTGGCTCCCTGCTTGGCCTGATGGCCCTGGGCATGCCCATCGCATTCGCACTCATCGGCTGCGGCCTGGCGATGATGTACCACATGGGTGTGACCGATCCGCAGATCGTGATACAGAACATGTGGGACGGCTCCAACAGTTTTCCGCTGCTGGCCGTACCATTTTTCATGCTGGCGGGAGAATTCATGAACGCCGGCGGCATGACGCGCCGCATCATCAACATGGCCATGGCCTGGATTGGACATATCTCAGGCGGTCTAGGCTACGTAGCCGTGATCGCTGCCGTGATCATGGCCTCACTGTCCGGCTCTGCGGTTGCAGACACAGCCGCATTGGCGGCCGTGCTGGTGCCCATGATGCGAAAGGCCGGCTACGACGTTAACCGCTCCTGCGGACTGATTGCCTGCGGCGGCATCATTGCACCAGTGATTCCACCCTCCATCGGTATGATCATTTTTGGCGTTGCCGGCGGCGTCAGCATCACCAAACTCTTCATTGCGGGCATTGTTCCAGGTATTCTGATGGGTGCTGCGATCATGGTGGCATGGCGCTGGTCGATCAAGCGCGACAACGTCAAAGTTGAGCCCAAGTGCTCAATGACCGTGCGCTGGTCCGAAACCCGTAACGCAATCTGGGCTATGACCTTGCCGCTGGTCATCATCGGCGGGTTGAAGGTGGGTTTCTTCACGCCCACGGAAGCTGCCGTGATTGCCGCAACCTACTCGCTGGTCGTGGGCTTGTTTGTCTACCGTGAAATTAAGTTCAAAGACCTTTTTCATCTTTTTTACCGTGCCGCAGAAACCACCGCCATCGTCATGTTCCTGGTAGCGGCTGCCGGCGTGTCTGCCTGGTTGATCACCACGGCTAGCATCCCACAGCAAGTGGCCGAACTGGTTCAGCCCTTCATCGACAACAAGATGCTGCTGACCTTCGTGCTGATCGCCATGGTTTTCATCATCGGCACGGCTCTGGACTTCACCCCTACGGTGCTGATCATGACGCCTGTACTAATGCCAGTGGTCAAACAAGCCGGCATTGATCCCGTTTACTTTGGCGTTCTTTTCATCATGTGTAACGCCATTGGCCTGGTCACACCGCCGGTAGGGACCGTACTCAACGTGGTTTGCAGCATCGCCAAGATTCCTATGTCTGGCGCGATCAAGGGCGTGATTCCTTTCATGATTGCCCAGACGGTAGTGATGCTGCTTCTGATCATTTTTCCACAGATCGTTATGTGGCCGCTGCAAATGATGACGCGCTGATATCGCGTTTAACTTCAACTTTCAATCTCTAAGCACAACGCGCATGGAAGCTCTTGTCATCCACTCATCCGGCGATCTTCGGGTCGAGACCATAGACACGCCCAAGGTTGAATCTGGCCAGGTACGCGTGCGTATTCGAACCGGTGGTATCTGCGGGTCAGACCTGCACTACTACCAGCATGGTGGCTTTGGTGCCATACGCATACAACAGCCCATGGTACTGGGCCACGAGGTGGCAGGTGTTCTGGAGGAAATATCCCCTGACGTCACCCATCTGGCTCCCGGCGACCGCATTGCCGTGAACCCCAGCCATCCCTGCGGACAATGTCGCTTTTGCCAGTTGGGTTTGCAAAATCATTGCCTCGACATGCGTTACTTCGGCAGCGCCATGCGCATGCCCCATGTTCAGGGTGCCTTCCGACAAGAAATCGTGATTGACGCCCGCCAGGCCTACAAGCTTGCAGATGGCGTGACAAATGCAGAAGGCGCGATGGCCGAACCACTGGCCGTAGCGCTGCATGCGGTCAACCGCGCCGGCCCCTTGCTCGGCCGCAGGGTACTGGTCACCGGATGTGGGCCGATAGGCGCCATGGTGATCATTGCCGCGCGTCGCGCCGGCGCAGCAGAGATTGTGGCTACCGATGTTGTGTCGCAACCCTTGCGCAAAGCGCTTGCGATCGGTGCCGACGAAGCCATCAACGTGGCCGAATCACCAGACGCGCTCGCGCGCTACTCAAATGACAAGGGGCATTTCGATGTGCTGTTTGAGGCCAGCGGCAATGAACGTGCACTGCGGTCAGCCTTTGAGGTGATTCGCCCAAGGGGCGTTGTGGTGCAGGTAGGCCTGTCAGGAAGCGACCTCTCGCTGCCATTCAATATGGTAGTCGCGAAAGAGTTTGACATCCGCGGGGCCTTTCGTTTTCATGAAGAGTTTGGCGTGGCGGTTGAACTGATCAACAAAGGTCTTGTCGATCTGAAGCCACTGGTTTCTGCCACCTTGCCTTACCGCGATGCAGGGCGGGCCTTTGCGCTGGCTGCAGATCGCTCCCAGTCGATGAAGGTCATTCTCGATTTTGAATGAGCGGCATGGTTAAAGATCTTGATGTGATCACCACAGGCGAGGCCATGGTGCTGTTTGCTGCTCAACAAACCGGTCCGCTTGAGAATGTGAGCATGTTTGCCCGTACCAGTGCGGGCGCCGAGCTTAACGTCGCTATTGGCCTTGCCCGCCTGGGGCTGCAGGTGGGTTACTTGAGTCGTCTGGGCAATGACGCATTCGGCCGATTCCTGTTGTCCACGCTGCAGGGTGAAGGCATTGACAGCAGACAAGTTGCAATCGATGCGCAGCGTCGTACCGGCTTCATGCTCAAGTCAAGAAGCGACGACGGGAGCGACCCGCAGATTGAATACAACCGGAAAAACTCTGCCGCCAGTTACATGAGTGCAACTGAGATTGACCCGGTTTACTGCGCACGTGCTCGCCACCTGCACCTCACAGGGATCTACGTTGGGGTTTCTGCATCTACCTGCGACATGATTTTTGAGCTAGCAAGACTGAGTCGGCAAGCGGGACTGTCCATTTCTTTCGACCCCAATCTGCGCCCGGCCTTGTGGCCCTCTCAAAGCGAGATGGTGGCTTGTCTGAACCGCTTGTCACTGCTCAGTGATTGGGTTTTACCCGGCCTTGCGGAGGGGCGGTTGCTGACCGGTTGCGACACGGCGCCCGGCATTGCTGATTTTTACCTTGCGCGCGGCGCCAGGCATGTGGTCGTGAAACTGGGCGCCGAGGGTGCGTACTACGCCTCGGCCGATGAGCGTGGATGGGTGCCGGGCATTGCGGTGCCACGGATTGTGGACACGGTTGGCGCTGGTGACGGCTTTGCGGTCGGCATCATTTCCGGCCTGCTTGAAGGTCTTAGCCTGCAAGAGGCGACAGACCGAGCCAATCAGATTGGCGCCAGAGTGCTGCAGTTTCCAGGCGATTCTGATGGATTGCCTACGCGTGCAGAACTTCAAGCCCAGACGATCTGACCTGACTGATCATTTCTTTTTTTTGCAGCAAGCTGCTTTTTTAACCGTTGAAACCAAAGAGGAAACATCATGCAATTTAAATCTCGCCGACTTATCACCAAGACACTCACCGCTCTGGCGGGTGTCACGCTATTGCTGGGTGGGCTGTCGTCTGCTCTCGCGCAAGACGTCAAGCGCGCCAAATTGGGCCATTCATTTGCAGACTCGCACCCACGTGCTGTCGCCATGAAACAATTTGCCGCCAATGTAGCAACGGCTACCGGCGGCAAGGTCGTGATTGAAGTTTTTGGCAATGCCACACTGGGCGGCGAAGACAAAATGCTGATCGCATTGCAAAGCGGAACGCAAGATCTGTACATGGGCGCACTGGCACCCATTTCGGCCCGCAAGAAGGAAATGCAGATTTTTGACTTTCCTTTCATCTTTGGCAGCGACGCCGAGGCCGCCTTTGTTCTGGACGGCCCGGTCGGACGCAAGATGCTTGACGGATTGAGCGACATGAACATTCAGGGTCTGGTCTGGGCAGGTGGCGCATTTCGCAACATGTCCAACAGCAAGCGACCCCTCGCTGCCATGGCAGACATGAAGGGGCTGAAAGTGCGCGTGATGCAAAGCCCGATGGCGCTGGCCAGTTTCAATGCCATGGGTATGAACGCCGTGCCCATGGCATTTCCTGAGGTTTATCCTGCGCTAGAGACCCGCACACTCGACGGTTATGAGCACCCGGTGGTTGACATGTACGCCAATAAAATGTTCGAAGTGCAAAAATTCCTGACCATCACCAATCACGTCTACACGCCAGTGGCGCTTCTGGCCTCCAAAAAATGGTGGTCTACGCTCACTGGCGAGCAGCAAAAAGCGATCGAGAAAGTTGCAGTGGAAACGCGCGCCTTCCAGCGGAGTCAGGAGATCAAAGACGCCGGTGAGGTAGTTTCGCAGCTCAAGGCTAAGGGAATGTCGGTGACTGAGATGCCGGCTGCTGAACTCGAAAAAATCCGCGTAGCCGTACAGCCCGTGATTGACAAAAATGTCGAGACCATAGGCACTGCTTTCTCTCAGTCGTTCTATGGTGAGCTTGCCCGCTTCCGTAGCGGCAAGCGCTGATTTCACGCTGCTTACCGGGCATCAATGAGGGGTCACCAAAGTCGGGCTTTGGTGACCCTCTAGCAAAAAGCCGCCAAGTTCATTCTTCAACGTGAAAGTTGGCTCAGTTTGCTAGATGCATTAACAACAAGATCTCGTTCACCTGGTCCTGCTCTTTTGTCGTTGTGTTTGCATAAAAAGAGTGTTGCAAACTGTCCTTAGCCAGCGATTGGCCGGGTCGTGGTGGAAGCGGGTATGCCAGTACTGCTTGACGGTGAAGCCCTCAATCGGCAACGGACATGCCAACACCCGCAGGCCAGCTGCTCGCGCTAGCGTTTCCCCGATGTGCCTGGGCAGTGTTGCGACCAAATCGCTGCTTAGCAGGATGGCCGACAAGCCCAGAAAACCCGGCAAGGCCAGCTGAACCTGTCGCTGCTGTCCCGCCTTCTGCAATGCCTTGTCGAGCAGGGTGGCCCCCGTTCCCGAGACGATGCCAACATGCGCTTCGGACAAATAGGTTTTGAGGTTGAGCTTGGCGCCCAAGCGCGGGTGCCTAGGGTTGGCCAGGCATATCCAGTCCTGATCAAACAAGGCTTGTTGGTAGAAACCAGCCTCTAATCCCGGTATAAGACCCAACGCCAGGTCAGCTTCGCCAGATTGCAATTCGACAGCCATGTTGGGTCCAATGGTGGCTGCCTCCAAGCGAATGCCTGGTGCTAGCGCACGGACATGCGCGAACAAGCTTGGCATCAGGGTAATGTGACTTGCGTCGGTCATAAAGATGCGAAATTTACGCTCACTGGTAGCGGCGTCGAATTGGCTTGCGCTGGAAATAAGCTGCGACATGCCCGAGAGCACTTGCTTGACAGAAGGCATTAAGTCTTCCGCTCGAGGCGTAGGCTGCATGCCCTGCGACGTTCGAACAAAAAGTGGGTCAGAGAGCATCTTTCGCAGTCTTGCAAGGCCAATACTCACCGTGGGCTGACTTAACTCCATTCGCTCTGCCGTTTTGGTCACGCTTCGAGTTGCATAAAGTGCATCAAGAAGTTTCAATAACTTCAGATCGATTTCGTCAGCACCAGGTTCAGATTTATCTGTCATATTTAAATTTTCAATATTGAATATTTGCTCTATTGCATTTCATAAATTCTGTATGAACTCTAGCATCCATGCAAATTTCCCAATTTAAGGGTTAAGGAGTCCAAATTGAAGATTGCTGTCCTTGGCGCTGGTGCCCTAGGTTGTGCGATGGGCAGTTGCTTGAGCGAGGCAGGCCACGAAGTCTGGCTGATCAATCGCCGCTCAGACCAGGTCGAGGCCATGAACAAAAATGGCCTGATAGTGCGCATACACGGTGTTGACCGAAGCATCCCCGTCAAAGCAAGCCGTAACGCACAGGAAATCTTCTTACAAGCCGGCACAGTAGATCTGATCGTGGTGCTGGTGAAGTCGTTTCACACGCAAGAGGCTATTACATCGGCGACTGCCATCGTGGGGCCAGAAACTGTTGTGCTGTCGCTGCAAAACGGCCTGGGTCACGAGGACGTGCTGGCCGACGTTGTGGGGCTCGACAAGGTACTCGCGGGTAAAACCTATGCCGGAGGCGTCATGTTGGCTCCGGGCAAGATCATCCGTGGAACCGAGGGAAAGGAAACCTACATCGGCGAACTCGACGGAAGACAAACTGATCGAGTGCAGCGCATTGCAAAGGTTTTCAATAACGCCGGTCTCATTACTCACATCAGCGACAACATCATGGGCACGATGTGGGAGAAACTCCTCGTCAACGTTGCCACTGGTGCGCTCAGTGGCATCACCCACCTCACTTACGGGGACCTGTACCAGGTGCCTGAGGTAAAGGCCTGTGCACTGGCGGCGGTTCAAGAGGCCATCGATGTGGCCAAAGCCAGTGGCATCGCTTTGTCCATCACTGACCCCGAGCAGGCTTGGAACAAAGCAGCCACAGGTCTTCCGCCCGAATTCAAGGCGTCCATGCTGCAAAGCCTGGAAAAAGGCTCGATCACCGAAGTGGATTACGTCAACGGCTCGGTAGTCCGCTGGGGTCAAAAGTGTGGCGTGCCCACTCCCGTCAACCGCACATTGGTTGCTTGCCTCAAGGGCATTGAGCGCGGCCTGCCTGCATAACATCTGCACAACTCAAGGAAACACCATGGCAGTCAAAGCCTACGTTGAACATGTAGCCATCCGGGTCAAGGACATCCACTGGCACATCCGGTTCTTTTATGAAGTTCTGGGTATGGATGTGCGAGAAATCGACGGACCCACCGATGACCCCAAGCAGTACTGGACGATTGGCGGCATGCAATTGGTAGCCACGCCAGATTTTGAAGCAGCACCCTCCAACGAGGCAGGCTGGCTGGCGCATCTGGGTGTCATGGTCGATGACCTGGAAGTGGCACTCACGGCGGCTGAGCCCTGGGGTGTCAAAGCCTTGCCACAGGGCCGCAACTGGCTGCAATTGCCGGATGGGCTGGCTGTTGAACTGATTCAGGCTGCCCCCGGCAGCGTCGAGCAAGCGCTCAACGTCAATCCCCGCGCTCAGTGATTGGAGAAGAACGCATGAAACTCACCGCGCCTGTCATCCATTTCAAGACTCCAGAAAAGTACTGGGATGATGCACAAGAGGGCGATGTCTGCATCAGCCCCAACTATGAAGTCACCGAAGAGCGGATCAACGCCTACGCCGTGTTGACCGGTGACTACACCCCGGTGCACATCGACGAGGAATATGCCAAAAAGACGCCCTTTGGCACCCGAGTGGCGCACGGCCTCTTTGGTCTGTCGATAGCCGATGGTCTCAAGACCCAAAGCGAATACCGATTCTTGCCAGGCATGTCGCTGGGCTGGACCTGGGACTTTCTGCTGCCCATCAAGATCAACGACATGCTGCACGTGAAGTTCACGGTGACGGGCTTGCGTGCCAGCAAGAGCCGTCCGGGCTGGGGCATCGTGATCCTGCCGTCCGAGCTGATCAACCAGCACGGTCAAGTTGTCCACAAAGGCGAGCATCGCTTGATGATTCCCCGTCGTCCAGGAGCGTTCTGATGCAAAACCTGCCACTCAAGGGTATTCGGGTCATTGATTACAGCCACTTCCTTGCAGGCCCCTATGTGGGTCGCTGCCTAGCCGCGCTGGGCGCTGAGGTCATCAAGGTAGAACGTCCTGAACTCGGAGATGCTGGACGTCAACACGCCCATGTCATTGACGAGCAGCAGAGCGGCTACTTCTTGCAACTAAACATGGGCAAACAGGGCGTGAGCGTGAATATGAAAGATCCGCGCGGCAAAGCTTTCATGCAGAAGCTATGCGACAGTGCCGATGTCTTTATCGAGAACTACCGTCCCGGCGCACTGGACAAACTGGGCCTGGGTTACAAGGAGCTCTCAGAGCGCAACCCAAAGCTGGTGTATTGCTCTATTTCTGCCTATGGACACACGGGCCCAGACTCACACCGCTCAGGTTTTGGCCTGATCGCCGAAGCTAAGAGTGGAATCATGCAGATGGTGGGAGTACCGGGTGAGGCACCGCCGCTTATACGTATTTCCCTAGGCGACATGTACACCGGGATCCATGCGGTCGCAGCCATAAACGCAGCCTTGTTAGGCCGGGTCAATTCCGGTAAAGGTCAACACATTGACATGGCGCTATATGACACTCTGGTCTCAATGCATGAGTACGCAGTGCAGTGCTATACCCTCTCGGGCGGCAAAGTGCTGCCTCAGCAGACTGGTCACGACATGCCCACTTCAACTCTTTATGGGGTGTTCCGGGCCAAGGACGGTGATCTGGTGATTGCCGCGCAGGTGGACGACGCCTGGGTGCGCTTTGCCAGTATGCTGGAGCAAAACGGTGGCCCAGCAGGATTTGGTAGCGACACCCGCTTCCATAGCCTCAATGGCCGCAACGTCCATCGGGAAGAAATCCTGGCCACAGTCAAAGCCTGGGTGATGCAGCGTGAAGTGACTGAGGTATTGGCTTTGCTGGATGGCATCGACGTGCCCAGCGCCAAGGTCCAGCGCATCGACGAGGTCATCAATGACCCACAAATTCAGGCACGAGGCATGGTCCTGGAGCAGCAGCACCCACGCTACGGCACGCTCAAACTGCCCAATCTGCCATTCCGATTTTCAGACTGTGACACCACGACACCTATGAAACAGGTGGCGCCGGACATGGGACAGCACAACGCCCAAATCGCCCGCGCGCTGGGCTACTCCGAAGCTGATATTCAGGCCATGCAGGCCGATGGTGTCCTATTTTCAAAGTGAGTGGGTGCTTCATGACCGACCGTTATGCCGTGATAGGTAACCCGATTGACTTTTCAAAGTCTCCGTTCATTCACATGAGCTTTGCCCAGTCCACTGACCAGGACATCGAATACACCAAGGTGCTGGGTCCCCTGGGGCAATTTCATTCGACTGTTGATGAATTCCGGCAAGCTGGTGGTTTGGGTATGAATGTGACCGCCCCCTTCAAACTGGACGCGTTTCAATATGCCACCCAGCGTTCAGCAGCTGCCGAATTGGCCGGTGCTGCCAACGCCCTGAAATTTCAGGGTCATGAAGTTCTCGCCGAAAACTTCGATGGGGTAGGGTTGGTGCGAGATGTGGTTCACAACCTCGGACATGCCCTGAAAAATAAGCGGGTGTTGTTGCTAGGCGCAGGAGGAGCAGCCAGAGGGGCACTGCTACCCTTCTTGGCCGAGGGTCCACAGCAGTTGGTCATTTCCAACAGAACTGAGTCCAAGGCCGAAGACCTGGCCAAGATCGCTATGCAGCACAAAACTGTGTCGACCACAGTGGAGGCTGTTGCCATGAATAAGCTTGGCGCAATGCAATTTGATGTGGTTTTTAACGCCACCTCAGCCAGCTTGCGAGGTGAATTGCCAGCCGTACCAGCCACCGTCTTTGGTCCAGGGGCGCTAGCCTACGAATTGGCTTATGGAAAAGGATTGACGCCATTCCTGCGACTGGCGCAGAACGCTGGTATTCGCCAATTGGCTGATGGTGTGGGCATGCTTGCTGAGCAGGCTGCCGAAGCATTTGTCTGGTGGAGAGGCGTGCGTCCAGACACGCGGCATGTCATCAAAGATCTGACCGTTCCATTGGTTTGAAATTGCTTGTTCCAACATCCTGATTTGAATGGTGCGCCAATTCAGGAGTTTTTGAAAATGCGCGCTGATTAACCGGAGACACACATGAAACGTATGATTTTGAAATCTGTGATAGCTATTGCAGCAATGACTGCATTAGGCATGGCAACGGCTCAGGAGCGCACATTGAAAATGAACCTCAATGGCCCTGACAACCATCCTGCAGCAGCTGGGATGAAAAAATTTGCAGAATCTGTCGCTGCCAAAACAAATGGTCGTATCAAAATTAACCTGTTCTATAACGGTGCTTTAGGCAGCGATCAGTCGGTCGTCTCTGCACTTAAAGGCGGCACGATTGAGCTGGCCGTAATGAATTCAGGAATTTTGGCCAGCGAAGTCAAGGAAATGGCCATTTTCGATTTCCCCTTCCTGTTTGCCAATGAGAAGGAATCTGACGCCATCGTAGATGGCCCTATAGGCAAAAAAATGCACAGTCTGCTTGAGGCCAAAGGCCTTATTGGTCTGTCCTACTGGGAACTGGGGTATCGCCAGATCACCAACAGCAAGCGTGCCATCAACAAAGTTGAAGACATCGAAGGCCTCAAACTGCGTGTTATTCCTAACCCGATCAACATCGATTGGGTCAAAGCACTGGGCGCCAATCCGACACCACTGCCATTTCCTGAGGTTTATAGTGCATTGGAGCAAAAAGCCATTGATGGCCAAGAAAATCCAATTTCAGTGATCTCTGCGAACAAATTCTGGGAAGTTCAGAAATTTATGGTCCTGAGCAACCATCAGTACAACCCACAATCCGTTCTCATGAGCAAAAAAGTTTGGGAAAGCCTGTCGCCAGCTGATCGCAAACTCATCGACGATGCAGCCGATGAAGCGACACAGACACAGCGCAAGGAAGCACGCGCTGCAGTTGCTGCCAATCTGGAGCTTCTCAAGAAAAACGGCATGACTGTCACCCAGCTACCTCCAGTTGAAGTAAATAAGTTGCGCGAAAAAATGAAACCGGTGATTGACAAGTTCACTGCTTCGGTTGGTGAAGCTACCGTGAAGGAAGTCCAAGCAGAATTGGTCAAGCTTCGTAAGTAAGACTGCGAGAGGGGCCGGCCCCCTCTCTCTTTATGAGATAAAGATTTGCGTCTTGATGTTGCATGGAATCAACCACAAGATGTTTGGAAAATGTGATCTAAAACAGTACGGAATCTTTACGCTCGAATAAATCGACGCAAGATTACACAAGGTTGGTCAAGAGCTCGACGCTGAAGTCACAAGCTTTCAAGCAAACTCTGAGGAAGAGATCTGTGACCGCATCCATAAGCGTACTTTGATGAAATTGATGCCATCCTCATCAATGCAGGGACTTGAGCGCATTACAGCTATATCGTTCTCGATGCATTGGCCATCTTGATCTGTCCGGTGATCGAATTGCACATGTCAAACATACATGCGCGCGAAGAAATTCACCATCATTCAGTATTTTTTTAAATCGTGACTGGGCAAATCTGTGGATTTGGTGCGAATTGCTATGAACTGGCTTTGCGGGCGGCAGTGCTTCGGTTGTACGCCCAAGGCAGCAGCCTAAATTAGCCATCATCAAATGAGGTGTAGCTAACGTCTGCTGAGGGTCGAGAGTGTTTGTACAGCCAGCGCAAGCCCCGTCGTTCATGTTCGCTCAAGTATGACCTGCATGCGCAGCATGTCGAGTGCCCGGTATTGGTAGTGCAGCTGTCGAAGGAGCCACTCCCTCTTGGATGACCGATAGTGATCGCTGTAGCTGTGAAGGCCGCTTACAGCGAGTGGCTAAGATCAGCCTTTTGCTGACGGTAGAGTTCGATACGTTATCAGTTAAATAACCGGGGAACAGATCGGGGAACGATTAAAGGCTAAATGATTTGAAACCAAATAAAAATCTGGTTTTCAAGCGTTCTTTCAAGAGACCCCAGCTCCACCAATCACCACCTGGGGTCAAATTCATCGCTGAGTTTGACCCCTTTCTTTTTTCCAATGCACATCAACCACTTAGAAGATCTGCCTGCGGTGCGTTGACCTGCTGAGACCCCCCCCAAATGGGCCATTTCTGGCCCTTTCAGCCGCTGTTTATCGCTGTTTTCGCTCAAACCCTGCGGTGCGCAC
>JACCDH010988303.1_pt1 | contig 20181 bp, 20 predicted proteins | sample 7442481 | NCBI WGS metagenome assembly JACCDH01 (sample SAMN15323433, study PRJNA562643) | freshwater metagenome | isolation source: river surface water | place: USA:Blue River Watershed | collected 2017-08-15 | reverse complement strand
CCTTTTGCTTCCGCATCTTTCCAAAACTGTACAATATGTTTTTGTAATCTTCTAAATGCCTCTTCTTCAGGAATACAAGTATCTGTCACACGGTTATAATGGTTCTCTAATAAATCCCACTCATCCTGTGGTGTTAAATCACGGTAATTTGGAACACGCTTATAATGGCTATGGGCCACTAAATTCATAACATCCTCTTCCAAGTTGGCTCCCGTACAGCTAATAATGGCAATTTTATCCTGACGAATCATTTCCGCCAAGCTAATGCCCAATTCAGCCGTACTCATGGCACCTGCCAAACTCACTAGCATTTTTCCCCCTTCTAATAAATGGGTTTCATATCCTTTAGCAGCATCTACTAAAGCGGCAGCATTAAAATGTCGGTATTGATGCTCTATAAATTGGGAAACAGGTCCTTTGCTCATTTTTTCAGATTTGATGCAAAAGTAATTTTTTTTAGGCATAAATAGTAACTTGTGGTATCAAATCAAAAGAGCCAAAAACTCATAAAACAGATGAAAAAGTTCGGTCCTAACCTTTTAATTGCATTGTTTTTATTGTTAATGCCATTAGGATATGCAGCTTATATCTATTCCACCTTAGATCCAAATAAGCAGATTCCTACCCATTTTAATATAAATGGTATAGCGGATGCTTGGGGAAGTAGGGAAACCATTTTTCTAGGACCCGGAATTATGGCGGCCGTAGGACTATTTACCTATTTAATTTTATCCAATCTTAAAAATATAGATCCTAAAAGATACAAAGCGGAAGATGATGGCATGTTCAAAAAATTTGCCCTATTCATGGTCCTTTTTTTAAGCATTCTTGGAGTGATTATTACCCAATCGGCTACCAATAACAATGGGAATATTACTAAAATTTTATTGCCCTTTATCGGATTGGCATTTGCTGCAATGGGTTGGTATATGCCCAAGTTGCACCAAAATTATTTTGCTGGATTTAAACTTCCATGGACCTTAGAAAATGTTGACAATTGGAATGCAACACATAAACTTGCTGGTAAGGTTTGGCTATATGGCGGAATCCTGCAAGCTTTTGCAACACTTGTATTACCCAACAAAATAGCGCTAATTGCCTTTTTAGCAATCGTATTTGTTATGGTAATTGTTCCAACAATTTTTTCGTATCGAATGTTTAAAAAAGGAAATCATATTAATGAATAATTACTTCTCTCATTAAAAATGCTACATAAAAAATAAAATCAATTCTATATGAGTCATAAAAATAATTTAGGTACAAAATATATTCATGCAGGTGCACATCCCGATCCAAGTACTGGGGCAATTATGACGCCTATTTACCAAACTTCCACTTATGTGCAATCGGCACCTGGTGTACATAAAGGATATGAATATGCAAGAAGTCAGAATCCGACTCGTTTTGCATTGGAAGAAGCGTTTGCAGTGATTGAAAATGGAAAATTTGGATTGGCATTTGCAAGTGGAGTAGCAGCAACAGATGCAGTTATGCGCTTATTGGTGCCAGGCGATGAAGTAATTGCTGCACACGATATGTATGGGGGTACTTTTCGTTTGTTTTCAAAAGTGTATGAAAAAATGAATATTAAATTTCATTATGTTGATACCTCTAATGCCGAAAATGTAACCAATGCCATTACCCCTAAAACAAAATTAATTTGGGTAGAAACACCAACCAACCCATTAATGAATATTACGGATATCGCTGCCATTGCATCTATTGGAAAAAAACACAATTGTATCGTTTGTGTCGATAATACTTTCGCGTCACCTTATTTACAAAATCCATTGGATGATGGCGCTACTATTGTGATGCACTCCGCCACAAAATATTTAGGAGGACATAGCGACGTGATTCAAGGTTGTTTAGTAATGAACGATCAAGCGCTAAGAGATCAATTGTACTTTATACAAAAAAGCACAGGTGCAGTGCCTGGCCCTCAGGATTGTTTTTTAGTTTTAAGAGGTATAAAAACATTACATGTAAGAATGCAAAGACATTGTGAAAACGGGGAAAAAGTGGCTGCCTATTTACGTCAACATCCAAAAGTAGCCAAAGTTTATTGGTGTGGATTCCCCGATCATCCTAATCATGCTATAGCCAAAAAACAAATGCGTGGTTTTGGGGGTATGATGAGCTTTACCTTAAAGGATGACAGTGTTGAAGCAGCAACTAAAGTGTTATCTAGTACAAAAATATTTTCACTAGCAGAAAGTTTAGGTGGCGTAGAATCCCTCATTAATCATCCTGCTAGTATGACCCATGCTTCCATCCCACGTGAACAAAGAATTGCCAACGGATTAGCTGATGGACTCATCCGCTTAAGTGTGGGTATTGAAGATGCTGAAGATATTATAGCCGACTTGGAACAAGCTATTGGATAAGATAAAATTTGAAAAAGGATACAAAATATAGTGAGCACACAGCAAGAGATAAAAAAAATATTAGACCAAAAAGTAAAGCAATACAACAAGATTGATTTCATTGAAAAAGATCCTATTTGTATTCCACATCAATTCAAAAAGCAGCAGGACATAGAGATTGCTGCTTTTTTTGCAGCTATTTTTGCCTGGGGAAACAGAACTACCATTATTCATAAAGGAAAGGAATTAATGCAACGCATGAATAATGCGCCCTATGATTTTTGCTTACACCATACGCCCAAGGACTTAAAACAAATTTTAGGTTTTGTGCATCGAACATTTAATGATACCGATGCTTTATATTGTATTGAATTTTTCAAACAGCATTATGCAAAAAATACTTCCTTAGAAACCGCTTTTTTTCTGAATCAAACCACTGGTGAAAAAATACATTCAGTGCAAGGGGCGCTCACCCATTTTCAATCCTATTTCATGTCCTTAGAAGACGCACCCAGGCGAACACAAAAACATGTTTCTAGCCCAGTATCTGGTTCAACTTGTAAAAGACTCAATATGTTTTTACGATGGATGATCCGAAAAGACAATCATGGCGTTGACTTTGGTATTTGGCATTCCATTCAACCTTCCTTACTAATCATTCCCATTGATGTACATGTGGCAAGGGTTTCCAGGACTTTGGGTATTTTAAAAAGACCTCAAACCGATTGGCAGACTGCATTGGAATTAACCGATTATTGCCGAACTTTAGATCCAAAGGATCCTGCTAAATATGATTTTGCTTTATTTAGCTTGGGGGTGATTGAAAAATATATTTAAACTGCCATTATGGAAATCAATTTGCAATCTCTTGAAAAATTATCTACCCCTGATTTAGAAGAGGCTATTAATGAACTCATTAAAAATGATTTTTCAAAACTGGTTCAAATACTTTATCGTATTGATGTTTCAGAGGAAAAGCTTAAAAATATACTCAATTCAAATCCAAACGAAGATGCTGGCAAGCTTATTGCACATGTCATTGTGGAAAGATTAGCCATCACCAAAAAAGCAAGAGAAAGTTTTAATACAACACCCCGCTTGGACGATACGGAAGAAAGACTATAAATCTCCTAGTTGAGGACGCATTACAATGTCTTCCACCACTGCTTGTGGACTTAACTGTGAAGCAGCATATACCATTTTAGCAATATCACTTGCTTCCATAATTCTTTTTGGATCAACACCTGAACCCGACCAGCTATTGGTATAAACCGCACCTGGACAAACTGCTGTAACCTTAATACCCTTATCCTTTAATTCCAATCTTAAATTTTTTGAAAATCCTAATAAGGCAAATTTGCTAATGCTATACGCTCCCCCATTTTCGTAGGCTGCTAAAGAAGCAATTGAACAAATATTAAAAATATGACCCGAATTAACGGATAGCATACTAGGAAGTAGGGCCCTCGTTAAATGATATGCCGAAAATAAATTGGTATCTAATTGGCTTTGCAATTGTCCTGCTGCTTCGTCTTGTAATTTCCCAGGCAAAAAATAACCTGCATTGTTTACCAATATGGTAGGAGTTGTTTTTTGTAAGCACCAACTAGCAAAAGCCATCACTTCCCTCTCCTTTGATAAATCAGCCGCCATGAAATGAATTTGCACTGTAGGGAATTGCTTTGCTAAAGTAGCGGCCGCAGTGGCTAAATCATTAACGGTTTTACTTGTCAAATATAAATCATGGCCATGGGCAGCAAATGTTTCTGCGATGGCATATCCAATTCCTTTTGAAGCACCTGTAATCACTATGTTCATATAAAAACAATATTAATATAGCATAAAGATAACAAGCAATCATGTAAATTCGCTACTTATAAATAACCCAAATTCGGAAAGATGCCCTATCAACACTTATTTTTTGACCTAGATCATACCATTTGGGATTTTGAATTAAATTCTAAAGAAACCCTACTAGATTTATACCAAAAGTATGATTTGGGCGCAAAAGGGATCACCGATTTTGATGCTTTTTTTAATCAATACAGTATTCATAATCACCGTTTATGGGACAGGTACACCAAAGGTTTTATTAAACAAGAGGAGCTAAGATGGAAGCGTATTTACTTAAGTTTACTTGAATATAAAATTGCAGACGAACAACTTTCAAGGGCTATGTCCTTTGATTACTTGGATATTTTACCGAATAAGAAAAATTTATTCCCTTATACCATTGAAATTTTAGCATATTTAAAAGCCAAAGGATATCAAATGCATTTAATCACCAATGGATTTGAATCGGTACAATTTAAAAAAATAGAAAATTCAAATTTGTCTCCTTATTTTATTGAAGTAATCACTTCTGAAGGAAGCAATAGTTTAAAACCCAATAAAGAAATATTCGAGTTTGCCTTGGATAAAACAAAAGCTGCATTAGAGAAAAGCATTATGATTGGCGACAATGAAAGCGCTGATATCCAAGGTGCCATTAATATTGGAATGGATTCCATATTTGTTAATCATATCAATGTAGTGCCCACGGTACCTGCTACTTATACCATTACTCATTTAAAAGAGCTAGAAAGTATATTGTAATTGCTCATACCTACAATACAAAAAGGCCTCGATCATCTCGAGGCCTTTTTAATAATGTATAAGTAATGTAATATACAGTTCTAGAAATGAAAATTACCAATTGGCTAAAACGGTAATACCCCCTTTCACAACGTCTCCGATTTTACAATTAATTTTTGCATCCAAAGGCAATAATAAATCTACCCTGCTACCAAACTTAATAAAGCCATATTCAGCAGTTTGATCAAATTGAGTTCCTACTGTAGCATAGTTACAAATACGGCGTGCCAATGCACCTGCAATTTGTTTTAATAAAATACTTCCCTTTTCATTTTCAATCACTACCGACCATCTTTCATTATCAGTGGATGATTTCGGATGCCATGCTACCAAAAATTTACCAGGATGGTATTGATTGTAAATAATATTTCCCGCAATAGGTGTGCGATTCACATGCACATTGGCTGGACTCATAAACACACTTACTTGAATTCTTTTTTCTTTATAATATTCGTCTGGTTCCACTTCTTCAATAACCACCACTTTACCATCGGCTGGAGAAACAATTGCGGAAGTATCTTTTGTCCAATTTCTATTGGGCATTCTAAAAAAAGAAACAATAAAAAGAAACAAACCTAAAGTAACAACAAATACTGCCCATGCTGCAATAGTACTTATTGAAAATAGGTAGGAAAAATTGGCGATATTAAGGGCGCCTACTACTAATGCAGTTAAAGCAATGGTGGCGGTGCCTTCTTTGTGAATTGTCATACTAGTTATTTATGGCGCAAAGGTAAAACATCTAATAGAGAATTTGAACTATTAGCCATACAAATGGGCCAGCAAATAAAATTGAGTCAAAACGGTCTAAAAAACCACCATGACCAGGCATCATATTGCCACTGTCTTTTACACCTGCCATTCGTTTTAACTTACTTTCCATTAAATCACCATAATTTCCAGCAATAGCAGCTGTTAAAGAAAGAATGAATACTTGTCTGGTGTTTTCTACCCCTGGAAAGTAATAATTATTCAATAAGCCCGTTAATTGGGTTACAATAATAACAGCCAGTATCACTCCAGCAATTGTTCCTTCCCATGTTTTGTTGGGTGAAATTTTGGAAAGAGGAGTGCGTCCAATTATTGAACCTGCTATATAAGCCATGGTATCATTAATCCAAACTGTTGCAATAATAATAAGCGGTATTATAAATCCCCATTGAGGAAATTCACGAATAATGTAAAGCCCCTTAAACTGAAAAAACAAAGACAGCCCAAGTGGAATATAAATAAGCCCCATAAAACTAATCGCCCAATTTTGTAAACTTCCTTTTTTTGTAAAAACATCAGCCAACAATAAAATCACTAATATTACTGGAACCGTGCGAATACCAATAAGTCTTAATGGAATATTTTGAAGGATGAGTGTGTTTGAAGAAAGCGCCGTCATAATTGCAGCACCCAATAACAGTAGGCCCCATTTATGTATCAACGATACATTATTGTATGCAGGAGAAATAAGCCTTAACAGTTTTTGAAATTCATATAAGCACCCAACGCCAATCATCACAAATAAAGTAAAAAAGGACCAATCATTCCACAATAGTCCGCTCATCATAATTATTGCAAAAACAATGGCCGATAAAGCCCTTACTCTAAAAACAGAAAAATTAAACGCCATAGTTATAATAAAATTTATGAAAATATTTTATTCATCTAATGTATCTAAATTAATTGAATTCACTAATTCTTTTGCAATTACTTCATATTCCAAAGGAACATACAGTTCTATTTCACCTAAAAAAATATAATTACTGTCTTGGCGATTAAGCATTTTTACTGGTATGTCATTTTCATTTAACATGCCTTCAACCATTGACACATTGGCCAAGCTTGAATTACTGTATATCTTTTTCCAATCCTGCATTATTGTATTTTTTTAATTGCTTCAATAAGAATACTATAAATACAATAGCAAGGATTCCCCAATACCAAGGCATTGTTTCGTCCATGGTTTGATCTATTTTTTTTTGATCCCCCCTAGCAAAATATAAAACAGTAATGGCCACCCCATTATTAACAAAGTGAAGTAATATCGGCAGTAAAATACTTTTTGTTTGCTGATAAATTAATCCAAGCAAAATACCCAAAGCCATTCTTGATAAAAACCCGTAAAATGAAAAATGAATTGCGCTAAACAGCATGGCTGTAATAATGATTGCTACTAAAGGGGCTCCTGACCAATCCTTTAGTATTTTTTGTAAAGCACCTCTAAAATAAAATTCTTCAGCGAAAGCAGGTATTACTGCTACTAAAAACAAACTCATTAATAAATCAGCTATTGAATGCATTTGCATCATTGCCAACATAGCTTGTTTATAGGTATTTTCTAACCCTTTGGCCCAAGATTTTATATCTTCTCCAAGCGGTATTGCCTGTGAAATAGTAGCTAAGGACCCACTTAATACTAAACCAAATAAAGCAAGTAAAATGATGATAGCTACTTGTTGAATATTGATTTTTTGACGCAGCCCCAAATTGCTTGCTATAGCACCTTTCGAAAAAAAGGCCACCAAAAAACTAGGAGGTAAAAAAGCAATCACGGCAGCTGTCGCATTAGAAATTAATGCAATACGACCGTTTTGGGGCAGTAACATCGCTGCTGGTATCTCCATTAAGTCAACATGAAGGTATTGTGATACAAAATAATAAGTAATGACGCTACCCAGAATAAAGCTAATAGCCGTTACCAAAATTAGAATAAGCAATAAAAGGCCGGGATTAAATTGCAAAAAGCTTCTGGTTTCAGTTCTCATCTAAAAGTAATTTATTGGTACATTTGCACCGTGTCAATTTGATGCAAGATAATGAATTCATATGGTATCTATAGGCAATATACAATTACCCGACTTCCCCTTATTATTAGCTCCAATGGAGGACGTAAGCGATCCGCCATTCAGGGCAGTATGTAAAGACAATGGGGCAGATTTAATGTACACCGAATTTATAAGCAGTGAAGGGCTTATTCGGGATGCTATTAAAAGCAAACAAAAATTAGACATTTACGACTACGAGCGCCCCATTGGCATCCAAATTTTTGGAGGAGACGAAGAGGCATTGGCTTTATGTACAAAAATTGTAGATACCGTAAACCCCGATTTAATAGACATTAACTTTGGTTGCCCTGTAAAAAAAGTAGCTATGAAAGGGGCTGGTGCTGGTGTTTTAAAGGACTTGGATTTGATGGTGCGCCTTACCGAAGCTGTAGTAAAAAGTACGAACCTTCCTGTCACCGTGAAAACAAGACTGGGCTGGGATGAAAGCAGCAAAAATATTAGAGAAGTGGCATTGCGTTTACAGGATGTAGGCATTAAAGCTTTGGCAATACATGGTCGTACCCGTATGCAAATGTATAAGGGCGAAGCAGATTGGACTTTGATTGGGGAAATCAAAAATGATCCGCGTATTCATATCCCTATTTTTGGAAATGGTGATATTAATTCTCCTGAAAAAGCGGTAGAATATAAAAATAAATATGGCGTTGATGGCATAATGATTGGTCGAGCTGCCATTGGCTATCCTTGGATATTTAGAGAAATTAAACATTTCATAGAAACTGGCACCAAAAGAGCCGATCCAACCATTGAAGAGCGCGTTGAAGTTGCCAGAAAACATTTGCAAAAGTCATTAGAGTGGAAAGGCCCTATTGCAGGTATCAATGAAATGAGAAGACATTATGCCAATTATTTAAAAGGATTACCAAGTATTAAAGATTACCGTGCCAAATTAGTGCGTATCACTGATCCTTTAGAAATTGAAGCAGTGTTGGATGAAATTAAAGAGCAATATAAAGGCATGGTCATTGAGTCAGGTAAAATTGTTTTGGAAAACTACCACGAACATTGTCCTATTAACTAAAAAATATTTTCATTTGTAGTAATCAATAAAAAAGGAGTTTCCGTGGAAACTCCTTTTTTATTGTGCTTTACTTGGCTTCAATGGCCGAAATGATGTCCGATGATAAGGGATCAACCGTCATTGGAAAATAATGCGTCAATACACCTTGTTCATTCACCAAGTATTTACAAAAATTCCACGCGGGCTCCTGATGACACCAGCCATTAACAGTCATATCCGACAACCATTTATGTACTTCGTTTTGATGATTCTTTTTGATGACTATACTTTTTTCCATCAAAGGAAAATTAACACCGTAATTTTTTTTACAAAAGTTAACTATGTCCTCATTGTTTTTACTTTCTTGTTCCTTAAAGTCGTTGGAGGGAAATCCAATAATCACTAATTTGTCAGCAAACTGGTGAGACAATTTTTCTAAAGCCTCGTATTGTGCAGTAAATCCGCAATCACTTGCCGTGTTAACAATTAACACTTTTTTACCCTTTAAGGTCGAAAAGTTAAAATCATTACCAGCAATATCTTTCGCTGTTAAAGTATAAAATGAGACAGTCGGCGCCGCATTGTTTTTATTGATTTGAATTTGTTTCTTTCCACTTGATTTACTCGTCCACATGATGGCAGGATACAAGGTTTTTAAAACAGACTGTCTATAAGACATGCCTGATTTTTTCATTAGCAATGTAGCAGTGACCAATACGCCTAAAGCAATGGCAGTTTTTATCATAATGGATGATTTTATTTTCAATGAAATAAAAATTTATTTGTAATCAAATGCCAAATTCTATCCTATCAAGCGTTTCAACAACCACCCCTTTCCTTTATAAGGAGGATATTTAAAACTAGGATCAATCCATGTTGGTGTTTTTAAAACCGATTTAGGATGGGTAAATGTATCAAAACTTGACCTGCCATGATAAGCACCTAAACCACTATACCCTCTTCCACCAAATGGCAATGCATGGTTCGTGATATGCATTGTGGCATTATTCACACATGCTCCTCCTGAGGGCACATTGGTTAACCAATACTGCTCGTCGGACTTGTTTTCAGTAAACACATAAAATGCCAATGGGTTTGGATTTTTTTGAATCACCGACAATGCCTCTTCATTGGACTGATAAGTGATAATAGGAAGTATTGGACCGAATATCTCCTCTTTCATAATGTTCGCGTCTGCATGGATACCTGTCATAATAGTAGGTTCAATGAATAAACGCTCCCTATCCGATTTGCCACCATATACAATTTCCCCTTCTGATAAATAAGCAGTTAATCGCAGCCATTGTTTATCATTAATAATTTTTCCATAATGCTCAGACTCCATGGCGTTTTCTCCATAAAAGGACTGTATTGCTTTGATTAACTCTTTGATAAACTCATCCTTTAATTCGGTTGGCACCAATACATAATCGGGGGCGATACACATTTGTCCTGCATTGGAATATTTTGGACTAGCAATACGACGTGCTGCTACACGAATATTTGCATCAGAAGCAATCACAGCAGGGCTTTTCCCTCCAAGCTCCAATGTCACCGGCACTAATTTTTCCGCCGCATATTTGTAAATTATTTTACCTACTACAGTACTCCCTGTGTAAAATATATGGTCAAATTTATTATCTGTTAATAAGGGAGGAATAACAGTTGCTCCTTCTCCTTCAACATATACAATATAATTTTCCGGAAACAAAGAATGAATTATTTCACCCATCACTTTTGCAGTAGCCGGGGCAAATTCACTTGGTTTTAAAACAGCACAATTTCCTCCTGCAATCGCTCCAATCAAAGGCGTGAACAACAATTGAAAAGGATAGTTCCAAGGTGCAATAATACACACCACCCCTAATGGCTCTTGTATCACATAACTTGCAGATGGCTGATTCACCAAATTAGTGGGTACCGTCTTTGGTTGCATCCATTCTTTTAAATGATCAATGGTATAATTTAATTCACTTAAGAAAAATCCAATTTCTGTAGCCCAGGCATCTTCATTGGTCTTTTTTAAATCGGCATACAAGGCCTGATAAAGAATTGCCTCCGATTCCAGCACTACTTTTTTCAGTCGCTTTAACTGATTTATTCTAAATTCATAGGACTGTGTAGCACCACTTAAAAAATAAGTACGTAAAGATTGAATAGTAGTATCCATAGGATAAGATTATAAAGCAATTTAAGCTATAATAACGAAAGGGCGATGGAATTGTTCATTCATCAAAATAATTCTGATTTTACATAAATTTTTAATAATTTAACGGTACTATTTTAAACGATTCAATCTTCACAAATAACGAATGCTATGTCCAAAAGAAAACAAGACAATTCAAGAAGAGCCTTTATTAGAAACTCAGCATTAGCACTGGGTGGTTTTTATATTTTACCAAGGCATGTATTAGGGGGTAAAGGATTTACAGCACCTAGTGATAAAATTCAAATTGCAGGTATTGGCGCAGGCGGAAAAGGGGAAAGTGATTTGTTCTCTTTTTACAGTAGTGGAAAAGCGGAAATCGCTTTTTTATGTGATGTAGATGATCGTCAAACAGCCCTCAGTCGTAAACGTTACCCAAAAGCAAAGCTGTATAAAGACTATAGAGAGATGTTAGAAAAAGAGCACAAGTATATTGACGCCTGTTCTGTTTCAACACCCGATCATATGCACGCAGTGCAAGCCATGGCTGCCATGCAACTTGGTAAACATGTATATGTGCAAAAACCAATGGCACATGATATATACGAAGCAAGAATGATGACCAAGGCGGCGCATGACCATAAAGTGGTAACACAAATGGGTAACCAAGGTGCTTCGGGCGATGGCGTACGTATGCTGCAGGATTGGTACAACGAAGGATTAATTGGTGATGTGCATACCATTTATTGCTATACTGACCGACCCGTTTGGCCTCAGGGAGTCATTCGTCCAGTAACGGCCAATGAAATTCCAAAAGAATTGGATTTTGATTTATGGTTGGGTACCGCTCCTAAAAAAGATTACTTCACCGATTTATTGCCCTTTAACTGGAGAGGTTGGTGGGATTATGGAACCGGCGCCTTAGGAGATATGGCCTGTCATATAATGGCACCTGCTTTTGCTGTATTAGGATTGGGCTACCCCGTTTCTGCAGAATGTAGTGTCGCTACACGTTATACAGCGCCATGGCAAAGAGTCTATTCACCTGACAGCCCTCCTGCTGCTTCACATATTATTTTAACTTTCCGAGGACAGTTTAATAAACATAAGGGCAGCAATAAAGTAACAGAAATTAAATTGCATTGGATGGACGGCGGTATTCAGCCTGAGCGTCCGGCCGAGTTAGGACCAAATGAAATGATGGGTGATGGAGGCAATGGAATTATTTTTGAAGGAAGCAAGGGAAAAATGATGGCAGGTACTTATGGAATGAATCCTCAATTATTGCCAACCAATTTAACTAAACAAACAAAAGTTCCTCAGTCTGTAGCCAGGGTTAAAAATGGAGATGCAGGTCACTATGCAGCCTGGGTGGAAGCATGTATTGCAGGTGTGGGAAGTAAGGAACATAAATTATTGAGTTCTAATTTTGACATTGCAGGTCCTTTAACGGAATCGGTACTTATGGGGAACTTAGCCATTCGTAGTTATGATTATAAGTTAGCAGATAGCAGGGGCAACACCACCTATCCAGGGCGCAATATTCAATTATTATGGGATGGTCCAAACATGAAAATTACCAACTTTGAACCAGCCAATCAATTTGTGAAAAGAACCTACCGTGAAGGTTGGAGCTTGGGTGTATAAAAAAGAATTTCAACTATTTCATTTCAAATCCCTTCGAATTTTCGAGGGGATTTTTTTACTTAACTTCGAATTCAATTTCCATCCAATCAATTAAATCTATCTCTACAAATAATTCGCATGCATACTCATTTAAAAGATCAGTTTTTATTAAGAAAAGATATTACTTTTTTAAACTTCGGTTCCTTTGGAGCAACCCCCAAACCAATATTTGATAATTACCAGCAGTGGCAAAAAGTATTAGAAGCCGAGCCAGTGCAGTTTATCGCATTTGATGGGTACGAATACCTCTCTACTTCAAGAAAGGCCTTGGCTGAATTCCTAGCGGTGAATGATAAAGATGATTTGGTATATGTAACCAACCCAAGCTTTGCCATAAATATCATTGCCAAAGCATTTCCTTTAAATGAGGGAGATGAAATTTTAGCTACTGATATCGAATACGGCGCCTGTGATAGAACCTGGGATTATTATTGTGCACAAAAAAAAGCAGTTTATAAAAGACAAAAAATAAATTTACCAATCACTACTAAGGAGCAATTTATTGAGGACTTTTTTACAGGCATTACCCCTAAAACAAAAGCGGTTTTTATAAGCCATATTACCAGCGCAACTGCTTTGATATTACCCGTGAAAGAAATTTGCGAAATAGCTAAATCAAAAGGCTTAATCACTATAGTAGATGGAGCCCATGCACCGGCACATGTTGCTTTAAAAATCAACGAACTAGCAGCCGATTTTTATGTTGGCGCTTGTCACAAATGGATGATGGCCCCCAAAGGAGCAAGTTTTTTATATGCCCATAAAAGCGTTCAACATTTATGTGACCCATTAGTAGTTAGCTGGGGATACAAAGCCGCAAAACCTTCAGATTCAACATTTTTAGACTACCACCAAATGATTGGCACTCGAGACTTTTCGGCATTTTTAACAATACCTACATGTATTGCATTCATGCAAGAAAATAACTGGACCTCCGTTGCAAAACAATGTCATGAAACTGTTTTGGCCAATGCAGCTCAATTTTTCCAATTACTAGGTACTCAACCCATTTGCCCTTTGACCAGCGAATGGATTGGTCAAATGATTAGCATTCCCATACACACCAAGGAGCCTGAATTATTACAAAGAAAGTTATTCAAAGAATATCATATTGAAATTCCCATTATGCGTCAAGGGGAGGATATATATATGCGTTATTCCATAAATGCATTTAATAGTGTACAGGATTTAGAGACATTACACAAAGCCCTAACAGATATAATGAATACCACTGATTTAATAACCGTTGCTAGATAATTGAAGGAATCCTTTATACCCTCTAGCTTCCGCGCAGATAAAAATATTGCTCCGCTTTATATACATTTATTAAGAAAAAAAACACTTCCTTTATTCATAAAAAATCCCAAAACAAATGCTTCGGGATTTTTTATGTTTTACGGCAAAGTAAATTTACCATTTCAAAGTTTTCATATAAGCAGCATCGGCTACTGCTGCATCTAATTCATTGGTGCCAGTATAGGCTTCTTGTTCCGCGAACATATGTTGTACCCCTTGCTTGGCCACTAATGGTAACAAGGCCTTGTAATCAATCGTGCCTTTACCAATAATGCAAGATTCGTGACCAATTGCTGTGTTCGTTTTAACCAAATCTTTAACATGAACTAATTTAAAGCGATTGGGATATCTTTTCATATAAGCAACCGGATCGATATCTGCTACCCTTGTCCAATACAAATCCATTTCAAAGTCAACAACGTCTTTATCGGTATTTTCCATCATTACATCTTGTGGAACAATACCATTCATTGGTATGAATGAATAATCATGGTTATGGTAAGCAAAACGAAGTCCATGTTTTTTAGCTATTTTACCACACTCATTAAATTCATCGGCAAATTGCTTAAAGTTATCAATTGATTTTTGAGGACCCTTATGCGCACATATCAAATACTTCATGCCTATCTCACCTGCTTCCGCAGCCTTGCGCTCAAAGGATTTAAAGTCACCAGTATCATTACAATGCGAAGAAATTATATTCATACCTAAGTCATCCATTACTTTTTTGAATTCGGTATTTTTCATTCCCCAAAACATACCTTTCATTCCCTCAAAGCTTTCCACTTTTTTATAGCCAGATTTTGACAAAAGTTTTAATACGCCCATGGGATCTTTGTCTAAAGCCATTTTCACTGACCATAATTGGATACCAAATGTTGGGTTGGGTTTGACCATCGCCATTAATTCATTTGAAAATGGAATGGATAAAGCCATCGCCGTTAATGCCGAATTGCGGATAAAAGTTCTTCTTGAATGATTCATTATACTATTTTTTGCAAACATTGTTAATTAATAAGATCCCCTAGTTCGTTGCCCATGCTTTTTCACCTTTCTTATAAGGATAAGATCCGATAAACTTACCTGGCACTGCTACATAGCGAAGTACTTTTGTGGCACCCACTTCAGAACTAAAAAATCCAGATAAAGTCAACTCTTTGATCATTCTAAAATAATGTGTAGGGTCTTCTTCTTTCTTTGTTTTTTGGTATTCCTTTGCTTCTTTATCAAGCCCTTCTAATAAGGCTTTACGTTGAGCAGGCGTGGACTCCATAAAACTTTTATTGTTCAATTTTTTAGAAGCGGCTTCTAATTTTTTCATGCCTTCCATGAAAATAGTTTGATTCTTTGTTTCATAACAATCATTAACCATTACGGACATAAACTCACCTACTTTCGCTTCTTTAGCACCAGGTGTATTGGTAGCAGGTAAAATAGTTTCAGCTACTTCATTTAAAAAAGCAATGTCTTCTTTTGAAAACGTCACTCCTTTAGAATTGGTTTTGCAACCAGATAAAAAAGCTTCTGCGCCTAATACAGTACCTCCCATTATAATAGCTACTCTGGATAAGGCTTCTCTTCTATTCATCATAAAATTATCTTTTAAAATAGTGATGTTAATTTTTTACAAGTTTCCTTTTTTCAATTCACTTACTGCAAAGTCAGCAGCACGCGCAGTGAAAGCCATATAAGTTAAGGAAGGGTTTACACAAGAAGCACTTGTCATAAACGAACCATCCGTTACAAATACATTGGGCGCATCCCATACTTGGTTATTGCCATTGAGTACGGAAGTTTTAGGATCCTTACCCATACGCGCAGTACCCATTTCATGAATGCCGCGTCCTGGTGTACCGTCCCCATCATGGGCCGTTACATTTTTGATACCTGCTTTCTCTAACATTTCCTGTGCATCCGCCAACATATCCTTACGCATTTTTAATTCATTGTCTTTTAATTCACAATCAATGTTTAGGACATTTAAACCCCATTTATCTTTTACTGTTTTGTCAAGGGTTACTTTATTGGTTGGATCTGGTAACATTTCACCAAAACCGCCCATTCCAAATGTCCAAGTACCTGGTTCCGAAATGGCTTCTTTAAATTCTGCTCCAATGCTAAACTCAGCTATTTCACTACGCCATCCTTGTCTTGAACCTCCCCCTTGGTAACCAAATCCACGTAAATAATCGCGCTTATCCGTACCTACATTTCTAAAGCGCGGAATATAAAATCCATTGGCACGGCGACCAAATGTATAAAGATCCTCATACCCTTCAACAGTTCCACCTGCGCCCACGCCTAAATGGTGGTCCATTAAATTTTTACCTAAAGCATTGGAACTACTTCCTAATCCACCTTCCCAAACATCCGTAGCTGAATTCATTAAAATCCAAGTACTGTTTAAAGTAGAAGCGTTTAAGAAAATTATTTTTGCTTTGTATTCAATAGTCTTGTTTGTTTCTGCATCTAATACTTCAACGCCGGTTGCACGTTTTTTATCCTTATCATACAATACTTTGGTTACAATACTAAAAGGTCTTAAAGTTAATTTCCCTGTTGCCATTGCTGCAGGGAGTGTTGAAGACTGTGTACTAAAATAGCCTCCAAATGGACAACCTAACCAACATTTATTTCTGAACTGACAACCAGGACGGCCACCATGTGGCACCGTAATATTTGCAGTACGTCCAATAATTAAATGTCTTGATCCATTGTATATTTTTTTAAGTCTTTCTGCTACATCTTTCTCTACCACTGTCAAATCCATTGGAGGTAAAAACTGACCATCAGGCAATACATCAATGCCGTCACGGTTACCAGAAATGCCGGCAAATTTTTCTACATAATCATACCAAGGTGCAATGTCCTTATAACGTACAGGCCAATCCACCCCATGTCCGTCTTTGGCATTGGCTTCAAAATCCAAATCAGACCAACGGTAACTTTGACGACCCCACATTAAGGAACGTCCCCCAACATGATAACCTCTAAACCAATCGAAACGCTTGGTTTCAACATAAGGATGGTCCTTGTCAACACACCAATAGTCTAAATTGGTTTCATTTAATGGATAGTCTCTTTTCAAAACAGGATAATCCTGAATCATTTGTTGCGTTCTTCCACCACGATGTGGAAAATCCCAAGCTTCTTTATTGGCATTTACATAATCTTTGATGTGCTCAATATTTCTTCCACGCTCAAGCATTAAAACATTCAACCCTTTTTCAGTTAATTCTTTTGCTGCCCAACCACCACTGATACCAGAGCCTACTACGATTGCGTCATACTGTTGTCCCGCCATTGTAATTGTATTTTATTTTAATGAAATTGTTATAAATTGATTTTGAAAATTTTTTAAACGTCACAAATTTTTATCGCCTTCGTCAAGGAAGCAATTGGATCCTTATCCGCTGGCATAAATTCTTGTGCAACATATCCCTTATAGCCTGTAGCCACAATGGCACGCATAATTGCCGGATAATTTAATTCCTGACGCTCATCTATTTCATGTCGGCCAGGCACTCCTGCAGTATGGTAATGCCCAAAATACTGATGATTGTTTTGAATGGAACGAATAATGTCTCCTTCATCAATTTGCATATGATATATGTCAAACAAAATTTTAAAATTAGGCGAACCCAAACGCTTGCACAACTCAATACCCCAGGCCGATTTGTCCCCCATATAATCCTTATGGTCAATTTTTGAATTGAATAATTCTATTTGAATAATCACGCCCATTTTTTCGGCATAAGGCATGATTTGTTTTAATCCAGTTACACAATTTTGTAAACCAGTTTCGTCATCCATTCCATTTCGATTACCAGCAAAACAAATTAAATTTTTATACCCTGCTTCCGACACCAATTTTATTCCTTCTAAATAATCTTTAATTAGCCAATCATGGTTTTTTACATCGTTCCAACCTTTGGTTAAACTGGTTTCTCCCGGCGTATAACACATGGAGCAGTTGAGCCCATATTGTTTTGCGATGGGCCATTCATTGGGTTTCAATAAATCAATTGCACCGAAGCCTATCTTATTAACCACTTTACACAAATCTTCCAATTGCATATCACTATAGCACCACCTGCAAACAGAATGATTGATATTGCCTTTTAATGCTTTTGGAAATTCGGATTGGGGAGATGCATCCACCGCAGCCATTAATGATTTTGGAAGCGTCGCTCCAGCCGCAATGGCTGCAGAACCCGTTAATACTTGTTTAAGTAAGCTACGTCTATTTACAGAATTTGGCATGGCAAATAATCCTAAGTTTAGCAAATCGTATTGATTTGTTAAATGTAAATTTTATTTAGAATCTTTTAAAATATTTTTAGCCATAAAATGACATTTTTTAAGAAAATAGGGGGAAATTGCTAGGGTGATATTGTGAAAGTGTTATCCTGACACAATAATTACGATTATTTTGCATTTTAAAAGACACACATAATGAATAGAAAACTACGAATGGGCATGGTAGGTGGAGGCCAGGACGCCTTTATCGGGGCCATACACCGTATAGCAGCGAATATGGATGGTTTGATAGAAATGACTTGTGGCGCTTTAAGCATTAACCCTGAAATAGCAGTTGCATCTGGTAAAGCATTGTTCTTGCCTGAAGCTAGAACTTATCTTACCTATGAAGAAATGATTAAAGCTGAAGCTGCTTTGCCTGCCAATGAACGAATGGACTTTGTCACCATTGTAACGCCTAATTTCGCACACTTTGCACCCGCCATGATGGCTTTAGAACATGGCTTTAACGTAGTAATCGAAAAACCCATTACTTTTTCATTAGAAGAAGCAAAACAATTAAAACAAAAATTGGACGAAACCGGGCTCCTCCTTTGTTTAACACATACTTACTCGGGTTATCCAATGGTCAAGCAAGCCAAAGCAATGGTGCGCGAAGGCAAACTTGGCAAGATTCGTAAGGTATGGGTGGAATATCCGCAGGGTTGGTTAAGCCGTTTATCAGAAAGAGAAGGCAATGCGCAAGCTGCCTGGAGAACAGATCCAAAAAAATCGGGTAAAAGCTCGGTGATGGGCGATATTGGAACGCATGCGGCGCATTTAGCAGAATATATTACCGGCGCAAAAATTACGGATGTTTGTGCTGAGTTAAACACTTTAGTAGAGGGTCGCGTAATGGATGACGACGGTGCAGTGATGTTGAAATTTGACAATGGAGCAAAAGGAGTGTTAATGGCTTCGCAGGTTGCTGCGGGTGAAGAAAATGCTTTGAAAATAAGAGTGTATGGTGAAAATGGTGGCATCGAGTGGTGCCAACAGGAACCCAATAGTTTAATTGTAAAATGGTTGGATCAGCCAACCCAAATACTAAGGGCGGGCGGTAATTATGGCGCGCATTTATCTTCCTTTGCTACACATAATTGTCGCACTCCGGGCGGCCATCCAGAAGGATACTTAGAAGCATTTGGAAATATCTATCGCAATTTTGCTTTGACCTTAGGATGTAAATTAGATGGCAAAACACCTAGCCCTGAAATGTTAGATTTCCCTGGAGTGGAAGACGGCATAAGAGGGATGGCCTTTATTGACAATGTGGTGGCTTCCGCACATTCAGATAAAAAATGGACCCCTTATATATTGTAAAAATGAATGAAACAATATTGAAGTAAATCATCTTTACTTTTAAAAAAAATAAAATGACAACAGTAAAAGGACCCGGTATTTTTTTAGCGCAATTTATGGGCGACACTGCACCCTTCAATACTTTAGAGGGTATTTGTAAATGGGCAGCTGGCCTAGGTTTCAAAGGAGTTCAAATACCAAGCTGGGATTCAAGATGTATTGATTTACAAAAAGCAGCTGAAAGTAAAACCTATGCCGATGAAATTAAAGGGATAGTGGCAGGAGCAGGTTTAGCCATCACTGAATTATCCACTCATTTACAAGGACAACTTGTTGCTGTTCATCCAGCGTATGATGCACAGTTTGATGGATTTGCTCCAGCTTCCGTTAGAGGCAATGCAAAAGCAAGAACAGAATGGGCAGTACAACAATTAAAATACGCAGCCAAGGCCTCACAAAATTTAGGATTAAATGCAGCTGCTACATTTAGTGGTGCTTTATTATGGCATACCGTTTACCCATGGCCACAACGCCCTGCAGGATTGGTGGAAACAGGATTTACAGAATTAGCCAAAAGATGGACGCCTATTTTAAATACCTATGACGAAGCAGGTG
>JACCDH010497950.1_pt1 | contig 20181 bp, 21 predicted proteins | sample 7442481 | NCBI WGS metagenome assembly JACCDH01 (sample SAMN15323433, study PRJNA562643) | freshwater metagenome | isolation source: river surface water | place: USA:Blue River Watershed | collected 2017-08-15 | reverse complement strand
CCTTGAGCACTTTGCCCACGGTTTCACTAGCCTTAACCAACGGCGTCATGTCCGGGCGGTTGGCCTGGTCTACTGGGGTCGGCACGGTAACGATATATATTTGTACCTGCTGCAGGTCCTGAGCGGTGCAGCTAAAGCGCAGGTGTTTGGCTTCAGCCAGCTCCTTCGAGCTGCATTCGAGCGTGTGGTCTTGCCCGCCTCGCAGTTCTTGTACACGCTTGGCGTTGATATCAAAGCCAATGACTGGACGGACTTTTCCGAATTCAACCGCAAGTGGCAAACCTACGTAACCTAAACCGATGATTGCTATATTTTTCATGCGTGATTAGTCATTATTTTTTAACGCCCTCCAAACCCACATATCAGGATTTGTCCATCTGACCAGATTTCACAAAAGTCAAAGCACTTGTATCCTCATCACTTAAAGCCTCTATTTCAGCCCTAAGAGCTTCGTACTCAGCCATCTTGCGCCTTAAAAACCGCCTAGCCAGCAAGGCTTTTTCTGCTACACCCATGGGTGTCAACAGGTAAACGTAGCCGAACTTGTTTTTGGACTGGTTGAAGTTTTGAACTTTTACCAACCCTTTCTCAATCAACGCTTTCAGGCAATAGTTCAAGCCGCTAGTGCTGACACCCAGTTTTTGAGCAATTTCCCTCTGGGTCAAGTCGGGGTTTGCTTGCAGCATGTGCAAGACCCTAAAGTTAGTGTCTTCTTGCTGCAGAGCTCTTTTACTAGTCATTGGAATGGTCAAATTAGGCACGCTACCGCAGTACCAAACTCCCAAGAATCCGGCACGCCTAGACTTCAAACAAGTTGATTTGTTCGAATTCGAATGATTCTAGGGCCACTTGGCCTCTTTTCGATAAATATTTTAGCGATATATATCAAGAATATCTCAGGTTGACGAGAGGCTTACAGGTCAGCTTGCTTCGAGTAACGACATACCCTTCGCAATGTCGCTGGCTTATTGTTTAAGCTATGCGTTTGATGGCCCACGCCTCTTTCAGCTTTTGGAACTGACCCGAAGTATCGGGATTTTCTTTAGCTTTACGAATTGCTCGACGTACAAACGCCATCAACACGCTCAAAAAAAGCCCCGCAAAAGCAGAGACCAATACGATGAGGGCGAGCTTAGGCTTGGATTTGCGCTCTGGCACTTGGGCTGCGTCCACCACCTGAATGAGCGGCCCTTCTTTAGACTCATCCACCCGAGCTGATTCGTACTGCGCAATGAGCACCCCCATCAAGGCTTCGCGTGCTTTGATGTCTCGGTAGGACTTTACAGCCAACTGCTGCAAGGGGGAGGATTTTTCGTCATCACCACTACCCTGCTCTAGCTTTTTCAACTGAGAGCGCAAAGCGCTCAATTCGCCTGCTAAGCGTTGCACGTCTGGGTTTTGCGGTGTAGCAAAATTGCTCATTGCGGCCATTAGCGCTTCTTTGGCTGCAATTTGCCCACGCATTTCTGCGCTGGCACGCACGCCGCCCTCAGCGATAACGGCTGTGACTTGCATGCCAGACTTTTCTTTGGCAGCTCTGAAGTTGGCCTCTGCCTGCGCCAGATCTTCTTGCGTTTTGGTAATTTGCTGCTCAAAAAACACACGTCGCTGCTGAGCGTCGGTTACTGCTAATTTGCCCATGAGGTTACGCAACTCTTCGACATGGGTGTTAGCTAACTTGGCTGCAAACGCTGGGTCTTTGTCATCCGCTTCGATGGTGATAAGTCCAGATTTTTTATCTGCAGCGATTTTGACGACGGCATTCATGACCTCACGAGTTTCGACGATTGTTTTTTTCTCGTATCGCTCTTGCAAATTCAGTTTATCAATGACCGCTCGCTGCAAGCTCTCGCCTTGCATGAAAGCGATGTACATCTCATCTGGGCTTTTAACACCAGCAGCTGCACCGGCCAATCCAGCCAAAGCGCCTAAACTGGCCAACGCAGAAGCAGCCCCACTTTGCTGCTGCTGAGGCGGCATCATGACCGTCTTGGCCGTGAAAATGGGTGTCATGAGCAAGCTCACCACAATGGCCAGCGTGGTGGTGGTAGCTGGAATGGCAATAAGGGTTTTCTTTTCTTCGCCAAGGGTAATAGCCAGGTCGAGCAGGTTGATTTCGTCTTCATCAACGTCTGAAACTGATGGGGTTTGGGTTTGATCTGTCATAGGCTTGTTGTGTCTAGACCAAACATCAATAGCCCAAAGCCTTCAAACCAGCAGCGCCAAGGCCTAACTGGTAGAAGATTTGCGTGATGTCTTTGGCATTGCGAATGACTGCACTCCAAGCGGCTTCGCGGTCTAGCTTGTCGGGCATGACGATAGAGTCGCCCGGCATGACCTTGGCGCTGTTGATGGATCCAAACCAACCACCATTGCTGGTGAGGGCTGAGCCGTCAGCTCGAATGAGGATGACCGAATCGCGGTCAGCGCCGGAACCTACACCTGCGGCATTGAGATAGTCTTTCACAGACAGGCCGTTTTTGTAGATGAGGGCAGACTCGGTATTCACCGCACCATAAACGTACACAAAGTCTGGTCGCGTTGGGATGATGAAACGATCACCATTCTGCAAGCGAATGTCTGGCAATTTATCGATGTAGTTGTAAAGCTGAGGGTCTAGGCCCAAGGCAATACGACCTTCGGGCTTCAAGCTGCGAATACGCTCTAAGGCTTGGCGTTGCGCTTGCTGGGCCGCCAAAATGCGAGCTTGTGAAATAGCGGCGTCTGAGCTGGCGCCTAAGCTTTGGCTGGCTTGGGCCAGTTGGGCGCTTGACTCTGCTTCTAGGCGGCGCACCAACTTATCTAAGTTGTCCACTTGGCTTTTTCGCACTTCTTCGCGGTAAAAAGCAGAGCCAAACAAATACGCATCGTGGGTTAAACCACCTGCGCGCTGCAACACAGTAGCCAAAGTGTCGCCGGGCTTGGCTTGGTAAATACCGGGTTGAGCCACTTCCCCTTCCACACGCACCATAATGCGACGCTTAGACACTGACACACGCATGTCGTGAACTGAAAACACAGTAACGACATCACCTGCCTGCAACAGTTGGTTGTCTGGATCTTTGTCGTTGTTGAGCACTCGGGCCAGATTGAAAGGCACCAGACTGACGCTCAAGTCTTTTCGGTTGATGCGCTCTATGACAGCATAGTCCCAATTGATTTCGTCATACAAGTTACCCACCGACTCAGCCACCGAAGGCACAGCATTGCGTTCGTTCACCTTGATGGCAGGCTGATTGGAGAACATACGCGCTTGGCGCGATTCGCGGTAGGCTTCGATGGTACGAGCCTCTCGCTCTGATGCTGCCGTTCTACCGTCGTATTCTTTTCCGTTAGGCTTCAGATTGATCACGCTACTCAAAGGCGCGTTAGGCAAAGTTGTGGGCGTTCGCTCGGATGCGGCCATTTCACGCATGCGCGCTTCTCGCAAGCCTTTTTGGTCGATGCGTGCATCGAGCACCGGATCGTCTAGTAAGTCTTCTGACATCAGTTCACGTTCGCGCAATGCACGCTCACGCTGATTGCCATCGAACAACACTTCGTTTTGCCGACGCACCGAGTCACGGCTGATCAATACTTCTTTACTCGGAATAAGGTCACGCAAGCGCATGCCTTCGCGCCAGGCCATACGGGTGGGTTGCGCAACATTGCCGCGCAGGGTGACAGCATTGCTAAGCTCGGGCGTGATGGCTTGCACGGTAACTATGTCGCCATTTGCCAGTTGAGTTTTAAGCCCTTCCGAGTCTAAAGACACATCTTGCACACGGCGGGGTTGGCTTTGCTCGGGGCTCAACCTCTCTAACACCGCATGGCGTGGGTCTGCTACCACGGGCAGACCACCCGCGACCGTCAGCAACTGCTCTAGCGTCTCAGTGGTTGACTTTAGCTCGTACACCGCAGGATTGTTGACCTTGCCTACCAAGGCCACATGGCCCACGGCTTGGGGAATGACGATGACATCACCATCGACCAACTTCGCATCACCCATGCTGTTGCCCTGGGCCAAGAAAGCGTAAAGGTCGAACTCGGCCACCACTTGGCCTGCACGTTTTAACTGCACGCGGCGCATAGAGCCGGTGGCGTTGGGCCCACCTGTAGCAAACAAACCTGTAGAAAGCGTGGAGGTACTGCTGAGGGCATAGCTTCCAGGTCTACGTGCTTGGCCCACCACATACACGGTGATGGCGCGCAGTTGTCCCATGGTGACGCTTAGCTGAAAGTCTTTGAAGTATTTGCCAACAGCTGCTTTGATAACGTTTTCAGCTTGACCAAACTTAACGCCAGCCAAAGGTACTGAACCCACTTTGGGGATGTTGACCATGCCGTTTCTATCGACCACGGCTCGCACGTCAACTTCCAAAGAACCCCAACCACGAATGAGCACTTGATCGCCTGGCCCAATAGGGTATTCCGCGCTAACTGGCGAACTCTCCGTCGGCGTAAATGGCGATGGACCTGGCTGGTTGTAGAGTTCGTTGCGTTTTATGAACTGCAGATTTTCAAAGAAAACGGAACCAAACAATGAAAGCTTATAGCCTGTAGTTTCGAGTACGAATTTTTGAAAATCATTTGGCTTCAAAGGCTCCAGAGGTTGAAACGCACCTTTTGATGCCGGGTTTTGAGCGCTTTCATTAAGTGGGTCGTTTGAACGGATGACGTTTTGCAAGTTATTACCTATGCTTAAACCGCCTAGTCCACCACCTACTCCCGACCCAATAAGACCACCCGCACCTTGCAACGCCTGCGGCAACTGCATGCCTTGAGCGGACAAACCTTGAGGTATTTGAGCCAAAGCCATGCCACTTGCGCTGAGAAAGAAACCAACTGTGAATAACTGACGCCAGTTTTTGCGCAATGTCATAGCCTTGAGAACTTTCTTTGAATCAACCCAGCATTGTAATCAATCCCCTTTACTGAGGAACGGCGCCAAAGCGGCGCTCTCGACTGGCAAACCAATCGAGTGCTTTCATGAACTGCGGCACATCGAAGTCTGGCCACAACACATCGGTGAAATAAAACTCAGCATAGGCTAATTGCCACAACATGAAGTTGCTGATGCGTGACTCGCCTCCTGTGCGGATGAGCAAATCGGGTTGCGGTTGATCTGCAACACTTAAATAAGGCGTTAAAGCCTCTGGCGACAAGTTGCTCACCTTTTGCCCGGGGTTGGCTTCTTGCCACGCTTTGACGGCCTGCACGATGTCCCACTGCCCACCGTAGTTGGCAGCCACATTGAGCACTATGCCTGTGCTGTTGGCGGTATTGGCTTCGGTCGCTTTGATTTTGTCTTGCAGGGTTTGCGGGAAACGCGAAATCTCGCCAATGACATTCAAGCGCACGCCTTCGGCTTGCATTTCTTTCATTTCTTTTTCAAGGTACTGAATGAAGAGGCCCATGAGGGTGGAGACCTCTTCTTCGGGGCGCTTCCAGTTTTCTGTGCTGAAAGCAAAGAGTGTGAGGTGTTGAATGCCTTGGTCCACGCAGGCCTTTACCAAGTCCCGCACCATGCCGGCCCCTTTGGCGTGGCCCACGGTCCGAGGCATGTGGCGCTGTTTGGCCCAGCGTCCGTTACCGTCCATGATGATGGCAACGTGTTGAGGCAAATTCAATTGACCAACCACACCACTACTCAATGCTCACACTCGGATTAAAACCGCTTAGCTTGAGCAAAGCCAATTGCTTGGCTTGTTTCAGATCTTCAGCCACCATTTCCGCGCACATTTGCTGAACGGTAATTTCCGGTGACCATCCCAACTTTTCTTTGGCTTTGGTGGCGTCCCCTAGCAACGTTTCAACTTCGGTTGGTCGGTAATAACGCGGATCGATTTTGACAACAACGTCACCCACGCGAAGGCCTGGCGCATTGTTGCCATCAATGGCGGCAACGGTTGCCACCTCTTGTTCACCTTGCCCTGAAAACGCCAACGTAACACCCAACTCTTTGGCGCTCCACTCAATGAATTGACGAACACTGAACTGCACGCCGGTTGCAATCACGAAGTCTTCTGGCTTGTCTTGCTGCATCATGAGCCACTGCATGCGCACATAGTCTTTGGCATGCCCCCAGTCGCGCAGGGCATCTAGGTTACCCATATACAAACACTTTTCAATACCTTGCGCAATATGCGCCAGACCACGCGTGATTTTGCGCGTGACGAATGTTTCACCTCGTCTTGGACTTTCGTGATTGAACAAAATGCCATTGCACGCATACATGCCATAGGCCTCGCGATAGTTAACAGTAATCCAATAGGCATAGAGCTTGGCTACCGCATAGGGGCTGCGTGGGTAAAAGGGCGTGGTTTCTTTTTGGGGCGTTTCTTGAACCAAGCCATAGAGCTCAGAAGTAGAGGCTTGATAAAAGCGTGTTTTCTTTTCCAAGCCCAAGATACGGATAGCTTCTAAAAGACGCAATGTGCCCATGGCGTCTACATCGGCCGTGTATTCGGGGCTCTCGAAACTCACTGCTACATGACTTTGGGCACCCAGGTTATAAATTTCGTCGGGTTGCGTTTCCTGAACGATACGCACCAAGTTACTGGTATCGCTTAGGTCGCCATAGTGCAATTTGAAATTAGCGTTTTCAATATGCGGGTCTTCATAAATATGATCAACACGCTGCGTGTTGAATAAACTCGAACGACGCTTGATACCGTGTACGACATAGCCTTTTTCCAGCAAAAATTCGGCCAAGTAAGAGCCATCTTGCCCTGTGATACCGGTAATTAACGCAACTTTGTTTTTTGAGGTCATAGTCGTTTTAAAAAATCTTGATAAGCCATTGCCAAACCTTCCCTGAGGTTGACTTTGGGTTGCCAGCCTAGGGCCTTCAAACGAGCGCTGTCCATAAGCTTCTTGGGCGAACCATCTGGTTTCGAAATGTCAAAAGAAATTTGCCCATCGAACCCCACCACCTCGCCAATGGTTTTAGCCAAAGCAGCAATGGTGAGGTCTGAACCAAAACCAACATTGATGTGACTACTCATAGGCGTTGTGTGCTTTTGATACTCAGAAGTACTGAGTTGCATGACATGCAAACACGCAGCTGCCATGTCGTCTACATATAAAAATTCTCGGCAGGGAGTGCCCGTGCCCCAAATGACCACCTCGGCAGACTGGGCTACCCTAGCCTCATGAAAGCGCCTGATGAGACCTGGAATAACATGGCTGTTTTCAGGGTGATAGTTGTCGCCTGGGCCATATAAGTTGGTGGGCATAACGCTGCGGTAGTCCACACCATGGCTTTGTCCGTATTGGCGGTTGTAACTTTCACAAAGCTTGATGCCTGCTATTTTGGCAATCGCATAGGGCTCGTTGGTAGGCTCTAGCAATCCCGTTAACAATGCGCCTTCTTGCATAGGTTGCACCGCCAACCGAGGGTAAATACAACTAGAGCCCAAGAACAACAGTCTTTTAACGCCACTGCACCAAGCCTGATGCACCACATTGGCTTCTAGCATCAGATTTTCGTAAATAAATTCTGCTGGGTAGGTGTTATTGGCATGAATGCCACCTACTTTTGCCGCGGCAAGGTACACCTGATCTGGTTTTTCTGTTTCAAAAAAATCTTTGACCGCCAACTGCTGGGTCAAATCGAGTTCTGCATGCGTGCGCGTGATGATGTTGTGATATCCCTTGGCTTGCAAAGCACGAACAATAGCCGAGCCCACCATGCCCCTGTGACCCGCCACATAGATTTTTGCATCAGCGTTCATGAACTGCTTCGCCCGTACGTATCTTCAAATCGAACAATATCGTCTTCACCCAAGTAGCTACCCGACTGGACTTCGATGATTTCTAATGGAATAGAACCGGGGTTGGCCAATCGGTGCACTTCACCCAGGGGGATGTAGGTGGACTGGTTTTCAGAAATCAACATTTTTTTGTCGCCGCATGTGACCTCTGCGGTGCCCTTAACCACCACCCAATGCTCCGCACGGTGATGGTGTTTTTGCAAGCTCAAACTCGCACCGGGATTTACTTGAATTCGCTTGACCTTAAATCGTTCGGCTTCGTCAATGCTGTCATACCAACCCCATGGGCGATGAACTTTGCGATGCATGACCAACTCAGATCGCTGCTGTTTTTCTAACTGAATCACCAGTTTTTTGACGTCCTGGCTTTTTGTTTTATCAGCCACCAGTAAGGCGTCTGCCGTTTCTACGACGATCAAATTGTCGACCCCAACCACGCCCACCAATCGATGGGAAGCATGCACAAACGTGTTGGACGCACCGTCGACCAAAACATCGCCTTGCGTCACGTTGCCTTTTTCGTCTTGCGGACTCACTTGCCAAACAGCTTCCCAAGCGCCCAGATCGCTCCAGCCTGCATCAAGGGGCACTACATGGACAGGAAATGATGAGTTGGGGCATTTTTCCATCACGGCGTAATCGATGGATTCAGCAGCGATGTTTAAGAATGCCTCTTTGTTGGGACGCACAAAACTGCTATCGGTAGATTTATCGCGCCATGCAGCCTGGGTGTCTTGCATGAGTTCGGGGCAGAAGTGGTGTGCCGCCTTGAGCCAGGTGCTAGCTCTAAGCACAAACATACCGCTGTTCCAGCTGAATTGACCATCTTTTAAATAGGCTTTCGCTGTTTCTAGGTTTGGCTTTTCAGCAAATTGGGCAACTTTAAACTGACCAAAAGCTCCTGCAGGACCAGTTTGTTGAATGTAGCCATACCCCACTTCTGGGGCGGTTGGTGTTACACCCAAAATAACAATACCCCCGTCGGCTGCGGCATGAATGCTTTGGACAAGCGCTTGATGGAAAGCGGGTTCATTTTGAATGGTTTGGTCGGCAGGCGTCACCACCAGCACCGGGTCTGCGCCTGCCTCAACAGCTTGCAGGGCTGCAAGCGTTAAAGCAGGCGCTGTGTTTTTGCCTGCTGGCTCTAAGATGAGTTTGGCGTTATGCATTTGCATTTCTCGCAGTTGCTCTTGCGCCAAAAACCTGTGCTCTTCATTGGTAACGACCAATGTTTCGCTCACGTTGATGCTTTCAGTTTTAAGTTGACTTAAGCGATGAACCGCTTGTTGGAACAAACTGGTTGTGCCTGAGAGCACCAAAAATTGTTTAGGAAAACCAGCCCGAGACAACGGCCACAATCGGGTGCCCGAGCCCCCACACAAAATAACTGGCGTGATGCTTAATTTTTCCATTTGACTATATTACGCTGAGAGCCTCTAGGGCGACCTTAAGTTTTTGAGGTTGACCTAGCAAATCGACCAACACCATGGCACGCATTTCACCGTCGTGAGCTTGGTAGGTGGCTTCGAGGCCTTTGAGAGGGCCGTCCACAATCAGCACTTGGTCGCCCGGGGCAAATAAACGCTGCACCTCTGCAGGCGGAGCTTCGCGCAAAAGTTGTATGAGCTCTGCCGGCACTTTGGCTGGGTGGGGGCCAAAACTGACGAGTTTGCTGACGCCAAGCGTGGAGCGAATGGGCGACCAGTTTTGGGTGGTTTCGTTTAGCTGAATAAAAAGGTAGCGGCTGAACATGGGCTCAACCACTTTTTGCACTTTACCTCGGCGGACTTTTTCGATCTCAAGGAGCGGCAAAAAGCACTCAAAACCTTGGTTTTGAAGGTTCTCGAGCGCTCTGTTTTCTTGTTTTGGCTTGGTGTGCACGGCATACCAAGCACCTTCGCCTGTTGGGGTGTGCATTTGCTCAGAAGTATAACTTTGGCGTGAATTGGTTAATTGGGGCCAGATCCCGTTTATTGATAGTGGTAACGGCACGCAATTACCACAAGTGATTCGCTGTCGACACAATAAAGCAAGCGGTGCGTGTCATCGATACGTCGAGACCAAAACCCTGACAGGTTTTCTTTCAAAGGTTCGGGCTTACCAATGCCATCAAAGGGCGCTCGAAGTGTGTCCTTGATCAGAGCGTTGATGCGCCTGAGCGTTTTTTTGTCTTGCCCTTGACAATAGGTGTAGTCCTCCCAGGCAGCCAAGGTCCAAGCTAGCCTCATCGGCTTTGCCTCAACCGGCATCTACCAGATCCCGCTGCTGAACTTGACCCATCCGGTATTGTTCTATCGAGCGCGCTAGGTGGGCAGCGTTCACCGGCGATTTGAGCAAATGAACGGTCTCCATCAGCCCGTTGAAGGTATCGAGCGACATCAGCACCGCATCTGGCGCATCTCGACGAGCGATGACCGTGTAGTCAGCATCTGCGATGACCTGATCGATCACCCCCTTGAGACTGCTTCTTGCCTCAGAAAAATTGATAACTCGCATAAAAACACCCCTTAACTTGCACAATATAATGTACAAGTATAGGTGGGCATTTCTTTATTTTCAAGGCTTGATTGGCTTGGCGTCGGTTAATACTTGGGGTAGCTGTTTAGCAGTTTGGCTAATTAGCAGCTCAACGTTACAGTTGCAACTTCTGTTTGAAGGACTAGCCACCATGTCACCCAAAAACCCATTTTTCGACCCCACCGCCACCGACAAGGTGAAAGAACAAGCCCAACAAATTTGGCTGGCTGGCTTAGGCGCTTTTGCCAAAGCGCAGCAAGACGGCACCAAAGCGTTTGAAAAGCTGGTGACCGATGGCATCACGATGCAGCGCAAGGTGCAGTCGACCGCTGAAGAAAAAATGGCTGAAGCCAGCCAAAAAGTGAGTCAAGCAGCACACCAGTTCAACGAACGCGCCACAGGCCAATGGGACAAACTGGAAAATATTTTTGAAGACCGTGTGTCTAAAGCGCTCTCGCGCTTGGGCATTCCCAATGCGCAAGACATGCAAGCACTGCACGAACGCATTGCAGCGCTTGAAGCACAACTGGGCAAATCAGCCAAAGCGGCCGCCCCAAAAAAACCTGTTGCTAAGAAAGCTGCTGCAAAGAAAACAGTGGCCAAGAAAACCACGACTAAAAAATAAATTGAGTTAATAAATTGGGATCTGACCCCAATTAAATGTATGGCGAAGAAGGCTCCCCGTCGCACTGCTGAGCGGATTTTGGAGGTCACACTGGACCTCTTCAATCGCTTTGGTGAACCTAATGTGTCGACCACGCTGATTTCTTCAGAATTGAACATCAGCCCCGGCAATTTGTATTACCACTACCCAGCCAAAGATGAGTTGGTGAATGCGCTGTTCACACGTTATGAAGCAGCGTTGCATGAACTGCTAGAAGCAGCGCCTGGCGTGAAGGACATTGAGGACGCATGGTTTTTCATGCACACACTGTTTGAGTTGGTGTGGCAATACCGCTTTTTGTACCGCGATTTGAACGATTTGCTGAGCAAAAACCGACGCTTAGAAACGCATGTGAAAGACGCGCTGCTACACAAAACCACCGCATTTCGTGCGCTTTTAGATGGCTTGGCCCACAGCAAAATTTTGAAGATGGACGCGACAGAGCGCGAGATGAGTGCCACACACATGGTGGTGATGTTGACTTGGTGGCTGAGCTACGAATATGTGCGCGACCCACGTCATGCGCTGGAGCCACAGAGTGCGCAACAGTCGTTGCTCAAAGGTGCCAAACATGTGCTGGGGCTGTTGTCGCCTTACACAGTGTCTGAGCACCGTGAGCATTTGAATGCGCTGTTAGCGGCTTATTGACGGGTGTATTCAAAAACGCCCTTGGCGAATTCTGAAAAATCGCTCAAATGATTTATCAGAATGGCATGAACAATTTGCCAGTTGATCGCTTCGTAGTGGTGTACCGCAATGTTTCTAAAGCCAACAGATTTTTTAAGGTTTTCTGCGAGCGCCTCAGAAATAACGCCCTGCTGAGCCAACACATCGAATGTTTGCCCCATGGTATGCGGGGCGGGCGCACCGGATTGAGAAATGATGTGCGCACCGATGTCTACCGTGAGTTGCACAGCGCGGCTCAAATTAAGTGACACGATGTCTTGCAAATCAAGATTGGTCTGCAGCTCTAGCGTCTGAAGAGGTAATTTTTCTTGGATACGACTCAGACACCATCTGAGTGATTCAAGCTTTTGATGAATCACTTGCCTATCCACGCCGCACGCCTTTCTGAAAGAATTCGCTCTTGAATGGGCACAAAATCAACCATCTCTACCAAATGTCGGCTTAACAATTCAGCAAATTCACTGTTGCCCCCCAAAACAAGACGGCCATGCTTGATGACTTGACCCGTGATGGGCTCTGGCGTGGCAAACAGATCGATCAAATCAACAGGTCGGCCAATCTCAAGGGCGAGCGCCTCGATGATGCGCATTTTTTCTTCGACCAAGAGAGGTTGCCGCGCAAGCACAGCAACATCTAAATCACTCTGCGTGTGCGCTGATGAAGTGGCCACCGAGCCAAACAAAATGACGAGCTTTACCTTCGGAAAGTCCTTAAAAACACCCCGAATTTGATCGTCAATGGTTGCTGCTTGCGTCATGGAAATTCGTACCTCGGATGAGCTTAACGCAAAATTAACCAGAGATCTATGCCTCCAAGACGTCTTGTCTTTTCTACTTAAAGGCTTGCTGGAACTGAACGGTGGCGGTGCTGCCCGACCACATCATGCCCAAGCGACGTTGGTTTTTGTTGTCGGTGAAGTAGTGCGTGGTGAGGGCGCCAGTAGCGGCACCCGCAGCCACATCGCGCCAGCGGTGACGGTTGGATTCAACCCGCGCATTGGCCACATAAGCTGCGGCCGCGTACGAGGGAAAACCGTATTCCCAACCGCCTTTCATTTGCATGTATTGCGCTGCAGAAAACGCGACGGCTGCGTGACGCGAGGGAAAACTTTTGTTGTCTGAACCATCAGGACGTGTTTGGTGCGTGGCGTTTTTGAGGCCTTCGGTGAGTAGCACCGTGGCGGCTTCTGATTTGATGAGTTGCACCAGCCCCTCGGTGTCATTGTTCAGGTAACTAAAACCTGCGGCTACGACGGGCAAACCAGCTGTGAGCAAGTTGGCGTTGCGCGTGGTGCTGTCGACGGCATAGGCTTGCTGGGTGGCGAGCAATGCCAGCAAAGCAGCGACTTTGAATGTGCGTGAATTCATAGACGCCATTTTATGGCGATGACTTGGCGCATCAATTTAATTGGGATCTGACCCCAATTACCAATTAAGTTAACGCGGCCTCGACAAGTTTGACCCAATAGGTGCCGCCCAGCGGAATGAGTTCGTCGTTGAAGTCGTAATTGGGGTTGTGCAAGGTGCAGGGGCCTTCGCCGTGGCCGATTTCACGGTGCACGCCGTCTCCGTTGCCAATAAAGCAATACACGCCGGGTTTGGCTTGCAGCATGTACGAGAAATCTTCTGCGCCCATGGTGGGCTCTTGCACGACCACATTGCTTTCGCCCACGATGCTGTGCATGACTTGTTTGGCAAATTGTGTTTCTGCAGCGTGGTTGATGGTGGGCGGGTAATTGCGTTCAAACTCAAACGTGCACGTCGCACCAAAAGCAGCGCAAGTGTGGTTGGCGACTTCGCGCATGCGTTGTTCGATCATGTCGAGCACTTCGGTGGTGAAGGTGCGCACGGTGCCTTGCATTTCGCAATGGTCGGGCACAACGTTGGTGGCTTCACCGGTGTGGATCATGGTGACCGATATGACGCCGGCATCGACCGGTTTTTTGTTGCGGCTGATGATGGTTTGAAAGGCTTGCACCATTTGGCAGGCCACAGGCACAGGGTCGATGCCGTTGTGAGGCAGCGCGGCATGACTGCCTTTGCCGTGGATGGTGATTTTGAATTCGTTGCTCGAGGCCATGACGGGGCCGGCGCTGACTGCGAACTTGCCCACTTCAAGACCTGGCCAGTTGTGCATGCCGTAGACAGCTTGCATGGGGAACTTCTCAAACAAACCGTCTTGAATCATTTCACGTGCACCGCCGCCGCCCTCTTCTGCGGGCTGAAAAATAAAATACACGGTGCCGTTGAAGTTTTTGTTTTTAGACAAATGCTGCGCTGCAGCCAACAACATGGCCACATGTCCGTCATGCCCACAAGCGTGCATCTTGCCTGCGTGTTGGCTGGCGTGCTCGAACTGATTGAACTCTTGCATGGGCAAAGCGTCCATGTCGGCACGCAAGCCGATGGCGTTTGTGCTTGTGCCGTTTTTCAACACACCCACCACACCCGTTTTTCCAAGGCCTCGGTGAACTTCGATGCCCCAGTCGGTGAGTAGCTTGGCGACCAATTCAGCTGTGCGCAACTCTTCAAAACAGAGCTCTGGATGTGCATGGATGTCGCGACGCACAGCCGTAATGCTGGCAGATTGGGTGACGAGAGAGTCAAGAACTTTCATACTGACAGTCTAGCGGGAGACTGAAAATTTAGCTATGTTGGGGTCATTATGAGTGATGCCAAACCTTTGTCCTCGGCGAAATGCCTACCCCGCAGTGCAGCAGCAGACACGCACACTTGGGATCATTTTTTTCTTAATACTCCCCCAGTTTCTGATGACTTCTTGGTCAATAGGGCAACCCAATGCCAACATGAAAGAGAATTGTTTGAAGAAGACAACGTGTTAGCGCTTTGAACCCTGCAATTTGCTTGCAGCTTAAGCCCTTCAGCGATTGACAGCCAAGCGCCTCTGCGCAATCTCCAGCAACCCATCAAAAATAAGCGTGTCAACCAGTTCAAACTGCACCGACATGCTGGGCGCCATTTTCCAACCCGCACCACCGGTCATGTAGCAGGCGGGTTCGGTGCCGCTGTGTTGTCTCAAATGCTGCACCATGCGTTCCACAGCACCGGCAATGGCGAAGGTGCCGCCGCTGGTCAGGGCGTCGCTGGTGTTGGTGGGGAATTCGCGCACATCGCCCGTGGGCACGCGCAAACCGGCGGTGCCCGACTCGAGTGCGCGCAGCATGATGCCGTGGCCAGGCAGGATGATGCCACCCAAGAATTTGCCGCTGGCATCGATAGCCTCAACCGTCACCGCTGTGCCCACCATGACAACGATGATGGGCTTGGGTGCCAAGCCTGCAGCTGAAGTTTGTTGCACCATGCGAGCGCGAGCGCCGATCATGGCCACCCAACGGTCGGCGCCTAAGCGTGTGGGGTGGTCGTAACCGTTGGTAAGGCCAGCTTCGGCTGCCGAAGGCACGGCCCAGAAGGGTGTGAAGCTCCACAAATCGAGCTGCTCTTCCACGCGGCGTCGAATGGCTTCGCCGGCCACCACGCAACCGAGCATGTGGGTGGGTTCGGCCAGCTCGCGCCAGTCTTCGTCGGCCAGACGGTCAATGTTTTCTAGAAACACAGCCCCCTGGCCCAACAGTTTGGCTCCGGGCTGCGCGGCGTCGTAATGCGCCCACTTCAAGCGGGTGTTGCCAACGTCTAGGGCTAAAAATGTCATGCGCTTTAGGGGCTCGGTTTAATGGCTCGAAATTAATTAAGGCTTAGTTTTGACGCCAAGGCAAACCGCGGGTGCGCCAGCCGCCTTTGAAGCCGCGGTGGCCGCTTTCGTTGGCGTCACCCTCGAAGCCTTCAAGAATGTTGTAAGCCTCCAAGCCCAATTCGGTGGCGCGTTTGGCGGCCGCAATGGAGCGCACGCCGCTGCGACAGAGCAGCATCAGCTTGTGTGGTTCGGTGCCATGGCCTGCGTTGGCGGCGGCCACGATGGCTTGGTCGAAATCGGGGTTCATGACCATGCCGGGCCATTGCTTCCAAGCCACAGCCGTGGCACCGGGCACGAAGCCCACCCACTCGCGCTCGGCGTCGGAGCGTACATCGACCAACACGGCCTGTTGGTTTTCAAACCAATGAAAGGCCAACTGGGGTGAGATGTCGCCGGCATAGCCATCGGCAGCGATGGGCTGGTGCAGGCCGGCTTGGTCTGGTTTGCTCATGAGAGGTTCAGGTTGGGCGAATGAGCGAAGTATAGAGAGGCTTGGTCTCCAACGAGACAAATTGCCAACGCTAAATGCGTGATGTAAGTAATAACCCTCTTTCGTCTGCGCTTGAAATCACAAAAATGACAGCTCCCTCAAATGCCTTTGACAAAACCTAGGAGACTTCCCGATGACAGAGAGCAAAAAGACCACCGCACGCCGCAACCTACTGAAAGGTGTTGCAGTCGCCGCGGGTGCCGTGTCGGCCCCCATGATTGCCAAAGCGCAAACCGGCCCCATCAACATGCGCTGGCAAAGCACTTGGCCTGCCAAAGACATCTTCCATGAGTACGCCCTCGATTACGCGAAAAAAGTGAACGACATGACCGGCGGCGATCTGAAGATCGAAGTGTTGCCTGCCGGCTCAGTGGTACCCGCATTTGGCTTGCTAGAAGCTGTGACCAAAGGCACGCTAGATGGTGGCCACGGCGTGTTGGGTTACCACTACGGCAAGCAAAATGCATTGGCTTTGTGGAACTCAGGCCCTGCATTTGGTATGGATGCCAACATGATTTTGGCCTGGCACAAGTACGGCGGTGGCGCTGAGTTGTTGGCCAAGTTGTATGCATCGATTGGCGCCAACGTGCAGTCATTCTTGTACGGTCCCATGTCAACACAGCCTTTGGGTTGGTTTAAAAAGCCGATCACAAAATCAAGTGATTTCAAAGGTTTGAAGTTCCGTACCAACGGCTTGGCGATTGATTTGTTCACCGCCATGGGTGCTGCTGTGAATGCTTTGCCAGGTGGCGAGATCGTGCCAGCGATGGACCGCGGTTTGCTCGACGGTGCGGAATTTAACAATGCCACCTCTGACCGCATTTTGGGCTTCCCCGATGTGTCAAAAGTGTGCATGTTGCAGAGCTATCACCAAAGCGCTGAAACCTTTGAGATCATGTTCAACAAAGCCAAGTACGACGGTTTGCCCGCCAAGATGAAGGCCATCATTGCAGGCGCAACCGAAGCTGCTTCAGCCGACATGTCATGGAAAGCAGTGGACCGCTACTCGAAAGATTACGTGGAACTGCAAACCAAAGACAAGGTGAAGTTTTACAAAACGCCTGATTCCATTTTGCAAGACCAGTTGAAGTTGTGGTCTGAAATTTTGGAGAAGAAGTCAGCTGAGAACCCCTTGTTCAAAGAGATTGTGGCTTCTCAACAGGCATTTGCACAACGTGCGGTGAAGTGGGACCAAGACACCAACATCAACCGTCGCATGGCGGTGAACCATTTCTTTGGTGCCAAGAAGGCCTAAGCATTTCTGCAACCTGTAGGTTTGCTTTGTTTGACTCAGCCATCCGCTATCCAACGGGTGGCTGAGTTGTTTATGTCGGTATAAAAATATGCAAAAACTCTTACTCACCATCGACAAAATCAGTACCCATGTGGGGCAGTTTTTTTCGTGGCTCATCTTGGCGCTGACGCTGATGATTTCATGGGAGGTTTTCTCCCGTTACGTGCTTGACAACCCGCACCCATGGGCGTTTGATGTGATGAGCATGATGTACGGCACGCTCTTCATGATGGCCGGTGCTTACACGCTTTCAAAAAATGGCCACGTACGCGGCGACGTGCTGTATGGCTTTTTCACACCGCGCTTGCAAGCCGGGCTAGATTTGGCGCTATACATTCTTTTCTTTATTCCTGGCGTGGTGGCGCTGGCTTGGGCAGGTTATGAATTCGCCTCTGAGTCATGGGCCATCAACGAACATTCCAACGTGACGGCCAACGGACCGCCTGTGTACCCCTTTAAAACCATCATCCCGATTGCTGGGGTGTTTTTGCTCGCACAAGGTTTCGTTGAAATCGTGCGCTGCATTGTGTGCTTGCAACAAGGCGAATGGCCTTCACGGGGTGACGATGTGGAAGAAGTGGATGTTGAAAAACTCAAAGAAATGGTGCATGTGAAGGACGAAGACATCGCCAAACTCGATGCATTGTTGGTCGACGGCAAGGGAACACACAAATGAAAAAAGAAGTCTGGTTTGGCCTATCGATCATGGCCATGGTCGTCTTAGCGGCCTTCGTTTTATTGCCGGCACCGGCTGACATGACCAATGGCCATTTGGGCCTGCTAATGCTGGCCTTGGTGGTGGTAGCCATCATGTTGGGGTTTCCAACAGCGTTCACGCTGATGGGCATGGGCATGATCTTCGCGTGGATTGCCTACCGATCGCAAAACCCATCGTTAGCGATGCATCAAACACTTGATCTGATGGTGCAACGCACGTATTCAGTCATGTCAAACGATGTGCTGATTTCGATTCCGTTGTTTGTGTTCATGGGGTACTTGATTGAACGCGCCAACTTGATTGAAAAGTTGTTCAAGAGCATGCACTTGGCCACCGCACGCATTCCAGGCTCTTTGGCAGTGGCCACGATCATCACTTGCGCGATTTTTGCAACGGCTACCGGCATTGTGGGCGCTGTGGTGACGCTGATGGGCTTGCTGGCTCTTCCAGCCATGCTGCGCGCAGGTTATAGCGTGCAACTGTCTGCGGGGGCCATCACTGCAGGTGGTTGTTTGGGCATTTTGATTCCACCGTCGGTGATGTTGATTGTGTATGGTGCGACCGCCGGCGTGTCGGTGGTGAAGTTGTATGCAGGCGCGTTTTTTCCCGGCATCATGTTGGCAACGTTGTATGTTGGCTACGTGGTCGTGTTGGCCAAATGGAAACCACATTTGGCACCACCCATGTCAGAGGCTGACCGCTACGTGCCACTACCGCCCGCCAACCAAGACATTGCCAACACCATCAGCCATAAAGTGCTGCCTGGTCTGATTGGCGCCATCAAAGGCAAGCGCAACGCCAATGTGCCGATGAATGATTTGCTCAAAGAGTTGGGCATCGCGTTGTTGCCAGCGATTGCTACAGCGTTGATCATGGGCATGGTGTATGTCAAGCTCACCGACCCCTTGCCTGTTGAAGAGTTGCAAGGTGTGGTGTCAATGGGCGAAGGTTTTGATGACGCCTCTGCGGACGAAGGCGAAAACATCAGCGGCTTGTCTGAGCCCGAAGAAGCAGGCGGGTTGCAAAACCCACCTGGCACAGAAAGCACTAGCGCCACTAACGCAACGGCCAAAGTGTCTGAGGCCAACACGCCTGCAGCGGTCACCACCACGGCAACTGCGACTGCAGAAACTGCGGCACAAGAACGCCAGCCAGCCCCTACCAACTTCTGGATAGCCTTGGCAAGTTGCGCGGTGGCATTGGCGATTTTTTATGCTTATTTCAGCTTCACACGGCTTGAAGTATTCAAGATGTTGCTCGGCTCGTTCTTCCCCTTGGCCATCATGATTTTGGCGGTGTTGGGGACGATTGTGTTTGGCTTGGCCACACCAACGGAGGCGGCAGCGATGGGTTCATTGGGCGGGCTGTTGTTGGCCGCAGCCTATCGGCGCTTGAATTTTGAAGTGATGCGTGAGTCTGTCTATCTGACCGCCAAAACCAGCGCCATGGTGTGTTGGCTGTTTGTGGGCTCGAGCATTTTCTCTGCCGCTTTTGCGCTACTGGGTGGTCAAGAGTTGATCAATCAATGGGTGCTGTCGATGGACCTCACGCCCACGCAATTCATGATCTTGGCTCAGGTCGTGATTTTCTTGTTGGGCTGGCCTCTGGAGTGGACCGAGATCATTGTGATTTTCATGCCGATCTTTATTCCGCTTCTACCACACTTCAACATCGACCCTCTGTTCTTTGGCTTGCTGGTGGCATTGAACTTGCAAACCGCATTCTTGAGCCCACCGGTGGCGATGGCGGCGTTTTACTTGAAGGGCGTGAGCCCACCTCACGTGACGTTGAACCAGATTTTTGCAGGCATGTTGCCGTTCATGGCCATTCAAGTGTTTGCGATTTTCTTGCTCTACATGTTCCCAGCCATTGGCATGTGGCTGCCTGAGGTGCTTTACAAGTAAACGTCAGCTTGTGTTGGCAAAGCCGCTGCACTTCGGTGCCGCGGCTTTTTTCTTTTGGTTTGCCCCCTTTTTTCAGGAATTTAAGGGCAAATCCTCTCGACAAAATGAGACAACTTGCTATGATTGACGTTTACGTAAACGTAAAGCAATGGCGTTGTGCCAGCGCTGCATACGAACATCGCCGTCACACGCCACATTTCATCGCCTCCCGGAGACTTGCATGACCGATCTGTCCGCTGAATTCAAAGCCCTCGCCAATTACAAGCCCACACAAAAAGTGCGCTTTGTGACCGCGGCCAGTTTGTTTGACGGACACGATGCGGCCATCAACATCATGCGTCGCATCTTGCAAGGCATGGGCGCCGAGGTGATTCACCTGGGCCACAACCGCTCGGTGGACGAGGTGGTGACCGCTGCCCTGCAAGAGGACGTGCAAGGCATT
>JACCDH011075692.1_pt1 | contig 20190 bp, 19 predicted proteins | sample 7442481 | NCBI WGS metagenome assembly JACCDH01 (sample SAMN15323433, study PRJNA562643) | freshwater metagenome | isolation source: river surface water | place: USA:Blue River Watershed | collected 2017-08-15 | reverse complement strand
CAGCGAGTAGCGGTTGCGCTGCTCGATCGGCACATCGACGGTGCGCACCGAGCGGCCGGCCTTCGCCTCGCCGGTGAATTCCATCTTTATCAGCTTGGAGCCGATGTTCTTGCGAATGATGGGCAGCTTGCCGGCAGCCAGCATCGGCTTATGCACATAGAACTCGTCCGGGTTGACCGCGCCCTGCACCACTGTCTCGCCAAGGCCATAGCTGGACGTGATGAAGACCACGTCCTGGAAGCCGGATTCGGTGTCGATGGTGAACATCACGCCGGCCGCGCCAAGGTCGGAGCGCACCATGCGCTGCACGCCGGCCGACAGCGCCACCTCGGCGTGCGTGAAGCCCTTGTGCACGCGGTACGAGATCGCGCGGTCGTTGTACAGCGACGCGAAGACATGCTTCATCGCCTCGAGCACGTTGTCGATGCCGACCACGTTCAGGAAAGTTTCCTGCTGGCCGGCGAAGGACGCGTCCGGCAAGTCTTCGGCAGTTGCCGACGAGCGCACCGCAAACGAGACTTCACTTGCAGAATCATCGACAAGCTTATGATAAAACTCGCTTATTTCAGCCAGCAGGCGCGGCTGAAACGGCGTATCGATGATCCATTGACGGATCTCGGCGCCGGCTGCGGCCAGTGCGCGAACGTCGTCGATGTCGAGCTTTTCGAGGCGCGCAGCGATGCGGTCAGCCAGCGATTGCTCGCCGGGCACGCTGTACGACAGGAAATCGCGGAAGGCCTGCGCGGTGGTCGCGAAGCCGCCCGGGACACGAACCCCTGCATGCGCGAGCTGGCTGATCATTTCGCCCAGCGACGCATTCTTGCCGCCGACGGACTCGACATCCGTCATGCGCAGGTTTTCGAAGGAAACGACGTACGCCGCCCCGGAATCAGGGGCCTGGTGAACCCCCGCGGATTGTGGGTTGGACATGACTACCTCTTTGATGATGGGAAACCGGTGCGCGCGACGCGGACGGACGGAGAGTGCTGTGCGTGCAATGGCTGGCAGGCATGACTCGATCCATGGTTGATTGTCTCGGGGACAGTCCGCGTGGGAAAATAGCAATGGGCGACATTTTACCCGCCGCGCCCGGCTTTTGCGGGACTTGACCCGTCTTTTTTGCATTAATTCTTTGTAAACGCTCATGCATAGCCACACACCGGCCAACGCGCCTGGATTTGACCGCACCGTGTTCTTCGTCTCCGACGGCACCGGCATCACGGCCGAGACTTTCGGTCACTCGGTGCTGACGCAGTTCGACCTGCGCTTCAGGCAGATCCGCCTGCCGTTCATCGATACGGAAGACAAGGCTCACGACGCGGTTCGCCGGATCAACGAGAGCTGCACGGTCGAGGGCAGGCGGCCCATCGTCTTTTCGACGCTGGTGAAGGCCGAGCTGTCGACCATCATCCACCGCGCCACCGCGATGCACATGGACCTGATCCAGACCTTCGTCGAGCCGCTTGAGCAGGAGCTGGGCACCAAGTCCACGCACACCATCGGACGCAGCCACAACATCGCCGACTCGCTGGACTACAAGAACCGTATCGAGGCGATCAATTTCTCGCTCGCGCATGACGACGGGCAGTCGCACAAGAACCTGTCGGCCGCCGACGTGATCCTGGTCGGCGTATCCCGATCGGGCAAGACGCCCACCAGCCTGTACCTCGCCATGCAGTATGGGATCAAGGCTGCGAACTATCCGCTGATCCCGGAGGACTTCGAACGCGGCGTGCTGCCCAGCGGTCTGGCGCCTTTCCGCAGCAAGGTGTTCGGGCTGTCGATCGCGCCGGATCGCCTTTCCGAGGTACGCAACGAGCGCCGCCCGGGCAGCAAGTATGCGTCGCTGGAGAACTGCCGCTACGAGGTGAACGAGGCCGAGCGCATGATGCAGCGCGAGGGCATCCACTGGGTGTCGACCACGGTCAAGTCGATCGAGGAGATCGCCACCCTGATCCTGCACGAACTGAAGCTCGACAAGCGCTCGTATTGAGCTAGCTCAGTCCCGCCGGCGGGAAGCGGCGGGGACTGATGAACATCAAATGCCGCGCGGGAACGATGCAGCGCGCCCCAGGACTCACGGAGAATCAACCTGTTCTTCTGGGAGGCCCTGATGGATTTCCTGATCATCGAGATCCTGCTCTGGGTGGGCTTTGCGTTACTGATCTGGGCGCTGCGCGAAAGTCTGCACCACATCGAAAGCGAATTCGAACTGCGCGGCCCGCCGCGGGCCGCCTTGTCGGCGTCAAGCCGCCCGGCCGAAGCCAGCCGCCCCCAGCGATTGATCGACCCGATCGGAGAATATCGGGGCCGCGTGATCCATGACTACGCGATCATCGACGGACGCCCGTATCGCTTCGCCCATGTCTGTCCCTGGAGCCAGTCAAGCCGGCTGTCCGGCGACCAGCGCTGGGTGTCGCCGGGACTGGTCTACGTCGAGTGCTCCACGCCGGCGCTGCCCCGCGCAGCCACCTGATCGCCGAGGCTCAGCGAGCGGCGCGCTGCTGCCGCAACTGCTCGAACAGGCAGATCGCCACGCTGGCGGCGACGTTCAGCGACTCCACCTGCGGCTGCTGCGGTATGGTCAGCGTGGCGGTGGCCGCAGCCAACAAGCTGCCGGACACACCCTTGCCTTCATGACCGAACATCCAGGCCGACGGCGCACTCAGGTCGGCCTCATGGATGGTGTGCGACGCATGGGAACTGGTCGCATAGACCGGGACGCTCGCTCCGCGGAGCAATAAGTCGAGATCCGCGTCCTCGACAATCTCCAGCACGAAATGCGCGCCCATGCCAGCGCGCAGCACCTTCGGCGACCACGCCGACACCGTGCCTTGTCCGCAGAACACCCGGGGAATGCCGGCAGCGGCGGCCGTACGCAGGATGGAGCCGAGGTTGCCCGGATCCTGCAAGCCATCCAGCAGCAGCGCCGCGCCATCGAGTTTCTGCGGCGAGCCCGACACAGGCGTGGCGACAATGAACAGCAAGGCCACGCCATGCTCGACCTGGCTCAGCGGCGCGAACAGCGTGTCGGGCAGCCATAGGCAGTCGGCGCCCTGACGCTCGCATCGTTCGACCACCGAGAGCACCTCGGCATTGGCGCGCGCGCCCTCGCCGGCCACGCAGACGGCGGGCGCGCCCTTGTGCTGCAGCCAGGCTTCGCACAGGTGCACGCCGTCGAGCAGGGTCATGCCGGCCTTGCGGCGCGCCTGCGCGCTCGTGGCCAGCTGCCTGATCTGTTTGTATTGCGGATTCTCGCGTGAGCTGATCACACGGGCGTTCATGCAGCCGCCTCCTGCAGCAGCGCGCGCACCGGCGCATAGGAACGGCGGTGCTCGGGCGTGACGCCGTGCTCGCGCAGGCACTTCAGGTGCAGCGCGGTCGGATAGCCCTTGTGCTGGTCGAAAGCGTATTGCGGATATTGCCGGTGCATGTCGACGAGCACCGCATCGCGCGCGGTCTTGGCCAGTATCGATGCGGCCGAGATCTCGACCACCTTGTCGTCGCCCTTCACGATGGCCTCGGCGCGCACGGCCGTGACCGGACAGCGATTGCCGTCGATCAGCGCCAGCGTCGGCTGCACGGACAGTCCTTCGATCGCGCGCCGCATCGCCAGCATCGTCGCCTGCAGGATATTGAGTTCGTCGATCTCGCCAGCCGAGCATTGCGCGATAGACCACGCAAGCGCATCGCGCTTGATGATCAGCGCAAGCTCATCGCGTTTTGCTTCGCTGAGCTTTTTCGAATCGCGCAAGCCGGCGATGGGCTTCGCCGGATCGAGGATCACAGCCGCGGCGAACACCGGTCCGGCCAGCGGCCCCCTGCCCGCCTCATCGACGCCGCAAATCAGGTCGCGCGTGCGGTCGAACAGCGCAAGCTGCGCGTCCGCGTCCACGCTGGATTTAGATGCGGCCATGTTGCGACAGCAGTTCCATCACCGCGTGCGCGCTCTGCGACGCGGTATTGCGCATCAGGTCGTGATGCAGGTCGACGAAACGGCGGCGCAGTCGCTGCCGGTTCTGGTCGTTCGACAGCTGCGCCCACAATGCCGATGACAGTCCGGCCGGCGTCGCCCGGTCCTGCAGCAGCTCGGGCACGAGGAATTCGCGCGCCATGATGTTGGGCAGCCCGACCCAGGGCTGGTAGGCCATCAGCCGCAGTATCTGCCAGCTGGCCGGGTTCATTTTGTAGCTGATCACCATCGGCTTCTTGAACAGCGCGACTTCCAGCGTCGCGGTGCCGCTGGCGACCAGTGCCGCGTCGCAGGCGGCAATCGCTTCATGCGAGCCGCCGGTAATGATCTGCAGCGGCAGCTTCTTCAGGTCGGCCGGAATCAGTTGTTCGAAGTACGCGCGCTGCGTGTCGCCGGCCATCGGCACGACGAACTGCACCTTGGGGTCGCGCTTCTTCAGCTGCGCGGCAGTCTCGACGAAGGCGCGGGTGTTGTACTTCAGCTCGGACATCCGGCTGCCGGGGAGGATCGTGACCACGCGCGCGTCGCGCGCTATGCCCAGTGAATCGCGCGCAGCATCCTGGTCGGGATCCATCGGGATCACCTCGGCCAGCGGATGGCCGACATAGGTGACCGGAATGCCGGCCTTCTTGTACAACGCTTCCTCGAACGGGAAGATCACCAGCATGTGCTCGACCGCACGCCCGATCTTCTTGATGCGGCCGCGCCGCCACGCCCAGATCGACGGGCTGACGAAGTGCAGCGTCGGTATCCCGGCCTCTTTCAGCTGGATCTCGAGGTCGAGATTGAAGTCGGGCGCATCGACGCCGATGAACACGCCAGGCTTCTCAGCGATCAGCCGGTCGCGCAATTCGTCACGCATTGCCTTCAGTTCGCGATAGTGCGACAGCACCTCGAACAGCCCGCGCACCGCGAGGTTGTCCATCGGGTAGTCGGACACGAAGCCGTACTCGGCCATCGCCTTGCCGCCGATTCCGTGCAGCGATACGCCGTCTGGCAGCATCGGCTGCAGCCCCGACAGCAAGCGCGCGGCCAGCAGGTCGCCGGACGCTTCGCCGGCGACCATCGCCAGCGACAGGTCAGCGGACGATGCCACGGGTCACGCTCTCCAAAAATTCGCGCATCATCTTCAGGCGCGGTGCGACCGTCGGATCCGCCTGCTCCTCGGCAGCCAGCGCCGCCTTCGCCTCGTCGAGCGTCAGGCCGGACTTGTAGACGATCTTGTACGCGTTGCGGATCGCATTGATCTCCTCGCGCGTGAAGCCGCGCCGCTTCAGGCCCTCGATGTTGATGCCGTGCGCAGCAGCCGGGTTGCCATTCAGGATCACGTACGGCGGCACGTCCTGCGTCAGGCTGGTGAACATGCCCAGCATCGCATGCGCGCCGATCTTGCAGAACTGGTGCACGCCGGAGTGGCCGCCGAGGATGGCCCAATCGCCGACCTGAACATGGCCGGCCAGCTGCGCGTTGTTGGCAAAGATCGTGTGGTCGCCCACCACGCAGTCATGCGCAAGGTGCACGTAGGCCATCATCCAGTTGTCGTTGCCCAGGCGGGTCACGCCCGCGTCCTGCGCGGTGCCGCGGTTGAAGGTGCAGAACTCGCGCACCATGTTGCGGTCGCCGATCTCCAGACGTGTCGGCTCGCCCGCGTACTTCTTGTCCTGCGGCGCCGCGCCGATCGACGAGAACTGGAAAAATGTGTTGTCGCAGCCTATGGTCGTGTGCCCGTCAATGACGACGTGCGGACCGACTTTCGTGCGAGCACCGATTTTCACGTGCGGGCCAATCACGCTGTACGCGCCGACTTCGACGCTACTGTCGAGCTCGGCTGCGGGATCGACGATCGCCGTGGAATGGATGTTTGCCATGCGTAGCTTTGCCTTATTCCGCGATGCTGCGCATCGTGCACATCAGCTCGGCTTCGACCGCGAGTTGCTCGCCAACCGAGGCCTTGGCATGGAATTTCCAGATGCCGCGGGACTGGCGCAGGATCTCGACGTCCATTTTCAGCTGGTCGCCCGGCTCAACCGGACGCTTGAAGCGCGCGCCGTCGATGCCGACGAAATACACGACCGCGTTGTCGTCAGGCTTCTGCCCCATTGTCAGGAAAGCCAGCAGCGCGGCGGTCTGCGCCAGCGCCTCGATCATCAGCACGCCCGGCATCACGGGCTTGTGCGGGAAGTGGCCATTGAAAAATTCTTCGTTGATCGTGACGTTCTTGATCGCGGTGATGCGCTTGCCCTCTTCCCAGTCGAGCACGCGGTCGACCAGCAGCAGCGGATAGCGGTGCGGGAGATATTCCTTGATCTGGTTGATGTCGAGGCTTTTCATTGTCGTTTTGCCTAATCTCGTTTTAAGGTGAATCCTGTTTCGCGGTCAGTTGCCTGACCAACTTTTCCAGTTCGCGCACGCGGTCGCGCATCGCGTCGAGCTGCCGAACCACGGCAGCCGTCTTTTCCCAATCTGCATTCTTCGCCAGCGGATAGAAGCCGGTGTATTGCCCTGGCTCGGAAATGGAGCGCGACACCAGGCTGCCCGACGAGATGTGCACGTTATCGGCAATCGTCAGGTGACCCAGCACCATCGCAGCGCCGCCGAAGGTGCAATGCTTGCCGATCTTTGCGCTGCCGGCGACGCCGACGCAGCCGGCCATCGCCGTGTGCGCGCCGATCACGCAGTTGTGGCCAATCTGTATCTGGTTGTCGAGCTTGACACCATCCTCGATCACGGTGTGCTCGAGCGCGCCGCGATCGACGGTGGTGTTCGCACCGATCTCCACATCGTTGCCGATGCGCACCCCGCCCGTCTGCGGGATCTTGATCCAGTGACCCTTGTCGTTCGCAAATCCGAAACCATCACCGCCGATCACCGCGCCGGACTGGATGATGCCGCGCTCGCCGATCTGGCAGTCCGCGAGGAAAGTCACGTTCGGATGGAACAGCGTATGCGCGCCGACCTTGGCATCGCGGCCGATGAAGCTGCCCGCGCCGATCACGCAATGCTCGCCCACTTGCGCGCCGGCCTCGACGGTGACGCCGGGTCCTATGGACGCAGAAGCCGCCACCTGCGCAGCCGGATCGATAGCTGCGGCCGGATGCACGCCCGCCACTGGCTTGTGCGCATTCAACGCCGCGAAAAATTGCGCTGCACGGGCGAAATACGCGTAAGGATTGTCGGTGACGATGCGCGCGCCGGTATAAGCCAGCAGCTTCTCGTGCTCCGCGCGCGACAGTATCAGCGCCGCAGCGCCGGTCGTTGCCGCCTGTGCGCGCAGCTTCGGGTTGGACAGAAAGGTGATGTGCGACGGGCCAGCGGCGTCCAGCGGCGCGATCCCGCTGATGCCCAGGGCGGGATCGCCGATCAGCTCCCCGCCCAAGCTATCGACCAAGTCAGCTAGTCGAGTGCTCATGGCGGTGCTCACTGCTTACTTGCCGTTGAGTGCCTTCAGCACTTTGTCGGTCATGTCGATCCGGGGACTGTAGTAGACGGCTTCCTGGAAAACGATATCGTACTTCTCGGCTTCGGCCAGCTGCCGAATGACCTTGTTCGCCTTTTCCAGCACCGCGGCCAATTCTTCGTTGCGGCGCTGGTTCAGGTCTTCGCGGAACTCGCGCTGGCGGCGCTGGAAGTCCTTGTCCATTTCGCTGAGCTCTCGCTGGCGCTTCACGCGCTCGCCGTCCGACAGCACCGGGCCATCCTTGTCCAGCTTTTCGGCGGCAGCCTTCACTTTGGCCGCAAGCTCCTGGATGTCCTTGTCACGGCGGGAAAACTCCTGCTCGAGCTTCGCAGTAGCAGCTTTCGCCGGCGCGGCCTCGCGGAAGAGGCGCTCGGTGTTCACGAAGCCGACCTTCAGTTCCTGCGCCTGCGCAGCCATCGACGCGGTAGCGACAAACAGCAGGCCCAATGCGGAGTAAGTTGCTTTTTTGAATACAGCCTTCAATTCATTCTCCATTGCGGAAATTTTGATTATGCCATCAGGCCTTAGAAGCCCGTACCAAGCTGGAACTGGAATCGCTGCACGTAGTCGCCGGCCTTCGGGTTGATCGGATAGCCGAACGAGAGCTTGAGCGGACCGATAGGCGAGATCCATGACAGTCCGACGCCCGTGCTGTAGCGCAGGTCCGAGAACTTGATGTTCTCGCCATCCTGCGGGTTCCAGACCTGGCCCGCGTCGAAGAAGCCGAACCAACGCAGGCTGCGATCGACGCCGGTGCCCGGGAAAGGCAGCTGCAGCTCGGCGTTCACGATCATTCGTGCCGAGCCACCGATTGGCAGGCGGTAAGTGGTGTTCGTGACGCGGCTTCCGGAGACATTCAGCGAGCCGGCCGAGAAGCCGCGGACCGAGCCGATGCCGCCGGCGTAAAAGTTCTTGAAAATCGGATAAGGATCGTCGCCGATGCCTGCGCCGTAATTGACCTCGCCGTTGACGGCCAGCGTGACCGAGCTGGTCAGGGGCCAGAAATACTGGTCCTGGTACGTGCCGCGGTAGTAGCGCGAGGTGCCCGCCGCCGATAGCTCGAGGCTGGCCCGGCGGTAGCGCCCTTTGGTCGGGATCAGTGCGCTGTCGCGGTTGTCGCGCTGCCACGCAGCCGTCAACGGCACGGCCGTCGTGTGCGCCGTGCCCACGCCCTGAGCCTGAACGGTCGGGTCGACCGGGTCAGCCCGAACGAAGTCAAAGCCGTTCGTCTCGGCGACAAAGCGCCGGTATCGCTCAGGACTGTTCTCGTAGGTATCGACGGTGGTGTCCTCATAGCCCATGCCGAGGAATACGCGGTCGAATTCCGTGAACGGCACGCCGAAGTTCACCGACGCACCCTTGGTGACGACCCGGTAGTTGATGCTGTTCAGGTAGATCGGCGGACGCGAGGTACGGAGGTAGAGGTCAACCGTGCGGCTCACCCCGTCCTCGGTGAAATAAGGATTGGTGTGGCTGAGCGCGATGGTCCGGTACACCCTGCTGGTATTGACGTTGATGCCGATATTGTTGCCCGAACCGAAGGCATTGGTCTGGTTGATGGACCCGGTCAGCATCAGCTTTTCTGCGCTCGAAAAACCGGCGCCCAGCATGATCGCGCCGGTCGGCTTTTCAGTGACCTTGACGTCGAGGTCGACCTGATCCGGCACGCCCGGCACCTCTACCGTGTCGACGTTGGTATCGGTGAAGTAGCCGAGCCGGCCCAGGCGGTCGCGAGACAGGCGAATCCTGTCGCCGTCATACCATGCGCTTTCAAGCTGCCGGAATTCACGCCGGATGACGCTGTCGCGCGTGCGGTCGTTGCCGGCGATATTAATGTTGCGCACATACACGCGCTTGCCCGGATCGACGAAGATCGTGAACGCAACCTCGGCCTTGTCGCGGTTGACCTCGGGCATGGCATTCACGTTCGCGAATGCATAGCCGAACACGCCCATGCGCTCGGCGATCTTCTTGGTGCTCTCGTTCATCTTCTCGCCGGAGTAGGCCTCGCCCGGCTTGAGCGCCAACAGCGACTCGAGCTCCTTTTCCCGGCCCAGCATCTCGCCCTCGAGACGGATGCCGGTGACCGTGTACTTCTTGCCCTCGTTGACGTTGATGGTGACGAAAATGTCTTTCTTGTCCGGCGAGATCGACACCTGCGTCGACTCCACCTGAACCTCGAGGTAGCCGCGGTTCAGGTAGAACGACCGTAGCGCCTCGATGTCGCCTGCCAGCTTCTGCTTCGAGTACTGGTCGGCCTTGGTGTACCAGCTGAACCAGCCCGGCGTCGACATCTTCAGCTGGTCGCGAAGCTCGCTTTCCTTGAACGCCTTGTTGCCGATGATCTTGATCTGGCGGATGCGCGCGACCTCGCCTTCGTCGACGTCGAAGCTGACGTTCACGCGGTTGCGCTCGATCGGCGTGATCGTGGTGGTGACCTTCACGCCGTACAGGCCGCGCGACAGGTACTGGCGCTTGAGTTCCTGCTCGGAGCGATCGACCAGCGCCTTGTCGAGGATGCGCGACTCGCCAAGGCCGAGGTCCTTCAGCGACTTGCGCAGCTGCTCCTTGTCGAATTCCTTGACGCCCGAAAACTCGACGCCGGCGATCGCCGGACGCTCTTCCACCGCCACCACCAGCACGTCGCCCTCGGCCTCGATGCGCACGTCCTTGAAGAATCCGGTCGCATACAGAGCCTTGATCGCGGCCGCCGCCTTTTCGTCATTGAAGGTATCGCCGACTCGCACCGGAAGGTAGCTGAACACGGTGCCGGCCTCGGTACGCTGAATGCCCTCGACGCGGATATCCTTGACCGTGAACGGCTCGATCGCCGCCGCATGGGCAGCCAGTGCGGAGAATACGGCGGCAGTGATCAGGCGGGGAAGGAAAGGCAGCGCTTTGCGCTCGAGGTCGAATTTCATCAAATGATTTTCTGGTTTGTCGGGCCAGCGCACTAACCGATGCGGCTTGCGATATCGTTGAAAAACGCCACGGCCATCAGCGCCATCAGCACGCCCAGTCCGGCTCGCTGCGCCATCATGCCAATGCGTTCAGGCACTGGCCGCCCGGAAAAAAGTTCCAGCGCATAATACAACAAATGCCCTCCGTCCAGAACGGGTATGGGTAGCAAGTTCATCACGCCCAGGCTGATGCTGATGAACGCGATGAACGACAGAAAACTGATCCAGCCTGCACGCGCGGTCTGCCCCGCGTAATCGGCGATCGTGATCGGTCCGGTGATGTTCTTCAGCGACGCTTCGCCGATTAGCATCTTGCCAAGCATGCGAAGGGTGAGCACGCTCGTGTCCCAGGTCTTGCGCGCGCCGCGCATCGCCGCTTCGACCGGACCGGACTGCAGCGTCACCATGGCCGCTGACATGTCCACTTGTGCGTTGATGCGACCAATCGTTCGCCCGTCCGCAAACTCCGCGCGCGGCGTCACCCTGACGGAAAATGCGTCGCCATGGCGCAGGCCTTCGATCAGCACATTGCGACCGGGAGCCGCCTGCAGCGCAGATATGAAGGCTGCCGCGTCAGCAACCGGCCGCTGATCGACTTTCAGGATCAGGTCGCCGCTCTGAAGCCCCGCGACTGCGGCCGGACCGCCCGGCAGTATCTCGCCGAGCAGCGCCGGGGGCTTCGCCAGGTCCAGCCCGAGGCGCTCGAACAATTCGCTGTCCACGTCGCCTGCGGGCAGCGACTGCAGCGGGAGCACCGTCTCGTCGGCCTGCCTGCGGCCGGACGCATCGGTACGCTCCAGCGCCATCCGCGCAGGCTGGCGTTCAACGGCAGACTGCAGCAAAGCCCAGCGCAACTCACCCCATGAGCGCACCGGCTCGCCGTTGACTTCGGTGACGAGGTCGCCGCTGCGCAAGCCGGCAGCCTCGGCGGCGCTGCCCTGCGCCACGGCCACGCGCGCGACCGGTTCCGGCATGCCATGCATGTACAGCCCTGCCAGCACCACGATGGCGAGCAGGAAATTGGCCAGCGGCCCGGCCAGCACGATCGCGATGCGCTTGCCCAACGGCTGGCCGGTGAATTCGCGCGGCAGGTCCTGCGGCGTGATCTCGCCCTGCTCGTCGTCGCGCGCATCGAGCATCTTCACGTAGCCGCCCAGCGGCAGCGCCGATACCGCCCATTCGGTCTGATCGGCGCCGAAGCGGCGCGACCAGATCACCTTGCCCATGCCGACCGAAAAACGCAGCACCTTCACGCCGCACCAGCGCGCCACCAGGTAATGCCCGAGCTCGTGCACGATCACGAGCAGGCCAATCACGACCACGAAGGCCAGTACCGTCTGCAACAAGTTCATGGAATGACTCCGGAGTTCAGTTCAGCAGTCCCAGCGCGCACTCGCGCGCCTTGCGGTCCTGCTCGAGCAGGCCGCCGAGATCATCGACCGACGCCTGCGGAATGCGGGCCAGCGTGTCGGCGATCAGCGCAGGGATCCTGCGGAATTCGATTTTTCGTTGAAGGAAGGCTTCGACAGCGATCTCGTTGGCCGCGTTCAATACTGCCGGCGCGCTGCCGCCGGCGCGCAGTGCGTCGAAAGCCAGTTGCAGGCAGGGGAAACGGTCGAGGTCGGGCCGGCGGAAATCAAGGTGGGCGATGCGCGCCAGATCGATGGGATCGACGCCGGACTCGATGCGCTCGGGATAGGCCAGCGCGTGCGCGATCGGCGTGCGCATGTCCGGATTGCCGAGCTGGGCCAGCACCGAGCCGTCCGCGTAGGAAACCATCGAATGGATTACGCTCTGCGGATGGATCACGACCTCGATCTGCTCCGGCGGCGCGCCGAACAGCCAGTGCGCCTCGATCACCTCGAGCCCCTTGTTCATCATCGTCGCGGAGTCGACCGAGATCTTGCGGCCCATGCTCCAGTTCGGATGTGCGACCGCCTGCTCCGGCGTGATGTCGCCGAAGGTCGACAGCTCGCGGTTCAGGAAGGGCCCGCCGGATGCGGTCAGCAGGATCTTGCGGATACCGTGGTGCCCGGGTACGCGGCGGTAGTCCAGCGGCAGGCACTGGAAGATCGCGTTGTGCTCGCTGTCGATCGGCAGCAGCGTCGCCCCGCTGTCGCTGACGGCATCCATGAACATCTGGCCGGAGATGACCAGCGCTTCCTTGTTCGCCAGCAGCAGCTTCTTGCCTGCCTGCGCCGCCGCCAGCGAGGGCTTGAGCCCGGCGGCGCCGACGATCGCGGCCATCACGGTCGTGCATTCGGGCGCGCTGGCGACCGCGCACAGCGCCTGCTCGCCGTAGGTGACCTCGGTTCGGACGCCCGCCTCGCGCAGCAGCGAGGACAGTCGCGCGGCCGCATCCGCGCTGCCGGTGACGGCCACCTGCGGCGAAAATTTCACGCATTGCGCGGCCAGTTCTTCGACGCGCGTATGGCCGGTGAGCGCATAGACGCGGTATCGTTCCGGGTGACGCGCCACGACGTCGAGCGTCGATACGCCGATCGATCCGGTGGCGCCAAGTAGGGTCAAGGATTGCATGCGAAAGTCTTTACAGGACCGGTGCCGGCATCTGCGTGGCCAGCAGGAATGCGAAGGGCATCGTGGGTATCAGCGCGTCGATGCGGTCGAGCACGCCGCCATGGCCGGGCAGCAGCGCACTGCTGTCCTTCATGCCGGCACGGCGCTTCATCATCGACTCGAACAGGTCGCCGACCACGCTCGCGGCCACCATCACGCACAGCAGCAGCGCCCACAGGGGCCAGCCGTAACGGGCAAGCAGCTGCGCCGGAAAACTCTGCGGCAGCGCGTACGCGGCCAGCGCGGACAGCAGCAGCACCGCCGCCATGCCGCCGAACACGCCTTCCCAGCTCTTGCCGGGCGAGATCGTCGGCGCCAGCTTGCGGCGGCCGAACGCGCGGCCGGCAAAGTAGGCGCCGATGTCGGCGACCCAGACGATGGCCATCGCCGACACCATGAACACGATGGACCGCTGCCAGAGACCGGCGATCGCCACGAAGCAGCCGAACAGCGCAATCAGGTAGACGGCCGTAAACAAGGCGCCGCGCGCGCCGGCCGTTGGCGGCAGGCCAAACTTCAGCGCCGGCGCGAAACGCAGCGCCCACAGCAGCACGCACAGCGAGGCCAGCGGTATCCATTCATCGGTGGCACGGCCGGCCAGCAGAACGAGGACCAGCGTGGCCAGCACCGACAGCGGTAGGGTGCGCCTCACGCCGAACAGTCGGAGCGCTTCCCAGCAGGCCGCGCCGAAGAACAGCGCCAGCGTCAGGTGGAACGCGAGCGCCGAGCCCGAGCCCAGCACGGCTGCCAGCAACAGCAGCAGCACGACGGCGGTGATGACTCGCTGGCGCAGCATCAGGATGCCTTCCTGACTTCAACCAGCTGTGCGCTGGTGCGACCGAAGCGCCGCTCGCGGTTCTGGTACGACGCAATCGCATCGTCGAGCGCGGCGCCATCAAAGTCGGGCCAATAGGTGTCGGTGAAATACAGCTCGGTATACGCGAGCTGCCACAGCAGGAAATTCGAGATGCGCTGCTCGCCGCCGGTGCGGATGAACAGGTCAGGCTCCGGCGCGTGCGCCATCGCGAGGTAGGGTGCGAGGTCGGATTCGGTGTACTCCGCAAGGCCGGGATGCTCGGCCACCAGCCGGTTCATGGCCTGCAGCAGGTCCCAGCGTCCGCCATAGTTTGCGCAGATGGTCAGGGTAAGCCGCGCGTTGCCGGCGGTCTTTGCCTCGGCGTCGCGAATCAGTTGCTGCAGCCGCGCGTCGAAGCGTGACAGGTCACCGACCACCTTCACGCGGATGCCGTTGCCGTGCATCTTGTCGACCTCGCGCTCGAGCGCGGTGGCAAAAAGTCGCATCAGCACCGACACCTCGTCGGCCGGGCGGCGCCAATTCTCGGAGCTGAATGCAAACAGGGTAAGGTAGCCGATGCCGCGTTCGGCACAGGCCTTGACGATGCCTCGCACCGCCTCGACGCCCTTGGCGTGGCCGGCCACGCGCGGCAGGTAGCGCGAGGTGGCCCAACGGCCGTTGCCGTCCATGATGATCGCCACGTGCGCGGGCACCAGCGAAGTGTCGGGGATCTGTTGGGTCGAACTCGGTTGGCTCATGGGCGGGCCCGCAAAGGAAGGGTGAAAAACAGGCGGGGCAATCCCGCCCCGCCGCTTACACGGTCATCACTTCCTTTTCCTTTTCACCGACCAGCTTGTCGACTTCGGCAACGAACTTGTCGGTCAGCTTCTGCACGTCGTCCTGCGCGCGGCGCTCGTCGTCTTCCGAGATGGCCTTGTCCTTCAGCAGCTTCTTCAGCCCTTCGTTCGCATCGCGGCGAATGTTGCGGATCGCGATCTTCGCGTCCTCGGCCTCGGTCTTGACCAGCTTCACCATCTCCTTGCGGCGCTCCTCGGTCAGCGGAGGGGTCGGCACGCGGATCAGGTCGCCGACGGAGGCCGGGTTCAGGCCGAGGTCGGACTCGCGGATCGCCTTCTCGATCGCGGCGGCCATCTTCTTCTCCCACGGCTGCACGCCGATCGTGCGCGCGTCGATCAGGGTCAGGTTCGCGACCTGGTTGATCGCAGTCGGCGTGCCGTAATAGTCGACCATCACGTGGTCGAGGATGCCGACGTGCGCGCGACCGGTACGAACCTTGGACAGGTCGGCCTTCAGCGTCTCGATCGACTTCTGCATCTTCTGCTCGGTGGTTTTCTTGACGTCAGCGACAGTCATGCTGCTCTCCTGTGAATCTGTAATTTATGTTCAAACGTGAACCAGCGTGCCCTCGTCCTCGCCCAGCACCACGTTTTTCAGTGCGCCCGGCTTGACGATGGAGAACACGCGAATCGGCAGTTTCTGGTCGCGGCAGAGTGCGAACGCGGTCGCGTCCATCACCTGCAGCCGCTTCGAGATCGCCTCGTCGAAGCTGATGGTTGAATAGCGAGTTGCGGACGGATCCTTTTTCGGGTCGGCGCTGTAGATGCCGTCGACCTTGGTCGCCTTCAGCACGACCTCGGCGCCGATCTCGGCGCCGCGCAGCGCAGCCGCGGTGTCGGTGGTGAAGAAAGGATTGCCGGTGCCGGCGGCGAACACGACGATCTTGCCTTCCTCGAGGTATTGCAGCGCCTTCGGACGCACATAGGGCTCGACCACCTGCTCGATACCGATGGCCGACATCACGCGGGCAGTCATGCCAGCCTGGCGCATCGCATCGGCCAGCGCCAGCGAGTTCATCACGGTTGCCAGCATGCCCATGTAGTCGGCGGTCGCGCGATCCATGCCCTGCGCTCCGGGGGCTACGCCACGGAAGATGTTGCCGCCGCCGATGACGATCGCGACCTCGACGCCCAGCTCGGCAACCTCGGAAACGTCGGCCACCATGCGCTCGATGGTGGCGCGATTGATTCCGTAGGAATCGTCGCCCATCAGCGCCTCGCCGGACAGTTTCAGAAGGACTCGCTTGTAGGCGGGTGTGGTCATGCGCTTGCTCCCTGGTGTGCTGGTACTGCCGTATTGCTATTGATTCTGGTACGGGCGGACGGCCCTATTGTAAAGGCTGGCCCGCCTAAAAAAACGGGCCTTGCGGCCCGTTTTCGTCAAAGCTTCATCAAGCTTTCTTCGCAGCGGCCACCTGCGCCGCCACCTCGGCGGCGAAGTCGTCCTGCTTCTTCTCGATGCCTTCGCCGACGACGAACATCGTGAACGCCTTGACCGTGGTGTTCGCGGCCTTCAGCATCTGCTCAACGGTCTGCTTGTCGTTTTTCACGAAAGCCTGGTTGAACAGCGAGACTTCCTTCAGGTACTTCTGCACCGAGCCTTCGACCATCTTGGCAGCGATATCGGCCGGCTTGCCGGATTCCTGCGCCTTCAGCGTCGCGACCGAGCGCTCTTTCTCGATCAGCTCGGCCGGCACCTGTTCCGACGACAGCGAAACCGGCTTCATCGCCGCGATGTGCATCGCCACGTCCTTGCCGACCTGTTCGTCCGCGCCGTCATACTCGACCATCACGCCGATGCGCGTGCCGTGCAGGTAGGACACCAGCTTGGCCGGGGTCTCGAAACGCTGGAAGCGGCGGATCGACATGTTCTCGCCGATCTTGCCGATCAGCGCCGAACGGATTTCCTCGACGGTCTTGCCGTCCAGCGGCAGCGCCGACAGCGCAGCGACGTCGGCCGGGTTCTTGTCGGCGACCAGTTGCGCGACGTCCTTCGAGAATTTCAGGAAGTCATCGTTCTTCGACACGAAGTCGGTTTCGCAGTTGACTTCGATCAGCGCGCCAACGCCACCGGCGATGTGCGCTGCGACCACGCCTTCAGCCGTGATGCGCGATGCCGCCTTCGACGCCTTGCTGCCCAGCTTGACGCGCAGCAGCTCTTCGGCCTTGGCCATGTCGCCATCGGCCTCGGTCAGCGCCTTCTTGCACTCCATCATCGGCGCATCGGTCTTCGCGCGCAGTTCGCCCACCATTGCTGCAGTAATTGCCGCCATCCTAATCTCCTAATCGTTGCCGCCCGCAGGCGGCATGAATCAAAATTCTTGCCATCCGTGACGCAGTTGACGGCACGCATGTCCGTGAACCGCTCGAAAAAAAGGGGCGAACGCGCGTTGCCCCAGATTTTTCGCCCCGGCAAGCGGGGCCGTCACAGGCTGATTACGCCTGGTCGCTGACCTCGACGAACTCCTCGCCGCCCTTGGCCATCTCGACGATCTCGGCGACCGAGTTGGCACGGCCTTCGAGGATCGCGTCGGCGACGCCGCGAGCGTACAGCGTGATCGCTTTCGACGAATCGTCATTGCCCGGGATCACGTAGGTGACGCCGTTCGGCGAGTGGTTGGTATCGACCACGCCGATGACCGGGATGCCGAGCTTCGCGGCTTCGGTGATCGCGCCCTTGTGGTAGCCGACGTCGATGACGAAGATTGCGTCCGGCACGCCGTTCATGTCCTTGATGCCGCCGATCGACTTCTGCAGCTTGTCGAGCTCGCGATTGAACATCAGCGCTTCTTTTTTCGACAGCTTCTCGACCGAACCGTCGGCGATCGACGCTTCCATGTCCTTCAGGCGCTTGATCGAGGTCTTGATGGTCTTGAAGTTGGTAAGGGTGCCGCCCAGCCAGCGCTGATCGACGAACGGAACGCCTGCGCGCTGCGCCTCAGCGGCGACGATGTCGCGCGCCTGGCGCTTGGTGCCGACCAGCAGGATGGTGCCGCGATTGGCCGACAGCTGGCGGATGTATTTCATCGCCTCCTGGAACATGACCATGGTCTTTTCCAGGTTGACGATATGGATCTTGTTGCGATGGCCGAAAATGAACGGGGCCATCTTCGGGTTCCAGAAGCGGGTCTGGTGGCCGAAATGGACACCGGCTTCCAGCATTTCACGCATGGTAACGGACATGATATCTCCAGGGTTGGGTCTTGAGACCGGCCAGCAACCCGGCCGAAAGTTCCGGCATCGGGCACCCTTTAGGGCACGGCCTCGCGATTTACAAAAAATTAACGAGGTTCAGCATTGGCGACCAAATTATTTTGGCAATCAAGCTAACCCGCGATTCTACCTGAAAACCCGCTTCTTATACAAACCCGGCAACGCTCCGGCCTCACTCGGCCCCGCGCGGGGCGGCTTTCGGGTGTGTCGACTATAATTTTGCCTTTCCTGACACAGTAAGTGCGGCCAGGCTCTGGCCACGCTCAAGCACCTCCATCATGGGCAACATCACTATCAAGACCCCGGAAGACATCGCCGGCATGCGGATCGCCGGCCGGCTGGCCTCCGAAGTCCTCGACTACATCACGCCTTTCGTCAAGGCCGGCGTCACCACCGGCGAGCTCGACCAGCTGTGCCATGACTACATGGTGAACGTGCAGCAGACTATCCCCGCGCCGCTGAACTACTGCCCGCCCGGCTACACGCCCTACCCGAAATCGATCTGCACCTCGGTCAATGACGTGATCTGCCACGGCATCCCGGGCGACAAGCTGCTCAAGAACGGCGACGTGGTGAACCTCGACATCACCGTCATCAAGGACGGTTACCACGGCGACACCAGCCGAATGTTCTACGTCGGCGAGCCGTCGATACTCGCGAAGCGCCTTGGCGACATCACCTACGAGTGCATGTGGCTCGGCATCTCGAAGATCCGTCCGGGCGCGCACCTGGGTGACATCGGCCACGTGATCCAGCAGTATGCGGAAAAGGCCGGCTTTTCGGTGGTGCGCGAATTCTGCGGGCACGGCATCGGCAAGGTCTTCCATGAAGAGCCGCAGGTGCTGCACTACGGCCGTCCCGGCACGCTCGAGCAGCTGGTCCCGGGCATGATCTTCACGGTCGAGCCGATGATCAATGCCGGCCGGCGCGAGATCCGCGAGATGGGTGACGGCTGGACCATCAAGACGCGCGACCGCAGCCTGTCGGCGCAATGGGAGCACACGGTGCTGGTCACCGAGACCGGCTACGAGGTGCTGACGGTATCGGCCGGATCCCCGCCCCCGCCCGCCTTCATCACGGAACAGCAGGCCGGCACGGTAAACGCGGGCTGAGATGGCGCAGCTGTCGATGGCGCTGCGCGAGCAGCTGAAACTGGGCCGCCAGGCCATAGTCGCCGATTACGAGGTCGACCATCGTCCCGAGCGACTGCTCAAGCGCATCGCGCAGAACGCCGACCAGGTGATGACGCAAGCGTGGAAAGATTTTTCCATGCCCGCGAGCGCTGCTCTGCTGGCCGTCGGCGGCTACGGCCGCGGCGAGCTCTTCCCCTATTCCGACATTGACCTGCTGATCCTGCTGGCGGGCGCACCCGATGCCGCGCTGCGCGACAAGCTGGAGCAGCTGGTGCAGCTGTTCTGGGACTTGGGCCTGGACATCGGGCACAGCATACGCACCGTCGACGAGTGCCTGACCGAATCGGACGCCGACATCACGGTACAGACCAGCCTGCTCGAGGCGCGCCTGATCACCGGCAACCGCAAGCTGTTCTCCGAACTGCGCGAGCGCCATGCAAAGGCGATGGACGCGCGGTCCTTCTTCCAGGACAAGGTGCTGGAACTGCGCCAGCGCCACGTGAAGTACGAGAACACGCCGTACAGCCTGGAGCCGAACTGCAAGGAAAGCCCGGGCGGGCTGCGCGACCTGCAGGTCATCTTGTGGGTCGCAAAGGCGGCAGGACTCGGCAGCTCATGGCGCGAGCTGGCCGATAGCCAGATGATCACGCGCACCGAGGCGCGCCAGCTCGCCGAGAAAGAGCGCGCGTTCAAGGACATCCGCATCCGCCTGCACCTGCAGGCGAAGCGCCGGGAAGACCGGCTGGTGTTCGACCTGCAGGGCCCGATCGCCGACACCTTCGGCTTCACCGCCAGCGGTGACCGGCGCGCCAGCGAGGTGCTGATGCAACGCTACTATTGGGCGGCAAAGGCGGTCACGCAGCTCAACAGCATCCTGCTGCAGAACATCGAGGCCCACCTGTTCCCGCAGGCCAGCGTGTCGCGGCCCCTGAACGAGCGCTTCAACGAAGTCAACGGCCTGATCGACATCGCGCATGACCGCGTGTTCGAGGAAATACCGTCGGCGATGCTGGAGATTTTCCTGCTGACGGAGCGGCATGGCGAGCTGAAAGGCATGACCGCGCGCACGCAGCGGGCGCTGTGGCACGCGCGCTTCCACATTGACGCAAAGTTCCGCCGCGACCCGGTGAACCGTGCGCTGTTCCTCCAGATCCTGCAGTCGCCGAAAGGCGTCACGCGCGCGCTGCGCGCAATGAACCAGCTGTCCATCCTCGGTCGCTACCT
>JACCDH010293120.1_pt1 | contig 20209 bp, 14 predicted proteins | sample 7442481 | NCBI WGS metagenome assembly JACCDH01 (sample SAMN15323433, study PRJNA562643) | freshwater metagenome | isolation source: river surface water | place: USA:Blue River Watershed | collected 2017-08-15 | reverse complement strand
TGCGTGACCGGATGCAGGCGACCTTCACGGACACCTGCGCCCGCTGGCAGTTCTGGTGCACAACGCGGGCAGAGACGTTTAATCGCACGCGCGTTCACTACGAGCACGATCTTGAACGCGCGCAGGATACAGCGACGCTTTATTTCCCAGAGGGTTTCCGCGCGCGTTTTGTTGACACAACCGGAGTCGGTGGGAGCCACGCCGGGCATAAACAGTATCAGGCGCAACTTCGCGAGCAACGCGAAGCCGCTGAACGCGCGCGGGAGATCGAAAAAGATGGCGTGAGCTATCGAACGCTGGTGCCGATCATCGGCGCAATACTGCTCGTGCTGATCCTCATCAGCATGATGTTCACCCGAAACAATCAGGGCGGTAGCCGCCCTCCACTGACCGACAATCACGGCTCCGCCACATGGGGCGCGATGAACATGAATGTTCATCCGCTCGACCCGTTGTTCGGCGTATTCCTTGGCAAATATGCGTGGCCACATCATGCCGATGGGCAGGTGAAAACCGCGCCCGTGTTCACCAAGCCCGAGGCGCATACCCTCATTATGGCCCCGACGCGAACCGGCAAGGGCACCAACATCATCGTGCCGACCCTGCTGCGCTTTGATGGCTCGATGCTGGTTATCGACCCCAAGGGCGAGAACGCCGCCATCGCGGGTAGGCAGCGCGCAGCACTGCCCGGTCACAAGGTCCACGTTCTCAACCCGTGGGGGGTGCTTGACGATGAACTGGCAAAACGTGGTTTGCCAACGTCGCGCTACAATCCGCTCGACGCGATCCGGCGCGGCGATCCCGACGCCGCCAGCATCGCGCATACGATGGCGGAAAGCATCTGCGCCCGCAGCGGCGACCCGCGCAACGCCTATTGGGAAGGCAGCGCCACGGCTATCCTGACCGCCGTGCTTCTCTGGCTTGCCGACAACGACAGCGACCGCGAACGAAAAACGTTGGCGCGGGTGCGCCAGATCGTCACGCTTCCACACGACCGGCTTGAGAAGGAATACTTCATTCCGATGGCGGCCAGCACCGCCTATGGCGGCGCTATTGCCGAGAACATCGGGCCGTTTATGTCGTCAGGGGATTCCCGCGACATGCCCTCGATCCTGCGCACGCTTGCCGAGGCCACGCGCTTCATCAGCGACGAGCGCCTGAAAGAAGCAACATCGGCTACTTCCGACTTCGATCTGCGCACGTTCCCGCACAGATCGGAAACCGTGTTTCTGGTCATACCGCCCGACCGCATGAAGGCGCAGGCGACATGGCTGCGCCTCATGCTCGCGGCTTTCGCCCATGCCTTCCGCACGGCCAAGCCGCGCGGGCAGATACGCGGCATGATGCTGATTGACGAGCTACCGGCGCTCGGGAGGATTCCCGACCTGCCGACCGACCTTGCCACCATGAGCGGCTACGGCCTCGACTACACGCTGATCGTGCAGGACATGGGGCAGCTCAAAGCGACCTACGGCGAGGAGTCCCGCACGATCCTTGCCAACTGTGGCTGGAAATGGCTGTGCAACGTGCGCGACTACGACACGGCCAAGTATGTCTCCGATACCCTTGGCCAGCGCACCGTCGGCACTGCAACGGTGAACGAAGGGCAGACTGGACAGGGCGAACCCACCAGCGGCAAGGCATATGGCGAGATGGGCCGCGCCTTGCTCACCCCTGACGAGGTGATGCAGCTCGGGCGGGAGAAGGCCATTGTGTTGCCGCCCGCTGGACGTCCGTTTCAGGTATGGGGTGTGGGCTACTGGGCGATCCGCGATGAGTTCCTGCCGTATCGGGAAGGGGCGATGCAGCTCTATTATTCGCACCCCTTGGTGATCGACCCCAACCCCTACAGGCAGGGTGCGGACGGGCAGGAACAGGCCGCCAAGTAGCAACGTGCCGCAACACAAGACGCAAGGAAATTTCCGGGCGAATCTGCTTTAATGATGTTGTCCGTCGCTGGTCTCTAACGGGCTGGTGGCGGGCACCCAAGGCGCAGAATTGGCGACACGGCAAGATCAGTCGCATACAAGCGTATGCGCCATAGCCTTAAACCACTACGCTAACTGCACCCCGTATCCCTCTAACAATTCACAGTTGCACAAACTCATGTTATGCTAATAACAGGAGATGCAAGCCATGCGCGGTATTACCGCGCGCCTTGGCAAGGGGTTCTTCGACCCCGTTGCATCCCCGACCAAGGAGAGCCTTCGTGCCCTCCTGTGGAACCTCCAGAGCAGGGGATTTCCCTCCCCATGCACCCTGGACCGGGAAGATGAACATATGCGCTCCCCGCATCTGTTCGTCATCCCTCCAAAGGAGCTTTCGCGCTCCCTTGGAACCCACCGACCGCTGGTTGCAGCGGCCACAACCAAAGGGCTTTCATGCCCCTTGGAACCCAGACCGGGGATTGCGAACCCCGGCCCCCCGGCAGGCATTTCGCGCCTGCAACCGACCAAGGCGGTGCCTTGGAACCCTTCATAAAAGGAGGGCGGGTGGCGACAGGAAGTGACAAACGGCAACGGAAGCGCCTCATTACGTTCCGTGTGACCGACGAAGAATACGCCCGGTATCAGGAGCGGGCTTCGCGTGCTGGCCTCGCAGTCGGAGCGTTTGCCCGTGCTGCTGGCCTCAACGAAGCTGGCCCCCGTGCGCGTCGCCGTCGCCCCATCGAACATGCCGCCCTTGCGCAGCTTATGGCGGCCATGAACCGCGTCGGCAACAACCTCAACCAGATCGCCCGCAACACCAATCTCGGCATCGACATTGATGTGCCCGTGCTGCGCGATGCCCTGCACGAATACCACGCTGTGGTCGGTGCGATCTATGAAGCTCTCGGCATGGAGAACGCCGGTGATCATCAAGGGAAAAAGCCGGGCGGGCGCTAGCCAGCTCGCCCAACACCTTGGCCGCGCCGACACCAACGAGCGCATCGAAATCCTGCAACTGGATTCCGCAGGCACGACGGCAGAAGCCTTCCGCGACTGGCAGACCTACACCCTCGCCACCAAAGGCAAACTCGGCCTCTATCACGCCAATATCGACCCCGACGCCAAATATGAAATGACCCCGCAGCAGTGGATGCGGGCCGTAGACATTTTGGAGGAGGAGCTTGGCCTTCAGGGCCAACCCCGTGCCGTCGTGATGCACGAAAAGAACGGGCGCGAGCATATCCATGTTGTCTGGGCACGCGCCGACATGAACACCATGACCTTGCGCTCCGACAGCATGAATTATCAGGCCCACGAGCGCGCCAGCCTGCGCATGGAGCAAGAGTTCGGGCATGAGCATGTTCCCGGCAAGCACGCCAAGCGTGACCGCGACGCCCAGCCCGAGTTTCCTACTGCCGAGGTCAACCACGACGAATGGCAACAGCGCGAGCGCGGTGGCATCGACCACCGCGAACGCAAGGCGCAGGTCACGGCGCTTTACGAGGCCAGCGATAGCGGCACCGCGTTCAAGGCGGCGCTGGAGGATGCGGGCTATGTGCTGGCGCGCGGCGACCGTCGTGACTTCGTGATCCTCGATGACGACGCCAAAGCCCACAGCCTTGGCCGCCAGCTTCCGGGCGTGAAGGCCAAAGACTTGCGCGCCTTCATGGCCGACATCGACCCTGAATTGCTGCCCAGCGTGAAGGAGGCCCGCGCCGCCATCCGCGAAGCCGCCCGTGCGCAGCCAACCCCCGAACCGGGCATTTCAGAACCACCCGCGCCCGAGCGCGACAATACCCCGCCGCAAGAGTCCGAAGCTGACCGTGAGCGCGTCGCCTCGCTGCGCCGCGCGATCATCGAGCGTCACAGCGCCGAGCTGAAAGAGCAGGAACTGCGACATGCCCGCGAGGTCGAAACCTTGCAGGAAAACCAGGAAGCCGCCGCTGATAAGGCTATCCTGTCATTCGCGCAGGAACAGGCGCAACGCACGATCAAAGAACGCACACAGGAGGCGGGCGGGATCACCCGCCTGATCCGCACGATCCGTGAAGCCGTCGACGAAGAAGCGCGCCGCCAACGTCTCGCCGACGAGGCCGAGCGCGCCCGCGATGCCGAGGATCGCCGCAATGATGAAGTTCGCATCATGGTATCCGTCCTCAACGCCGCCCAGCGTGCAGAAATCGACACGCTTGTTGATCGGCAGGGACGCGAGCGTGCTGACCTGTTGGACGAGCATTCCCGCGACCTCAAACGGCGCGTCGAGGACGAGCAGCGCGCAATCGCGCTTGAGCGCGAATACGAGCAGCGACGCAGGGATGCCTTGGCCAAGGACCGCGAAGGGCCGGAGCGCGATCCCCGCGCACGCTGACGGGCTCGCGCTTCTTGCAATCGGAACCGGGCCTGCTGATCCAGCACATTGCCAGCCTTGTGCCCCAAGCCGCGAAATCGGTATCGCGCTTCGTGCGCGGTATGGCAGTAGCCATCCTGCCGAGCCTTGCTTCAAGGTTCATGGCGGTAGCGTGCCGTTGCAAGAAAACCGACGACGACAAGGGCAGCGCCAGCCACAGCGAGGCCACCTCGAAGTTCTTTGCGGGCTCCAGCTCGGCGACAGGTGACGCCGTTGATGGGGCAGATTTTGGGTCGATGTTCCTTGCACCGCCAATGGCACCGCGACCCAGCCCAAGGCCGCGATCTGCGCGCCGCCTGCGGGCACGCTTCCGTGCACGGCAATTCCTGAAACCGCCTTGGCTTCGTTAGGCTTTTCTGATCTTCGCCTCGCTGGCATAGAGGATGGCAGGCTGTTGCTGCCACATTGAAAGAAAATTACTTTCCAAATGTGGCACAATCCTGCGGCCTAAAGTCAGGACAACCTAAAGCGCGCGACAATCAATCGGTGATGATCTAAGCCGTTGCCATAATGTAAGATTCAATGTTGGGGACAGCACAGGTAGATGATTACCGACTACCAATCGAAATATATTGCCCATGACTTAGTCCGAAGGCGATCTTCGGACAGTGCAGAGCGAATGGCCGTCGCGGTTGCCGGTGCGCAGGTGGATATGAATCCGCATCAGGTGGATGCGGCACTTTTTGCATTCGCCTCTCCTTTGTCCAAGGGTGCTTTGTTGGCCGATGAAGTAGGCCTCGGCAAAACAATAGAAGCTGGGCTGGTGATCTCCCAGAAGTGGGCGGAGGGCAATCGACGCATCCTGATTATCGCGCCTTCCAACCTTCGGAAGCAGTGGCATCAGGAAATGAACGAGAAGTTCTTTATCCCCTGCACCATCCTTGAATCAAAATCTTACAACGCTGAAATCCGCGCAGGAAATTTCAAACCGTTTCAACCCCAAGACAGCGTGGTCATTTGCTCCTACCAGTTTGCTAGGAGCAAGGCCGCTGATGTTGCCTCGACCCCTTGGGATCTAGTAGTCATCGACGAGGCCCACCGCCTGCGCAACGTCTACAAACCGTCAAACGTGATCGCCAATACCCTCAAGGCGGCCCTCGCCGAGCGCAACAAGCTACTGCTAACGGCAACGCCCCTGCAAAATTCGCTTCTCGAATTGTTCGGGCTGGTCAGCTTTATCGACGAACACTCCTTCGGCGACCTCAAGAGCTTCCGCGAGCAATTCGTTGGCGTAGGTCAGGACCGGGCTTTCGAGCAACTGCGTGAACGTCTCAAGCCCGTTTGTCACCGCACCCTGCGCCGACAGGTAACGGCCTATGTCCCTTACACCAAGCGTCATGCAATCTTGCAGGAGTTTAGCCCTGACGAGGCAGAGGACAGGTTATACAACCTCGTAACCGACTATCTTCAACGCGACAATTTGCACGCATTACCGGCCAGCCAGCGTGCGCTGATGACATTGGTGCTGCGCAAGCTGCTCGCGTCATCTTCGTTTGCAATCGCGGGAGCGCTGCAATCAATTTCAGATCGCCTCCAAGCACGACTTGAAAGTGGGCGGCCCGCCACGCCCCTGATTGACACCGTTGAGGAGGACTATGAAGCCCTCGACGAAACCCAGGACGAGTGGGTTGACGACGACGAAGTGGAACCGCTGAGCGAAGCTGATCAACGCGCGCTTGAGGCCGAAATCTTCGAGCTGCGCGAATTTGCTAAGCTCGCCACCTCTATCGAGCAGAATGCCAAAGGCCGAGCTTTGCTGACCGCGCTTGAGGTCGGTTTTGCCAAGGCGCGCGAGTTTGGCGCTGCGGAGAAGGCGATCATCTTCACGGAGTCACGTCGCACCCAATCCTATCTGCTGCGCGTATTGGCAGACAGTCCGTTCGCCGATTCCATCGTGCTGTTCAACGGCAGCAATACCGACGAGCAATCCCGCGCAATCTATCAGGCATGGCTTGCGCGACACGAAGGCTCTGACCGCATCACCGGCTCACGCACCGCTGACATGCGCTCGGCCTTGGTCGATTATTTCCGCGACACCGGCAAAATCATGATTGCCACGGAAGCGGGCGCGGAGGGTATCAACCTTCAGTTCTGCGCAATGATCGTGAATTACGACCTGCCGTGGAACCCCCAGCGTATCGAGCAGCGGATCGGGCGTTGCCACCGCTACGGCCAGAAGCACGATGTGGTTGTAGTGAACTTTCTGAACCGCAAGAACGAAGCCGATCAGCGCGTCTACCAGCTTCTATCCGAGAAATTTCAGCTCTTTGAGGGCGTATTCGGAGCCAGCGACGAAGTTCTGGGTGCCATCGAGTCCGGCGTCGATTTTGAAAAGCGCATCGCCGAGATTTACAACGAATGCCGCCAGCCCGAAGAGATCAAAGCCGCGTTCGACGAGCTGCAAAGCGAACTTGGCTCCGAGATCAGCGAAGCCATGACCGTTGCGCGGCGTAAACTCATGGAGAATTTTGACGACGAGGTGCGCGAAAAGCTCAAGCTACGCGACCATGATACCAATTTGCATCTTAACCATTTCGAGCAGCAGTTAATGCGCTTGGCCGGGCATGAGCTGGATGGTGCTGCGACGTTTATCAACGGATCGTCCTTTCGCCTCGACACGTTGCCGAGCTGGGTCGGAAACGGTGGAATCCCGACAGGTCTTTACGAATTACCTCGACGCTCAGGCGAAGCGCACTTCTTCCGCGTGAACCATCCTCTCGGCGACGCGATCATCAACCGCGCCCGCTCACGCAACTTGCCCGTAAGCGAAGTTGTTTTCGACTACTCTGTGCACGATGGCCGAATTTCCGTTATCGAGCCATTGGTCGGACAATCAGGCTGGCTGATTGCCTCCCTCTTATCGGTAGAGGCGCTCGGCCAAGGCGAAGACCACATTCTCTTGGCGGGGCAAGCAGATGACGGAACCATCCTCAGCGATGAGGCCGCCAGCCGCTTGTTGACTATCCCTGCACATTGCGGCGCGGAAACTGATATTCCGGCCTCTGTTCAGGCAGACTTACGAAATCAGCTCTATGCTCAGCAGGACAGAATCCGGCGTGGCATTTCGGAACGAAATGCGCGCTTTTTTGAGATTGAAGCCAACAAGCTCGATGGCTGGGCCGATGACCTAAAGGTCGGCCTTGAACGCGAGTTGAAAGAACTTGATCGCCAGATCAAAGAGGCGCGGCGCGCAGCAACGGTTGCCCTGACGCTCGAAGAAAAACTGGCGGGACAAAAAGCGGTGAAGGCGCTGGAGGCCGAGCGATCGACCAAGCGGCGCTCGCTGTTCGATGCACAGGATCGCATCGACGAGCAACGCACCGAATTAATCGCGCAAATTGAAGGCAAGTTAGAGCAGGCGATTGATACAACCTCGCTCTTCACGATTCGTTGGAGTGTGAAATGAGTGACGAAACGCCATCAGCCAGCTTGGCGGCTTTGACCGTGGATAGGCTTATCGCATCGGGATTGTTGCGCGCCGACAAGCGGGAAGCTCTGGTCGCCAAGGTGGCGGCAGGCACCATGTCGGGCGCAGACTGGAAGGTGGAAATCGACCTGGCATCGGCAAAGGCGGATAGCCAATGACGACATCGGCCACGCTCAAATCACTCACCTTAACGGCGTTTCGCGGCTCCGCAGGCACGTTCTCGCTGTCCTTCGAGAAGGGCAAGAAGCTCACACTGATCTACGGCGAGAATGGAACCGGCAAAACCACCATATGCGATGCCTTCGAGTTCCTTGCGAAAGACAATGTCGGCTCGCTCGATAGCCGCGGGCTGGGTGCTGGCGTCAGGAAATACTGGCGAACGGTCGGGAAAGACCCGCAGGATTTCGCCGTTGAGCTGACGACGAGCGATGGCACATGCACGGGCAAGCTCGCTGGCAATCTCACCACCGTGATGAGCGGAGCAGCGCCGAAAGTCGAATTGCTGCGCCAGCGTCAGATTTTGGAACTTATCGAAACGCAGCCTGCCAAACGATATGAAGCGATCAAACGCTTCATCGACATCGACGCTTTCGAGCATTCGGAAGAGGCGTTGCGCCAACAGGGTAAGGCCTTAACCACCGAACTTGCATCAGCCAAACAGGCCGAGGCTCAAAGCCTTGAGGAATTGCAAAGCTCCTACGAGGCGGCTGGCAGTCCGGCGGGACTGAATGTGGTAGAATGGGCAAAGCAAAAGTTGGCGGAGCCAACCACCGGCCTTGAAGCTGACATAACAGCGATCAGCAAGCTCCGCTCCGCTTATGAGGCGCTCAAGGCATTCCCCGAAAATCTTAATGGCAAGCGCGCCAACCTCGCGACAGCCCAAACTAATGCAGATGTAGCCGATCAGGCCCAGATTGACGCGCTAGCGACGGTCGATAGCGAGGCAGCGGAACGGGCGAACGTTCTGACGGCTGGGAAGGCCTATCTCGAAGCCCACCCCGATGCAGAGCAATGCCCTCTCTGCGAAAGCAAAGAGAACATCGCGACCCTTGCCAGCGCCGTGCAATCAACGCTTTCGCAGTTGAGCGCGCTCACTTCGGCCAACCAGAAGAAGAAACAAGCCCAGACCGCCTTGAGCACCGCCAAGACAGCGTTGCAGCAGGCAGAGGCCGATTACGCCAAAGCCGTCACGGCCTTTTCGGACGCAAAGGCCGCCCATCAATGGAAGGCGGGTGTCCAGCTTCTGGCATCTGCCGTGCCAAGCGATCCTTCGGCACTGCCAGCTTGGCTTGCGGACAACGATGCGATTGCCGCATCCTGGGCAGATAACGAGGCGAGCTGGCGCGGTGAGAGCAAGTTCCGCGCTCAGCTAAAGGCTGCCGCTGACCGCTACGATGCGAACGCGGCGCGGGTGGTCGAGCTTGACGCCCTGATACCGCGTTTGGATCAGGCACTCACCGAATGCGTCGAAGAACGGCAGAAGTTTACCGACGGCATCATCAGCGCCATCGCGAAAGAGGTCGGCAAACTATACGAAAAGGTTCACCCCGGCGAGGGGCTGGACAAGATCGCGCTTGAGCTTGATCCCGCGCGCCGCGCCTCGCTGACGCTTGGCGCAACCTTCGAGGGGCACGACGCACCGCCACAGGCATATTTCAGCCAGTCGCATCTCGATACGCTTGGCCTCTGCGTTTTCCTCGCTCTCGCGGCGCGTGACCGTGCATCGGAAACGGTGCTGATCCTCGACGACGTTCTCGGAAGCATCGACGAGCCGCACGTCGAGCGTGTCATCGGCATGATTTACGAAGTAAGCGCGGATTTCCGGCACACCATCGTGACCACACATTATCGCCCATGGCGCGAAAAGTATCGCTGGGGTTGGCTCAAACCCGGCCAGCCTTGCCAGTTCGTCGAGCTGACCGGCTGGGCAATCGACGATGGCATCCGCATCATCACGTCGCTGCCCGAGGTCGAGCTTTTGCGGGCACGGCTAGCGGAATCACCGACAGACATCCAATCGGTTTGCAGCAAGGCGGGCGTCATCTTGGAAGCCGCGCTTGACTACCTGACCCAGAAATATGCTTGCGCCGTGCCGCGTCGCCACGGCGAGGCTTACACGCTTGGCGACCTGTTACCCGCGATCAGCAGCAAGCTGCGCGACGCCCTCAAGGTTGAAATTCGCGACGGCATTACCGATCCAGCCGCACCCGCCGCGAGCACAGTCGCGCTCAAGCCGATCTTGGACGAGCTGGCGAGGATCGCCCAAGCTCGCAACGCCCTTGGTGCGCATTTCAAAGCCCTTTCGTTCGAGCTGCTTGATACGGATGGAATCGGCTTCGCAAAGCAGGTCTTGGAATTGGCCGATACGCTGGTCTGCCCCGATCATGGGTGGCCCAGCAACAACAACTCTGGAAGCTACTGGCGCAACAGCGGCGACACGCGCCGCCTCCACCCACTTATCAAACCCGCATAAGGTATCGAATGTCGAAGAAGCAAAAACTTGAACTGACTTGGGTGGGCAAAGAGAACCGGCCTCGTTTAGAGCCGCGCATCCTGATTGAGGACACGGAGAAAAGCTATCACGCCGCTGCTCGCGTGACCGAGAACGACATTTTCGACAATGTGCTTATCCACGGTGACAATCTGCTCGCGCTTAAGGCGCTCGAAGCGGAATATGCAGGTAAGGTGAAGTGCGTGTTTATTGACCCGCCTTACAATACCGGAAGCGCGTTCACGCATTACGACGACGGTCTTGAGCACAGTATCTGGCTGGGTTTAATCCGGGACCGACTTGAGATCATCAAGCGGCTATTGGCCGATGATGGTTCGCTTTGGATCACAATCGACGACAATGAAGCGCACTACCTCAAGGTTCTCTGCGACGAGATTTTTGGACGTTCAAATTTCGTTTCCTCATTTGCATGGGAAAAAGACCAAGGTCGCCGTGGCGACACCGATATCTCATCAGCCCATGATCACATTCTGCTTTACGCCAAAAATCGGGAGATTTGGCGTAAGATAAGAAACCTCCTGCCTCGGACAGCCGATCAGGAGTCACGATACAAGAACCCCGACAACGACCCTCGCGGGCGTTGGCTTCAGGGAGACAATGGAACTGCTAAAAGTGGCTCTGAGGGCGCGCGATTTCCTATCACGCTCCCATCTGGCCGCGTAGTCACGCCACCTGCTGGGAACTATTGGCGCTTTTCACGCGAGAACTTCGAAACCGCTCGCGCAGAAGGTCGTGTGCATTTCGGGGCTAAAGGCGATTCGATGCCGGTTATCAAACGTTATCTGACTGAGGTGCAACAAGGTGTTGTACCTCGCACGTTCTGGCCTGCCTCCGAAGCTGGCACAAACCAAAGTGCTAAACGCGACCATCTGCGAAAGCTTCTTCCCGATATCGAGCCATTTTCCACTCCCAAGCCTGAGCAGCTATTGCAGCTCATCCTACAAATCTCGACCAATCGGAATGATCTAGTTTTGGACTCTTTCGCTGGTTCTGGAACGACTGGAGCAGTCGCTCAAAAGATGGGTCGCCGGTGGATAATGGTCGAGCTTGAAGAGTCCTGTGACACTCATCTGGTGCCCCGCCTTAAGAAGGTGATTGATGGGAAGGATTCTGGCGGGATTACCGCAGCTGTTGAATGGAAAGGCGGCGGAGGGTTCCGCTACTATGAACTTGCGCCATCATTGCTCGAAAAAGACAAGTGGGGCCGAGAGGTCATCTCGAAGGAATATAACCCCGAGATGCTGGCGCAGGCCTTGTGCAAGCTGGAAGGCTTCGCCTACGCGCCCAACCCAGATGTCTACTGGCAGCAGGGGCATTCGTCGGAAAGCGATTTTCTTTACGTCACGACGCAAATCCTCGGCCCCGAAGAGCTTGCTGCTCTGTCCGAGGACGTGGGCGAAGGCCGCTCGTTGTTGATCCTGTGCGCCGCGTTCCGTGGCAACCCCGATCACTGGCCTAACCTGACCGTCAAGAAGATACCCAATCATATTCGTTCGCGATGCGAGTGGGGGCATGACGACTACAGCCTAAATGTCGCCAATCTCCCGATGGCAGAAGCGCCCGAGCCGCCGCCAATTGCCGCGCAAGGCGGCTTGTTCGATGAAGGAGATGCCGCATGAGCAATCTCCGTCATGTGAACGCCATAGCTGGTCGCTTAAGCCTTCGCGCGCCGCAGCGCACCAGCCTCGAAATCCTAGACCGCGTGTCCGAGATCGTGCCCCCGTCAAAGGGAACGGATCTCGCAGCCGCGTTGGAGATCATTCGCAGCGAATATCCCGGCGTGACGGATTTCGAGCGCGACTTCGTATCGCTCTGCTTCGCGCTGGCAACGGGTGTAGGCAAGACCCGCCTCATGGGCGCATTCATCGCCTATTTGAAGATCGCGCACGGCATCAACAACTTCTTCGTGCTCGCGCCGAACCTCACCATCTATAACAAGCTCATCGGCGACTTCACGCCGAACTCGCCCAAATACGTGTTCAAGGGCATCTCGGAATTTGCGATTTCGCCGCCCGTCCTGACGACCGGTGAAACCTATGAGCGCCAAATCGCATCAGGCGGTCAGCTTTTCCCGACCACCATCAACATTTTCAACATCGCCAAGATTTCATCGGAAGTGCGCGGCGGGCGCAGCCCGCGCATCCGCTCCTTCCGCGAGGAAATCGGGGAAAGCTATTTCGACTATCTCGCCAGCTTGCCCGACCTGGTGCTGTTGATGGACGAATCCCACCGCTACCGCGCAACCGCTGGTATGCGGGCGATCAACGAGCTGAAACCAATCCTCGGCTTGGAGCTGACCGCGACCCCGTTCGTGGAAAGCCCACGCGGCCCCGTCGCCTTCCGCAACGTAATTTTCGATTATCCGCTTGCGCGGGCAATGGAGGACAACTTCGTTAAGGAACCGGCGGTTGTCACCCGTAAGGACTTCAACCCTGCTGGCAAATCGCCCGAAGCCATCCAGCTCATGAAGCTGGAAGACGGCATCCGCCTGCATGAGAGCGTGAAGGTTGAGCTTGAAACCTACGCGCGCGAGAACGGTGAACGCATCGTCAAACCGTTCGTTCTGGTGATCGCGCGCGACACTACGCATGCCGCCGAATTGACGACCCTCATCCAGTCGGATGCCTTTTTCCAAGGCCGCTATGCCGACAAGGTGATTCAAGTCGATTCCAGCGTCAGGGAAGAGGAAACCGTCGAGAAGCTGTTGACGGTCGAGCATAACGACAATCCCGTTGAGATTGTCATTCACGTCAACATGCTCAAGGAAGGTTGGGACGTTACCAACCTATATACCATCGTTCCGCTGCGTGCCGCCAATGCACGCACGCTGATCGAGCAGAGCATCGGACGCGGCCTGCGCTTGCCATACGGCAAACGCACCGGCGTCATCGCGGTTGATCGCCTGAATATCGTGGCACACGACCGCTTTCAGGAGATTGTGGACGAAGCCAACAATCCCAACTCGCCGATCCGCTTGAAGCAACTCGTTCTCGAAGAGGCCGACTTGACCCGCAAGACGGTGACCGTGGTGGCCACGCCAACCATCTTGTCGGGCCTTGGCTTGCAATCTCCGTCGCCGACAACGAGCGCAGCGACGCCCGCCGCACCCGCGCCCGTGTTCACCGATCCGCAAGAGGCGAAGGTGGCGCAGCTCGCTTACGAGGCCTTCCGCAAGCTCGCGCGTGAGCCAGATAAGGTGCCGAGCGCAACTTATCTTGCTCGCCCTGAGGTGCAGGCGCAGATCGTGAAGGAGGTTCGCAGCCAGTATCAACCCGCGCAGTTGGAATTGGAGGGCGTTGCCAAGCCCGGACCAGACATGGCCGCTGTTGTCGCGGCGACCGCTAAACTCATGGCGGATCGCACGATCGACATTCCGCGCATCGTCGTCATGCCGAAGGGGCAGGTAAAGGCTGGGTTTAAGCCCTTCACGCTCGACCTTACAGGTATGCGCTATCCTGCGCCGAGCGATGAGCTTTGGGCAAAACACCTTCGCACCGATCAGGTCGATATAATTGGCCTCTCGCAAGGCAACCTGCTCGAAAAGCGGCTTGAGGATTACGTTGTCAGTGGCCTAATCGACTTTCCCGACATCGCCTATGATGAGCACGCCGACCTGCTTTACGACTTGGCAGGCCAAGTCGTGGCGCATTTACGCACCTACCTTTCGGAGGAGGAGGCGGGTCAAGTTCTTACCCTGCATCAGCGGGAAATTGCCCGCGCCGTTCATGCGCAGATGCAGGATCATTTTTGGTTGGATGACACCGTGGAATATCACCACGAGGTCAGGCAAGGCTTCACCGACTTGAAGGAGAGCGCATTCACCGCTGTGAATGAGCCGCCTCTGGATTATCGGGTTGCGCCCGCCGATAAGTCCAACATGGCACGCTACCTCTTCGGTGGCTTTGCCAAATGCCTATCCTCCGTCACCAAGTTCCATTCGGATTCTGAGCGCAAACTGGCGGTCATCCTTGAACGAGAAGCTTTGAAATGGCTTCGTCCCGCCAAAGGGCAGTTCCAAATGTTCTATCGTAGCGGCAATGACCACTTGGAATATCAGCCGGACTTTGTGGCAGAGATGGACGATTGCATCGTCATGCTGGAACCCAAGATGGCAACCCAGATGACCGATAAGGACGTGTTGGCGAAGCGGGACGTTGCTGTGCAGTGGTGTGGCTGGGCGAGCGAACATGCCCAATCATATGGCGGCAAACCTTGGCGCTATGTGCTGATCCCGCACGACGCCATCGCCGAGAACATCACGGTCGATTTCCTCATCAAGCAGTTCGGTCAAGTACCGCGATAAGGGCCTTTGATCCCCAACGTAGGTTTCCTGTCCCACAAACTTTCCAAAATGAGATCTAATGGCGCCCTTTTCAGGCCGCTCCCTCTCGCTCGCGCGACGAAAGGCGCAGCATAAATTGCTATGGAAAATCTTCCGGATAGACTCCGCGCAGTCGCGCAATGTCAGATTCTTGATGTTATATATTGACAATGTCAGCTTATTCTCCTATATTCGTTACGTAGGAGGGCGAAATGTCTGACGGCCCATTCAAAAATCTAAAGCTAGACAGCCGCTCGAGGCGGTTCGCGGAAGCTGTTCAGAATGAAGCGGAAGATCACGACACCCGTTGTGCCCTTGGCAGCCACGCTGTGGTAAATGGCATCCTATCAGGGAATGAGGACCTGATCCGCGCGTTGAACAGCTACGGTGATGATGGGCAGCTCGATCTCGACCCTGAAGGGTCGATCCACGGCATCTTCGCAAAGTACGACAAATCGGAATTTTCAGATGACCTCCTGCGTGAAGTGGCCATTAGGCTGCACGACGGCGAGAACTCTCGGGATGCAATTAACAGGGCGTTGGACGCGTGTGTCGAGACCAATATCGGTAAGACGCTCACCCGTATTCAAGAAGCTGGCTATGAGGCGCATCGGGAAGGCCCAATGCACAAAGACCAGCTCGACCGACTCATCGAAGGCTCGACCAAAATAATGAAGAGTCTTGACCGTGCGCGCATTCAATATGCTGTTAAGAACTGCGACAAGAATGCGTTCAAGCATGACGTAAAGAAGAAAACTGACCTCGATGTCCCAATACTGTGATTGCAATGAATGAATCTTCAAAAGTTTTTGAGCGAGATTTAATCATCCTTGAAGCGGGGCAAGCAGCTCCGCGCCTAGGGCCGAAAGGACGCGTTTACGCGACTATCGGCTCTGAGATTAAATGCGATAAAGAGGTCTTTGATAGCTACTGCCATGAAGGTTGGAGCAATATCCACAACGACCTGCTGATTGTCTGTGCGGCTGTCGAACTTGCTGACCGTCGGTGGGCGCGCGGCAGTGTACATTGGGCGCGGCACTTTCATGTGACTATCCCTGTGATTGAGCTCACGACTTGGCAAGATGCCGCTGTTCAACAAGGTCTTTGCGATACCCTGCGCCACCTGACTGGCGACCGGTGGCGTTTCAGCTTCGTGCGTCATGAGGGCGCGGCAACAAGTAAGCCCCGACAAGGCCCGCTATTCCCGAACCAAAAGAAGGCGTTCGCGATTGCTTACAGCGAAGGCTTGGACTCGCTGAGTGTCTCGGGCCTCTACAACGAGAACGACACTGCCGTGAGTGTGCGTGTGTCGAAATTCAAACAACGCCTGCGCAAAAATGAGCGGCCATTCGACCGCCTCCCTTTCGATGTGAAGGTGCAGCCGAATGCCGAGGACAGCGCTCGTTCACGAGGTTTCAAATTCGCGGCGGTCACTGCGATCGCGTCGCAGTTGTCAAATGTAAGCCGGATCATTGTGCCTGAAAGTAGTCAAGGGGCATTGGGGCCGGTGCTGCTCCCGTTGCTCAACATTTATCCCGATTATCGAAACCATCCGACTTTCTTCAGAAAGATGGAGCGCTTCATAAAGGTTCTGCTCGGCGTTGACCTGACTTATGAGCAACCGCGCCTTTGGCATACCAAAGGCCAGACCATCGCAGCGTTTCTGGCAATGCCTGGCATAGTGGCCCAACAGGTCATTGATACCCGTTCTTGCTGGCAGCAACGGTTCAATGTGCGTGTGGCAGGCGAAGTACGCCATTGCGGAGTTTGCGCGGCCTGCCTGCTCCGCCGGATGAGCTTACACGCGGCTGGCGTTGAAGAACCGTCCGATAAATATGCCATAGCCGACTTGCAGGCAGCGCGGTTTAGCGATGCCTTGCCGAGGCAAGGCGGATTCAGGGCCACCAGCACCCTCTACGACTACGGCTACATGGGCGCGCGGCACCTGCAACAGCTGGCCGATTTGGCCAGTTTGCCAGATGCAGCCCTAAAGGCCCACGCATTCCAAATCGCTGAAGCCATTGAAGCGTCAGTTGATGACGTAACGAGCAAGCTTCGGGAAGTGCTCCTGCAACATACGAGAGAATGGATCGCATTCGAGCAGCACCAAGGCAAAAGTAGCTTTCTAAAACTTTGGACGAAGGGAGGTCGGCATGGCTGATCTAAACGAGTTGACCGCGCAGGAGATTGGTCGCCGCCTTCGCATTGCCCGCGAAAGCGCAAAGATCCGTCAGGACGAAGCGGCCAAGGTGATCGACATGTCTCGCCCCACTCTTGTTTCGATTGAGAAGGGGGATAGGCGCGTACGCATACAGGAGCTTCAGGCGCTGGCAAATCATTACGGGCTATCGGTAAATGCCCTATTGCGCCGTGAAGCAGTCCATACCGACCTTGTGCCACGCTTCCGCAGACTTCGAGAAACCGAGGATGAGCATACCGACGAGGCAGTGAAACTGCTGAATGACCTTGTTCGAGCTGAGGTCGAGCTGGAAAATATTCTCGGCATTGAGCGGTCAAAAAATTACCCGCCTGAAAAGGGCATCAACACTGGCGATGTCACTGAATTGGCAGAACAGCACGCGCAGGAGTTGCGCGACTGGCTCGGTCTGGGCTCTGGCCCAATCGCCGATATTTTCTCCCTGATGCAATTGGATCTCGGTATCCGACTCTATCAGCGACGCCTGTCGAAAGGTTCGAAGGTGGACGCGCTCTTTACCTACGACCAAACTTTGGGGGGCTGCATTCTCTTGAACGCTAACTTCCCTCTGGAACGGCGTATTCAATCCGCAGCTCATGAGCTGGGGCATTTCGTAGGCACGCGTCAGGCGCCAGAAGTGCTAGAGGAAAATGAGAAGTTTCAGTCACGCGAAGAGAGATATGCTCACGCTTTTGGGCGCGCGTTCCTAACCCCGCGTAAGAGCTTTGAAGCGGCGTGGCGTCAGCTAACTGCTGGCTCGGAAATTACCCGCAGGCCAATCATCGTGCAGGCGCACCACTTCCGTATTTCACGCGAAGCCTGTGTGAGGAGGTTGGAAGAGCTCGGACTTGTAAAGCGGGGCGCATGGGACAAGCTGAAAGCCCATGGTGGCATTACCCCGGCACAGGTGCGTGAAGTTCTGGGCAACGCTGCAAGCGCGCCCGACCCCTCAAAAGATGATGCAGACCGACCAGTGTCCCATCGCATGAGCTTCATGGCCTACACCGCGTGGAAACGTGATCTGATGTCTGAAGGACAACTGGCCGAGCTTCTAAAAATCAAGCGGCTAGAGCTGCGCGCTCTGCTCGATCAAATGGATTTTGAGGAGAGCGAAACGGATGACCTGTTTAAGTTCCCTCTCTGATACGCTGACACCACTAGTCCCCGACACGAGCGTGCTGATTAATCTACACGCTTGCACGTTTGGCGAACAGGTTCTTCGGGCCATTCCTAACGAAATTGTTCTACCTGAAACGGTGGTTGCGGAACTCAACCATGAAACCAGTCATGCTAGTGGCGAGAACGGGTTCGTCCAGCGCCTGATCTCGAAAAACGTCGTGAAGGTGGTGCAGATGGATGATGCTGCGGTTCGACTTTTCGAGGCAATGATCCGTTCTCCGAACTCGCTCGACGACGGTGAAGCTGCCACGATTGCAGTGGCTGTGTCGCAGGGTTTTCTGCCCGTAGTCGATGAGCGGAAGGGTCGCGCACAAGCCCAAGGGTTGATGAATGGGAAAGCCCCCGCTTGGTCGCTGGACCTTCTGGTGCATCCAGCCGTGCAGTCAGGGCTTGGCGGTGATCGGTATGTCGAGGCCGTCTATCTAGCCCTACGAGATGGCCGAATGAGAATCGATGAGGAACGCTGCGACGCAGTAGTCCAGCTCGTCGGAATTGAACGGGCCAAAGACTGCACCAGTCTCCCAGGTTACAAAGTAAGGCGCGAAAGCTGGATGCGCTAACCTGCTACGCGCTCGCTCTCACTTCGCTGTATTGCCAACCGGAATCAGAAGAATCGATGCCGAAGGTTTGCGTTTGCACGCCGCTGCCAATCACTAATACGGGCTACAAATCCTCTCTTCAAACCTTGCTGCACGGTCGAAGCCAACGGCAGTAGCAATATAGCGAAATTCACCTTTTGGGTCTTTCAATTAAACCAACAAGAATCGCTCGGGCATCCCCGTCGGGCCGGGCTCTATCGCTGGCGCGACGGAACCCGCGTGTCGGTTTCCGCCCATTCGGGTGACGATCCCTGACGCATAAGGCTGGGGCGCTGCCCCTCGCGCGCTGCGAAGTCCCTTCCGCCCAGCTTCCTCCGCTTTGCTCCGTGCAGCTGGTTCCCCGCGAAGGGACTTACTCCGCTTGCCCCCCGCTGTTCGCCACGAGGCAGGGTTTCAGAAACGCATCTGAAACCCGCTGCCAAAGGAGGGCAGAACCATGAAAACCAACCAACATCACACCGAACCACCGCGCATCTATGTGGCCTGTCTGGCCGCCTACAATAACGGCATCCTGCATGGCGCATGGATTGAGGCCGCCGACGCTTGGAGCATGTGGGAGGAAACCCGTAACATGCTGGCGAAGTCACCCATCCCCGACGCCGAAGAATGGGCAATCCACGATCATGAGGGCTTCGCCTCTATCCGTATCAACGAATACGACAGCTTTGAGCGCGTGGCCGAACTGGCCGCGTTCATCGCAGAACAAGGCGCACTTGGCGCGGAATTGATCGACCACTTTTGCGGCGACTTAGAGGAGGCGCGAAGCGCGCTCAATGATCGCCACCTTGGGCAGTATCAGAGCCTCGCCGATTACGTGCAGGATGTAACCGAGGAAACGACCGCGATTCCGCAGAACCTGCGCTATTATATCGACTGGCAAGCGATGGCGCGGGATTGCGAACTCAACGGCGACCTTTTCACCATCCAAACCGCACATGACGCTGTTCATGTCTTCGCGGGGTGCTGACCATGCACCCATCGCACGTTTATCGCTTTCATTGGGAAGGCATCGAGATCGAGGCGACCTATGTTCCCCGCAGTTGGGGAGGCGTGATCGCGCATCTTGAGATCGAAAGCATCCAGCCGCCGCGCGCTCCGCTGCCAATCACCGAAACAGGCTACAAATCCCACTATCACCCCTGCGGCACCGTTGAAGCCAATGGTGGCGACGTGGTGGCGCAGATCGTTGCGTGGCTGGACGAGGAGGCGACAAAGCCCGAGTGGCGTGCATACGCAGCTAAGGGCCGCCAAGGCGAGCTGTTCTAAAGAGGGGTAACCGCGCCGAGCGCGTGGGTTTCCCTTTCCGCCCTCAAGCCCCGGAACCCCGCCCGATCAAGTGGAAGTGAACGCGCTTCACCAAGCATGTTGAGCCGCGCAAATCTGGGTGCTACGCTTGCTTCAATCACAAGCGATTGGTGAAAAAAATCGGTCAATTTTTACACACTCTCTTACACAGTCTTTTTCAAAGGCCTGATTTATCGTTTATATTCAATGCGATATCTTAGAGTATAAGGGACTTAAAATCCCCTGAGCCTTGCTCGTGTGGGTTCGAGTCCCACCGTCCGCACCAGTCCGCGCATTCGCCCCTCCGCGCCGCCGCCCGCTCCGGCCTTGCGCGGCAAAGTCCTGTAGTGCCACC
>JACCDH010518678.1_pt1 | contig 20210 bp, 21 predicted proteins | sample 7442481 | NCBI WGS metagenome assembly JACCDH01 (sample SAMN15323433, study PRJNA562643) | freshwater metagenome | isolation source: river surface water | place: USA:Blue River Watershed | collected 2017-08-15 | reverse complement strand
GTATTCGTGAACTGGATTTTGTAAGTCAGAGCTATCGCCATCATCAAAGTACCACATGTAAGTAGAATTACCAGAATGGATGGTGGTTGTATTTTCAAATAAAGTAGCATCACCTAAGCAGATAGAAGCTGGGAATTTGAAGTTTGGTTTAGGTGTTGGAGCCACAACCACTGTTCTTTTTACGGTAGAGTCACAGAAGTTCGGACCTAAGTCGGAGTATCTGATAGAGAAAGTGATGAAACTATCTAAGTAGGCAGAAGTTGCAGTTAAAGCAATAGTACCAGGACCGCTAGAAGAAGGAGAAGTGGTAGTATATTCTGTAGTAGGAACAACTGCACCAAATCTGGTGGTACCAACAATGCTGTTGATTACCCAGGTAGAACCGTGACCAGCATCAGAGAAGCCAGTAGGTGCCACCATGTTGTAAGTGATGGTTTTACCAACTTCGGCAATATCAGGGCGAGAGTTATCGCCAATTCTGTATTGACCTAAGAATGGAGATCCTTTAACGATATCAGATCCAATTGGACGAGGTTTAACCGTTACTACCAATGGAGTTCTGGTAGGGTTAATACAAGCTTTACTGTAGAAGAACTCACAATCGATGGTGTAAGTTGGACCAAAGCCTGAAGCGCCAAATAAACCATAGCTGTACTTACCACCCACGATGTATAAGTCGCCGTTAGAAGTTGGAGCAGTAGAACCTTTCATGTAGATATCATTACCACCACCTGTAGTTGGGTCGATAGTGAAATAGAAGCCATATAACTGACCTTGTGTTAACATTAAGCTTTTAGCTGAAACTTTGATGAAGTTTTGACCACCAACTGAATAGCATCTTCCACTACCTGAGTTTATCAGAGTCCATGCAGAAGAGTTGGTTTCAGAACCATTGAAAGTGCCTGTTTTGTAGTATAACTGGTAGTTAGTAGTTGTGTTGTTGAGGTATACTCTGAAAGTGATACTGTCAATGTTAAGAGTTGAAGAAGGCGTAACATCAAAATAGTTACCATTGTATCCAGCGTAGTTAAATGATACAACAATATTACCTGTATTGCCGTTGCTTAGTGAATTCTTAGCGGCAAATCGGTAAGCCTGAGCGTAGAAAGTAGTTGTTCCGGAGATGGTAGGACCAGTGATGACTTTGCCATTGGCAAAAGGAGCTCCACCAGTACTTGTTTTGAACCACATGATGGTGTCAGTACTGATACCGGTTGTTGCGCTCAGGATTGGTTTGCCAATACCACACTGAGTATAATTAGTTGTGGTTGGAGTCGGCGGGTTACCAAAGAAGTTTAATTTTACATTCAATGTGTCGTTAGCCGCTACAGAGTCGGTGTTGCCGTTTGGTCTGCTTGTCCAGAATTTGAATGTGTACTGAGTGTTATTGGTAAAAGAGAATGCAGAATTCAGAACGATTGCAGTGTCTTTAGCACTGGCCAGAGCACTGGTAACATATCGCGTGCCTTGAGGTGTGCCGTTCACACTCCAATGCAATCTGAAGCTATCTAATTTGAATTTACCGAAGTTGAATACTCTGGCTGTGATGGCCTGTGAGTTGGTACAGAAATCCAGAGGAACGATGGCAGAAACACCTGCATCGTAGTTAGTGCTAGGTGCACTGATGATTTCGATTTCTCTCCAGCTAGGGTTAGATAACTGACCTGCACCTGTCATTTTGAAGTTGGTTAGACGGATACTGGTTGTAGTTACAGTTGGGAAAGTGATAGAATCCATACAAGCCTGAGCGATGGTAACAGTTCTCCAGAAAACGTAAGTACTTCCGTTGTAATAGTAAACATCTGCACCAGTAAGGTTTCTTGTGTTGTTCCATGCGTTGTGGATTCTCATTTTGTTCATGCTCTTGGCACTGCTCCATGTCCATGTCATGTGCTCAGTACCCAGAATGCCACTGGTAGATGTCCAGATGAAAGCCTCCTGATTACCACAGGTGCTAAAACTGTTGTTGTTGATCTGTGACCAGTTCCACAATCCGTTAGGGTCGTTTGTGAAAGCTGTTGCAGTAGCAGTGGTGGCGATGTTTGACTGCGCTTCGACGCCTCGAATGCCAAACATAGCAAAAACCCCCAATACAATAGCAAGTTTGTAGATTTTATTCATATTCGATGTTGTTATTTTCAATCTCCAAAAGTAAGAGATTAGTTTAAAAAAACAAACTTTGTGCGATTTTGAAAATAAAATTATGACAGAAAATAGACAAAATGCCAGTGAATTTTGTCTTTAAACAGTGGTATTAAATTAATTTTAAAGCAGTTATGCCTGCTTCAAATCCTTTATTCCCATGTTTTCCACCGCTGCGGGCTTGTGCTTGTTCGAGATTGTCGGTGGTAAGTACTCCAAAAATAACTGGAAGTTTATGATTTAGAGATACTTGCATGATGCCATCAGCTGCTGCCTGACAGATAAAATCGAAATGTCTGGTTTCACCCTGAATGACGCATCCTAAACATATAACTGCATGAGGGTGATGGTTTAAGATCATGCGTTGTGCACCATAAGGCAATTCGAAAGTGCCAGGAACATAATGGATGATGATGTTTTCTTGCTTAGCGCCTGATTTACCGAGGGCTTCCAATGCTCCTTCCAATAGGGCATTTGTGATTTCTGAATTCCATTCTGAAACAACAATGCCAAAGATATTATCTTCGGCATTGGGAATATCGTTCGGGTTATAGTCCGAAAGGTTTTTTAAATGTGTTGCCATTAATAGATGTCCAATTTTGCTTTGGCTTTAGCAATGTATTTGTCTATATCCATTGCTGCTTCATCTTCAGGAGTATCTTTCTTAATGCGCTCGTATTGCTCAAGAGCACTTTGATAATCGTTTTTCTTTTCGTACACTCTGGCTGCTTTTTTACGCCACCAGATGGTAGAGAAGTCGTTACCAGATTTAGACACTGCCTTTAAATAGTATTTCAAAGCATTGTCGAGGTCTTTCATTTCAACATAAACATCACCGATGTTACCTGTAGCCTGAGCAGCCATTACATCATCCTCAAAACTTACGCTTTGCAGGTAGTCTAATGCTTTGTTGTATTTGCCGGTGTTTAAATAGGCCATACCACTCATGTAAGCCGCTAATTCGCCGGCTTTAGTGCCATTGAATTTTTCAGCCAGTTTTGGACCATCTTTTAGTACCATGCTGAATGAATCTACGTCAAACAACTCTTGCACAGGATAAATTGCTACCATAGCTTCTTTTTCTCTTGGCATTTTGTACAAGAAGTAATAGCCACCAAAACCAATACCAGCCACTAGAATAGCGGATACAGCAATCACAGCAGTTTTGTTCTGTGTGTTGATCCAGTTTTTGATTTTGTCTACCATCAGACTCATGCCCGAAGGCTTGTTGTCTTCTTGTTCGGTATATTCGTTTTCTTGGATTTCTTCGATTTCTTCGTGGTTGCTCATTTTAAATGAATTATTTTAAAAAGGATGCGAAAATAATACTTTTTAGGATTAATCCATAATAAATGGATAATTTCCTTCGTACACGTCTGTAAACAGTTCTGAAGGGTCTGGGTATGGCGAAGCTTCGGCAAATTCAACAGATTTGTTAACTGTCTCAACGATACGCTCTTCCATTGCCTCTAATTCTGCTTCGGTAGCAAATTTTTGATTCAGAATGGTCGCCTTAGTGGTTTCCAAAGGATCTAACGTTTTGTAGTGAGCAACTTCTTCTTTGCTTCTGTATGTGGCAGGATCGCTCATACTGTGACCTCTGTAGCGGTATGTTTTGATTTCCAGGAAAGTCGGGCCATTGCCAGCTCTTGCTCTTTCGGCCGCTTCAGCGATAGCATCGTGCACAGTTTCGCACTTCATGCCGTCCACCTGAAACGATGGCATATCATAAGCAGAACCAATTTTATAGATATCGAGTACATTGGTGGTTCTTTCTACAGAAGTACCCATGGCGTAATCGTTATTCTCGCAAATAAAAATTACTGGCAATTTCCAAAGCATAGCCATGTTGAAAGCTTCATGCAAAGCACCTTGTCTTACTGCACCATCACCCATAAAACATAGGGTCACATTTTTGGTACCCAGGTACTGGTCAGCCAATGCAATACCGGCGCCCAGAGGAATCTGGCCACCAACAATACCGTGCCCACCCAGGAAATTGTGTTCCTTGCTAAACATGTGCATGCTGCCACCTTTTCCTTTGGTGCAACCTGTTACTTTGCCATATAATTCTGCCATTACCGCATCGGCACTAACACCCAAAGCGAGCGCGTGACCATGGTCGCGGTATGCGGTGATAAACTTATCGTCTTTGGTAGTGGCGCTTACCATACCGGCTACGATAGCTTCCTGACCAATGTATAGGTGACAGAAGCCTTTGATCTTTTGTTGACCGTATAATTGAGCTGATTTTTCTTCAAATCTTCTCACCAGTAACATTATTTCGTACCATTTGAGGTAAGTTTCCTTATTAAAATTTATTTTTGCAGCCTTAGCCATAATCATTAAAAGTACGGCAAAAGTAATCAAATATATTTATCAATACAAAAAAGTGAGAATAAACAAACTTTCCCTATATAATTTCAAGAATCACGCACAACTAAAGCTCGATTTTACGGCTGATATCATTGGAGTTATCGGTAATAACGGCAAGGGTAAAACCAATGTGCTGGATGCTGTATATTTATTGAGTACCTGCAAAAGTTATTTCAATGCCATCGATTATCAACTTATAAAGCATGGCGAAACGGTATGTTCGGTTAATGCCGTTTTTAGCGATCAGCAGCAAACTGATCTGCAGTTAACATTGGAACAGGGAAAGAAGAAAAAGCTTAAACGCAACGATAAGCAATACGACAAGTTGATCGACCATATTGGTTTAATCAATGTGGTGATGATAACACCGGATGATGTCGAACTTGTGGCGGGACACAGCGATGTGCGACGTCGTTTTATAGATATTTGCATCAGTCAAACTGACCGCGAATACCTCAATAACCTCAGCGAGTACCAAAAGGTGCTCGAACAAAGAAACAAACAATTGAAGTTGTTTGCTCAACATCGCCATTTTGATGAAATCATCATAGAGAGTTATGATGCCAAACTGGTACCTGCGGGTAATTACATATACAAAAAGAGGGTAGAAGTATTGGCTAAACTCAATGGGTATTTTAATGAGATTTATCCGGCATTTTCGTCTGGTCAAGAGCAAGTTCGCTTTAATTATGAAAGTGATTTGCATACCCGCAATTTTGCTGATATTTTGAAAGAGGAAATTAACCGCGATTTGGCAGCAGAGCGCACTACAGCCGGCTTGCATAAAGACGATATACAGTTCGAAATAGATGGTTTTCCCTTAAAACGCTTCGGTTCGCAGGGGCAGAGCAAATCTTTTATCGTTGCAATGAAATTGGCACAGTACCGCTTTTTGGCGGATACCTTGGGGACTCTTCCGATATTGTTGTTGGATGATATGTTTGAGAAAATTGATGAAGCGCGTGCACAACGACTTATTGATATGTTAATGACTGATCAGTACGGGCAGATTATTCTTACCGACACCCACATAGAGCGAGTTAGAAAACATTTTGAAAATGCGAATAAAAGTATCAACTTCGTAGAGTTATAATTTAGCGTATGGATAAGAAACCCAATCATCTGTTTACCCTCGAGGAAGCCTTAAAGCTTGTAATGTCTGATAAACGGATTAACAAGGGCTTAACCGAGAGTGTGGTCAAACAGGAATGGCCTAATATTATGGGTAAAACCATCGCTAAGCATACCACTGGAATTTATCTCAAAGGGACAGAATTACATGTGTATTTTAATTCTTCTATCATCAAGAATGAATTTTTATACAACCGCGAAAAGGCCATTGAACTGATAAACGAAGCTCTGGGGTATCAGGCTATTTCAGATTTAGTAATACATTGATGACTAAAGTAAAACCCATTACTGCTGGCTGGATTCTGGCCATTGTTTATCTGGTTGGCGTCATTGGTTTTATCCTGCCTCAGACTAAAAAGTTGATGCCCTCATTGGTTTGGGTGAATCTTATGTTTACAGTGTTGGTGCTCCTGGCATTCCATAAAAAATGGTCGCGCGAAATTGTTCTTGCTTTATTCTTAATTGGCGCTTGTGGTTTTTTATTAGAGGTTATCGGTATTAAGACAGGTCGTATTTTTGGCTATTATCAATACGGTCCAACACTTGGATATGCGCTTTGGGATACACCACTGATGATGTTTGTTAATTGGCTAACTACCGTTTATATTACCCGTCAGGTGGCAGAGATGGTGTCCAAAGATATTGTTTTTACCAGCTTGATAGCGGCGTTTCTGATGGTGCTGTTGGATTATTTTTTAGAACCCTTTGCCATTCGTTATGGCTTGTGGTTATGGAACAGTGGTGTAGTGCCAATACAAAATTATATCGCATGGTTTGTCGCAGGCTTTTTTCTTCAATACCTCTTTATACGTGGGGTGAAATTTCCGACCAATAAATTGTCTTTACCTGTTTACCTGATTCAGCTGGCATTCTTTATCGCCTTGTTTCTCATCCATCGATAATCGATGCCTAATACTTCCAAGGTGTAAACCAATAAAGTTAGCGGAAGTATAAAGTGGATCAGTGGAATGGCTGATGATAAAATGCTCAATGGTAAAATTAAAACACAGAGCAAAATTACAGCACTCTTAGGTTCATCTCTTTTTCCCATTTGAAGAAGGTAATATATTACCAATACCAGGCAATCATACATCAGGTGCTGCCCAAAGCAGAAAGTTAATAATGACAATACAAACAATGGTCTGTAGCCTGTCGATTTTCGGTGCATCCAAACCACACTTATACTGCCGATGAGTAATAGTAAAGTATAGATGAAATGGATCGATGTATTGGGTAAATCAACAAAGTATTTTAATACCACAGAGCTGCTGGTGTTGATGATATTGATGCCGTTTAGTGCTTGAAAAACATGGTTGTAATTAAATAAATAGGAGAGGTTGTGCTGCCAGCTTTTTAGCATTAGGTTGGGGACAACACAGGCATTGATGGCCAATGCATTTAATACCAGCATCACCAGTGCCATGCTAAAACAAGTTTTATAATATTTTCCTGTTAGTAAAAACAAGCCAACTGGAATTAATAGTGTGAATTTAAAACCGCAGAGACCTAATATGATGCCCGGTAGCCAATGCCAGTTTTTGTTGAAGATTAGATGAAACGAGAGGATAATTAAAGTTAAAATTTGAATCATGGGCTGACCGTTACTCATGGCAAACCAGGTGCCTTTGAAAGCGCCCATGCAAAGTAGTATCAGAGTTAGTGGTAATTGTGGTTTCAAGCGATGAATGAGCCAGGCACAAATCAATAGAGATAAAATATTGAGCGCAAATTGTAGCCATTTGGCTTGGTTGAAATCAAGGAATTGGTAAGGCCAGAAGAACCAAACAAATTGAGGTGCATAGACAACAGTTTCGTGTGCATCAAAATTGGGGGATGTCTCATGATTTGCCATTTTCAGCCAGGTGATGGTTTGGTCGTTTTTATAATAAGGATTTAAATCTGAGAAATAGGTTTTTGCCCCCGTGTAATAGGTTCGGAAATCGAGTGCCTGATAAGGGGTGCTTGAAAACGTGTAGAACCATTTTGCCCCGTTGAACAGGGTGAACAGCATCAGAATGACACTTAAAATTGATTGATGGTTTTTTAATGCGTTCATGCTTTTTTTTGCATCGATTGTCTAAAAAATAATTACAAATCAAATCAATATTCCTTACATTCGTGCAATAAAGAAATAAAAATGGCATCACTTACTGTAGGCGACAAAGCGCCAGACTTTACCTTGTTTAACACAGGCAAACAAGCAATTACTTTATCAGAACTCAAAGGACAAAACGTAGTTCTATTATTCTTCCCTTTAGCATTTACATCTACCTGCACGGCAGAATTATGTGGCGTTAGAGATGATATCTCTAATTACGCAAAGCTGAATGCTTCTGTTTTCGGAATTTCTGTGGATTCACCTTTTTCTTTGGGTAAATTTAAAGAAGAACAAGGATTGAATTTTGATTTGTTGAGCGACTTTAACAAAACCGCTTCAGCAGCATACGGCAGCTTATACGATAGCTTTGTGTTAGGCATGAATGGCGTATCTAAACGTTCTGCATTTGTGGTAGACAAAGAAGGCGTAATACGCTATGCCGAAGTATTGGAGTCTGCCGGCGATATCCCAAATCTGGAGGCTGTTAAACAAGTTCTCTCCGGTTTATAATTTTAAATATTATGATGACTGCACTGATCATAGCATTAATCGTACTGGGTTTAGTACTGATTTTGCTTGAATTATTTGTAACGCCAGGTTTTGTAACCGGTCTCTTGGGAGGTGTTGCATGGTTATATGCCCTCTACAAGATTTATCAGGTGTATGGAACCATTTCCGGTCATTTGGCATTAGCAGGTTTGATTCTGTTATTAATCGCATGTATTGTTATAGCGGTTAAGAGTGGTGTTTGGGAAAAAGTGTCTTTGCATTCTAATGTTGAAGGCAAAGTGAACGAACTTCCTGAAATTGCCGTTGGCGATACCGGATATACTTCAAGTGCGTTGCGACCAATGGGCAGAATGGTTATCAATAACCAAAGCATAGAAGTTACCTCCATGGGAGAATTGGTGGATACTGGCGCTTTTGTGGAAGTCATCAAAATTGAAAACAACAAAATTTACGTAAAACAAATTTCATTATGAATATATTAGCAATTCCGGGCTTTTTATTTGGTGCCGGCGGCGTGATTTTAATTATCATCGTCTTTTTTATCTTCTTGTATTTTGTGCCACTGGGCTTATGGTTTTCGGCCATACTCTCCAAGGTGAAAATATCCCTTCTGGATCTGATTTTCATGCGTTGGAGAAAGGTGCCACCTGAGATTATTGTAAAAGGGATGGTTAACGCAACCAAAGCTGGTTTGGTGATTAATAGCGATATGTTAGAAGCCCACTATCTGGCAGGTGGTAATGTGATTAAAGTGGTAGCCGCTTTGATCAGTGCTGATAAAGCCAATATTCCGCTTGATTTTAAAGCTGCAACGGCTATCGACCTGGCGGGTAGAGATGTGTTTGACGCTGTGCAAATGAGCGTTAATCCAAGAGTAATTGATACACCACCGGTTTCGGCTGTCGCTAAAGATGGTATTCAGTTAATTGCTAAAGCCAGGGTAACAGTGCGCGCCAACATCGCTCAGTTAGTGGGTGGTGCTGGTGAAGAAACAGTGTTGGCAAGGGTCGGAGAGGGGATAGTCACCACCATCGGTTCGGCCATGAACCACAAAGAGGTATTGGAAAATCCAGACAGAATTTCAAAAGGCGTTTTGGCTAAAGGTTTGGATGCAGGTACGGCTTTCGAGATTTTATCAATTGATATCGCAGATATTGATATCGGAGAAAATATTGGTGCTAAACTGCAAATGGATCAGGCTGAAGCGGATAAGAATATCGCTCAGGCGAAAGCCGAAGAACGTCGTGCTATGGCGATTGCTTTAGAACAAGAGATGAAAGCAAAAGCTCAGGAAGCACGCGCTAAAGTTATCGAAGCAGAGGCAGAGATTCCAAAATCCATGAGTGAGGCTTTCAGAAATGGGAACCTAGGGATTATGGATTATTACAAAATGCAAAACATTAAGGCAGATACTGAAATGCGTGATGCATTGTCAAAACCACCTAAGACCCAATAAGAAGTTTTTATTCACAATATAAATTCGCAAACTCACCGCCCTCGGGCGGTGTTTTTGTTTTATACCCTAATTGCATAAGCCAACAAATACAGCAGGTATTCTGAAAAGAATAAAAGCCAGAATCGTTTGTAGTATTTTTTGTAATTGTAGGGCCTCGACTTATATAAAATAACGGTATTGAGCAAAAAAGCAATGAGTAGTATAGCATGTCCAATACTTAGAATAGCATTTTCGCGATAAGACCAAATACTGAATAAGTAGGCAGGAATTAATAAAACATGCCCTGCAATCACAGCGCCTTTTGGGGTGTATAGCAAGGCCACGCTTTTTATTTTGTGAATGGCATCACCTTTCATGTCAGGCAAGTCTTTGAACCATGCAATCACAATGCTAAACAAGGTAATGAACAAACACAAAATTTGAATGTCGGTGCTGAATGAATTTTCGTCGTTAATGATGGAATTGAATACCCAGTAACCGCCAAGATTCACCATCAATCCTCTAACAACTGCAATAGAAAGAGCGGCAGGTAAATGGTGCTTGCGCCAATATAAAGGTGGACAGGAATACGCCCAGCCTATACCCATGGACAAACCAACAATACCGATGAGTAAAGGATGGATAAATGCCGCCATGGTAATGGCTCCCCAAAAGGAGGTCCATACAATGGTTTTACCCTGTTTTAAACTTAACTCACCAGAAGCCAATGGTAAAAAAGGTTTGTTGATTTTATCGAGTTCAATGTCTTCTATTTGGTTGATGCCAACAATAAAGATGTTGCAAAATAAACCGGTAATGATGGCTCTTAATAAAAGAAACAAATGAGCTGAAGCATGGATGTCTGCCACCATTAAATACAGCGTACCTATACTGATAATGGTGCCAACGATGGTATGAGGCCTACTAAATTTGATCAATGTATTAATGCGCATGTTTGATGTGGATGATGGTTGTTGGTCCCGCTAATGAGGTCATTCGATATATTGATGCTCGCTTTGAAAACGCCTGTAATTGTTCTTCGAATTGTTTTAGGGATTTTGATTTGAAAACTGAGATGACGCCATCAATTGTAATGGTGAGGATATTGAGTGGCAAAATATAGGTCAGCAAAAATTTCTTCCAGGTCATTTTGCCAATAAACGGACTTAAGAAAAGAACACCCAATGTGCCTGCTAAAATGACTTTCAATAAACAGGTCAATGAAGGTTCAAGAATCTCAATAATATACAGCTCTGCGCCAGACCCTTTGCTGTTTTGTATGATGCTGTTTTGCTCATCTTGGTTAAAATGATGAAAAGCATTCAACATCGTGTAACAAAAGGTATTGTCAAATGGCTGGGTTAGCACATCATGTGCTTGATTTAAGTATCGAATGCGTGTGTCTGAAAAATCTGCTTTGATTGGAAATTTATCCGTCAAAATGAGTGATTGAAATTGGCCAGATTGTTGGAATATATGTCGAGCAGGAATACCGCTTCCGGAGCAGACATCCATCATGACAGATGTTTGAAAATTTTGCGATTTTAAGTGTTTAATGAGAGGTTTAAAGATGCCACAGGCAACAGCCATATTGCCGATGAACTCTGATTGCTCTGTTCTCAGCCATGTTGGAAACCAGCTATGGTCTTCAAGTTCTCTCAATTGTTGGCATTGTTATGATCGGAGAAGCCGGTAAACATACTGCCAAGCAAATCTTTAAACGTGATTTGTTGGTCGATGTTGGTGCGACTCAATTTACTGTTTTCGCTCAATCCAAACAATACCAGTTCCATCAAGAGCAATTGGTCTTCAGCAGAATGTTTGGAAAAATGTGCGTCAGCAAAATCTTTCAAAGCATGAATTTCGTTAAGGGCATTTTCGTATTCTGCATTGCTGGCATTGATTGGGATATCCAAATTTTTGCCATCGTCAAACCAATTCATGATGTGCTTGTATGGATTGGTGCTGTCATTGCCCTTTTTCTTGAATTTTTCGAGAGGTGGGCAATTGTCTGAGAAACTGTTTTTGATGGCTTTGCCTATGAGGTTTTGTGCCACTTTTAAGGGGCCTTCCATTTCGCCTTCATAGACCATTTCAACTTTGCCTGTAATGGCTGGTGCAACAGCACTTAAATCAGAGATTCTCAATCTGGTTGTTGGATCTCCGGCAATGATGGCTCTTCTCTCTGCGGCACTCACCAACATTTCGTAGGCACTGATACTGAGGCGGGCAGAGACCCCACTCTTAGCATCCACAAATTCGCTAATTCTGGCTTCTGCCACGATATGCTCAATGGCTTTTTCGAGAATTGGAGAGATGCTCACCATCGAACGTTGTTCTGGTTTTAGCTTCGCTTCTTGTCTGGTAATGCTTCCGGCTGTTTCAAGGTCTTTAGGGTAGTGTGTGATGATTTGAGAGCCTATGCGGTCTTTTAATGGCGTGATGATGCTGCCGCGGTTAGTGTAATCTTCAGGGTTGGCCGTAAATACAAACTGTATGTTGAGTGGTAGACGCAATTTAAATCCGCGAATTTGAATATCGCCTTCTTGTAAAATATTGAAGAGGGCGACTTGGATACGAGCTTGTAAATCTGGCAATTCGTTGATGACAAAAATGCAACGGTTACTGCGGGGAATGAGACCAAAATGAATGGCCTTTTCATCAGAGTAACTCAGTTTCTGATTAATGGCTTTGACTGGGTCTAAGTCGCCGATCAGGTCGGCAACAGATACATCCGGCGTTGCAAGTTTCTCGACATAACGTTCGGATCTGTGCAGCCACGAGATCTCTGTATTGTCGCCCATCTCTTCTATGGTTTGTTTGCCATGTGCAGAGATAGGATTGTAGGGGTCGTCGTTGATTTCGCTGCCGCTGATGTATGGAATATATTCGTCAAGTAAGTTGACCATCATTCGGGCAATTCTGGTTTTTGCCTGACCTCTTAAACCGAGCAGATTGATGCTATGGCCGCTGAGGATGGCTCTTTCGATATCAGGTATAACGGTATTTTCGTAACCAAGTATGCCTTGGAAAATTGGGGTTTTCGTTTGCAGGGCATTGATCAGATTGTGTCTGAGTTCTTGCTGAATGGTTTTAGGCTTGTAGCCGGACTGCTTTAACTGTCCCAGAGTTTGAATGCTTGTTGTATTCATGGCGCTTGATTGTGGCATATCAGATGTGTTTTCTTTTATTGTTTTCGAAGTCCTGGAAAAGAAAATCGCCCAGGCCATTGAGGCTGGTATAGAAGGCTTTTCCGTTGTTGGTTTGTGTAAACTCTTCAACAAACTGTTGCAAGTAAGGGTCTTGTGCAATCATGAACGTGGTGATGGGTATTTTGAGTCGGCGACAAATAGCCGCCTCGTTGAGTGTTTTATTGACGATTTTACGATCCAATCCAAAGCTGTTCATGTAATAACCATCGGCCTCTTTTAGGCAGCTGGGTTTGCCGTCGGTAATCATAAAGATTTGTTTGTTTTTGTTTTTTCTACGTCTCAATATATCCTGAGCCAATTGAAGTCCCGCCACCGTATTGGTATGGTAGGGGCCTACTTGCAGGTAAGGGAGTTCTTTCAGTTCAATTTGACGAGCATCGTTACCAAAAGTAATGATGTCTAGTGTGTCTTTAGGGTATTTGGTTTTAATGAGTTCAGCCAAAGCCATGGCCACTTTTTTGGCAGGTGTAATTCTATCTTCACCGTAGAGGATCATGGAGTGTGAGATATCGATCATCAGTACTGTGCTGGATTGAGATTTTAACTCGCGCTCGTTAACGATCAGATCATCTTCGGTCATGTAGTTTCTTGAACCCATGAGCAGACCATATGCATTTTTTAGCGAGTCGGTGATATCGATTTGATGGATTTCGTCACCAAATTGAAATCCCCTCTGTTCTGGCGATATTTCGTCGCCGTTGCCGGTGAAATGGCTGGCGTGATCGCCTTTGCTGGACTTTTTGATTTTGCCAAAAATTTGGTCGAGGGCACTTTGGCGAATACTTTGTTCCATCTTAGAACTAATGGTAATAGTACCTTCTTGGTAATCCTCTTTTAGAAAACCTTTCCTTTTTAGGTCCTCAATAAAATCACCCATGCCATAGTTAGAGTTTGAGAGGTGGTGGTCGCGATCAATTTGGGTCATCCATTCGAGTGCTTCCGCCAAATCGCCAGAGGTGTGAATTAAGATTTCACGAAAGAGTTTAAAGAACTTGTCGAATGGTTCTTCTCCCTCATTTTGTAAAAATTTATGAAACCTAAAGCCCAGCATGATAATACAAACAAAAATGTTCTAACAATGTTCGGTGATAGAATTGGTTTTATGAAATTGAATTTATTGATATTGTCTTTCTTGATTTTTGAGTTGTTAATTGAGGCGATAATCGGATGGTTTTGCTCAGTACATAATGGCGAATTGTAGATGTTGTTTTGTTTGTTTTCACAACCAGGAGTGGAAATGTTGGTTCAAAACAAACTTAAAATGTCAGATTTTGACAATGTAAATGTTTGATTTTCATAGATGGCCTGAGTGTGAAATGGCAAATTCAACCGATAATCGGATACGCATTGGTAATCAGTGGTTTAGGTGGGTTTTTGGGCTTTTTTGAGTTTTTTAAGTTGCTGATAGTTAGGTGGTTGAAAATTGTCTATTTCCCCCACCTTCCAGGTGTTAACACCTGGAAGGTGGGGAGGATGTTGTAAACAGTTGTTAAACAGTTGTTTATGTTTGTTTTTCCTTGTTTTTGTGTAATTGATTGATTGTCAGATATTCTGCGCATAGATGCTTCGGGGAATTCGGCTTTTTTGACTTTGATGACAGTATGCTTCAAGCCAGGGAGAATTTGAAAAAAAGGAAAAAGACTTTTTGATCTAATGAAGGATTTTCTTTTGTTGAAGAAAATTATTTTAAGATAGCGATTTTGCCATTCAATATAGCAACAACATCGGATGATAGAAATAGGCCTAGTCTGAGATCTTCTAGGTTCAAAATGTAATACAAATTGTTATAGTATTCTGGATTGGTGCTTAAGCCGTCGTTCTGAAATGTTGAATAATATGTTCTTTGATTGTTTCTGTCGTAGAATTCTACTCTGGCATAATTATTTGGTAAACTACCTAGAGAGTTATTTAAAGTAAGTAAGAAAGTTTGATTGACGTCCATTTCTACCTTTGTCTCAATAAAGCAAACGCTGCCATCTTCAAAATATAACCTTAAATCATAAAGGTTGCCATATCTGGAAATAATTTGTTTAGTTAGTTTTAACTGACTTGTTTGGTTATTGGAAGTGTGTGTTATGGAAATGTTCTTAAATTCTGTTGATACATTTTTAGTCTCAAGTTTTGGGTCAATCGTTGTCTCATTACATGATGTAACAAGTAATATAGTAATGATTACGAATTTTATTTTTTTTAAATGCATGGACTTAAATAGGGGCTTGTTGGGGACTTTCTGTTTTAATTCGGGTTGCAAAAAGAAGAATGAATTTTACTGGTTGATTGGTTTAAATATTTTGTTGAATTTCCATGTTGCCATGATTTGCTTAAGCCAGTTCTTGCCAGTGATAAAGATGATATGAATTTAGGAGATGCATATTATGTTATAAGGCATAATTTAATCCAATGTTTAAACTGATTGGATGGGATAGATTGATGTAATTTTTACTGTAAACCTCTATGTATTTTGCAATGCTTGTTTCGTAAGGTAGGTTTTCTTTAGCTTGTAGGATGGCATTTAATGAAAATGATATGTTTAACATTAAACCATCGACTATGAAAGGGAAAGCATTGCCAATTTCAAATCCCAGATAACTTTTGTATGCTACTGTTCTGCTATCGTTAACGGTTTTGTATGTTTTGCTTCCGCTTCCGCCACTTGGGTCGTTAAGGTCTAATTCCGCACCAGTTTTTAAACTACTAACCGCTCTAATTTGACCATATTTGTAAGCCCAATATAATCCGTAATTTCTGGCAGGATTAATTTTTCTGAAACATTTTAAATAAATTTCAAATCCGGATTTTTTTTGTTCGAGATCTCCCGCTAAGTCATAGACATATCTGGTAGTTTCATTTAATGAGGTCGTTATTTTTCCGTACTGACTTAAAGGAATGTCTTCTCTGGAAATATGGTGAAGTGATTTGCCGAAATGAAAACTGGCGCCAATATTGATTCTCTTACCCAACATGCGTTCATAATACAAATGTTTATATGGACTGATTGGTTTAATTATCCAGTCAAATTTTAAACCAACTATATTTTTTTTGCCTAGCACCCCTGGATTTGATTGTGCCTTTGAATCAAGGACATTTATCAAAGCGAGTAATAGAAATGCGATTAAGAAAGACTTATTTGATTTCACGGTTTTAATGGATGTTCAAATATAACAAAATTGGAAGTATGGACAAGATTATTTGAATTTTGGTAAAAGTCAATTTCAAGTACTTCTTAATTTCTACAGTTAGTTTGACTGTTAGGGCATTTGTAAGTCAATTTATTTTTTAATTGATTTGTTGAGAATTGTCGGTGAATTAAGGCTGTTTTAAAACAATTTTACTGTAAGCCTCTCAATTGCTTATTGCCCCAGTTGTCAAACTAGATATAAATATTGACAGGTCACTTGTCTATCGGGATCAAACTCATCAAATAGAAAAACTCACGACCCATTTCGTTGATTTTTTCGATATATGCTTTGCTTTCAAATTCGGTATCGTCAAATTCTTTTGGGTCTCTGTACGTTAATGCCACGCGTTTAATCGCGCCGCTGACTACTGGACAATTTTGTGCAGCTGAATCGCATACTAAAATGGCCATAAAATGCTCTTGGGGATTGGCCTTGTCATTATATGGTTTCGAGAATATGTTATTTAATCGTTGTGTATCTGAATCGCCCCAGGTAATATTGTATGTTGGGTTATTGCCATCTTTGAGGGTGTTTATTTGAAATCCGACATCTGACAATGCATTGACCATTCTGTAGTTAAAGGCAGTAGCTTCTGTGCCGCCTGAGAAGGCGTTGATGCCTGACACTTTATAATAGTCTGATGACAGCGCTAATAGAATCTGTCCTAAATGGCTTCGTCTTGAATTGTGCGTGCAGATAACAATTATGTTGAGATATCTGTTTTGTAACAATTGCTGCTGCATCCAAATTGCCAGGGCATTGAGATCTAGCTTTCTTTCTTCTTTAATATTGTCAAAGTTTAGAAAGTGATTTTGAATAAGTGTTTGAACTTTTTGGAAAATCATTATTTGAAGTATTTCTTACGATAATAAAATGCCAGGTTAACTAAAGCTATTAAAGCTGGAACTTCCACCAAAGGTCCGATTACTCCAGCAAAAGCCTGACCACTGTTGATGCCGAATATGCCTATTGAAACCGCAATGGCTAATTCGAAATTATTGCCGGATGCAGTAAATGCAATTGCGGCAGTTTCAGGATATTTGGCACCAGATTTTCTAATGACGTAAAAACTGAATGTAAACATGATGACAAAAAAGATAACAAGTGGAATTGCTATCATAACAACATCTCGTGGGATGTCTACGATCATTTTACCTTTCATGCTGAACATCAAAACAATGGTGAATAAAAGTGCTATTAAAGTTATTGGTGAAATGGCCGGTATAAAGCGTCTGTTATACCATTCCTCGCCTTTAATTTTAATTAAAGAGTAACGACTTATAAGACCGGCTAAAAATGGAATTCCCAAATATATGCCCACTGTTTTTGCAATGTCCAACATGGCTATTTCGCTGTAAGGTAAGTTGACGCCAAACATTGGCGGTAAAATCGCCAGAAAGAAATAGGCGTATGCACTAAAAAACAATACTTGTAAAATGCTGTTAATGCCAACCAAACCTGCAGTGTATTCGCGGTTGCCTTCCGCTAATTCGTTCCACACAATTACCATGGCAATACAAGGCGCAATCCCGATAAGAATTAATCCTGACAGGTAATCTGGGTGATTCCTTAAAAACAACATTGCCAAAATAAACATTAGAAATGGGCCGATGATCCAAGTTATAAAAAGCGATCTAAACAGTAATTTGGTGTCTTTGAAAAGGGTAGGAATTTTTGAGAAATTCACTTTTGCAAGTGGTGGGTACATCATTAGTATGAGGCCAATGGCCATAGGGATGTTAGTGCTTCCTGATGACAGCGCCTCGATACTTTTAGGAATGGATGGGAAGATGTAACCAATGGCGATGCCGGCAAACATGGCCAAAAATATCCAAAGTGTCAGAAAACGGTCCAGAAATTTTAATTGCTTTTTCATATTAGCAACAGCCACCTCCTGGTGTGCAACACGAGTTGTTGTCTTCTTGTCCTAAGCTAACCAAACTGACTTTCTTTTTTTCTACTGGGATACCGCATTTCTCCTTAGCAAGGCAGTCAGTTTGTTTTGCTATAAGTTGAAAATTGTTATTGCTGAAATGCAAGGCATATCGACCGATGGTGTCAGTTTGGTATTCTACTTCTATTTCCGGGTTGTTGTCGCCGAGTACTATTTTGGATTGCTCGATAATATTGATGAATTTCTGAGGCGTTAATCGGTGGTCGATATCGTTGGCTACCCAAATCTGAAAGCAGGCAAATGTCTCTTTGTGGAGATCTGTGCCGCAATCGATGAAATGCCTGGTGTTTAGTCCCAGTTCGGTGACATGAAAATGTAGCGGTATAATCGAACCATCAGGTTTTTCGAAGGTAAGACTGTCGATGTTTTGTAAGTGGTTTTTAAGATCTGATAATAGCATAATGTTATAATTTAGCAGTTGCAGTTTATGTTTTGGGTATTGATGTTATTGATGAATTGTTGTAGTATGTTGAGGTGTTTGTTGTCGATACAGTAGCAAATAGATTTGCCGGAGATATTGCCTTTGATAATGCCTGCAAGCTTTAATTCTCGGAGGTGTTGCGAGACGGTAGCCTGCGCCAAAGGTAGTTCGTCTACAATATCGTTGCAGATGCAATTGCTTTTTGATAGCAAGACTTCCAGGATGGCCACGCGTGCAGGGTGGCCAATGGCCTTGGCCAAAGTAGCAATTTGGTTTTGCTGTTCGGTGAATTGATCAGATTTAGTAATTCCCATATTTACAGATTGCAATATTACGATAATAAGATCAATTTTCAAAATTGTTTATACAACCAGAAGTGGAATAGTTGGGTTAAAAAAGGGGTGAAATCCTCGATTTTTTTAATGTAAGTTGTTGATTTTCATTAATCGCATACAGGTAGAAGGCAATTTCAACCGATAATCGGATACGCATTGAAATACAGAGGCTTAGGTGGGTTTTTGGCCATTTTTACGTTTTGTAAGAGGTTGATAAGTAGGCAGTTAAAAATTGGCGATTTTCCCCACCTTCCAGGTGTTAACACTTGGAAGGTGCTAGTATTTTGTCAAAGCTAATGTTCCATTCAAACTACACGTTGTTGGAATATATCCAGGCTCGCCACAATAGATATCGTTGAATGTCAACAAAACAAATTTGTTTTTGTAATAGCTGCTGCCAACCATTAAGGCGTTGTTCTTGGTTTTGAAATCGTAGGTGTTGTTCTTGTACTTGTCAGTAAAAGTCATGGCTGCATAATTGCCCTGCCAGCCCGATACATTGTTGCCTGGTTTAGCGTTGAATTGATTGGATAAATAGAGGTTGTAGGTAGTTACTATTACCATTCTACTACCATCCATGAAGTTGATAGTGTGGGTGTAGTCAAATAAATCGTAGGTGGTATATGTTGATTTGACGATGAATGTGCGCTCTTCCAATGTGCCAGCATATTTCACTTTCAGTTTCAGATAGGCAGAATCAACAATATCCTCAGGTGCTTTATAGCTCTTAAAAGTTGGTTCAATAACTTGATTGTCGCAAGCTACTACAAGAAACAAGACAAGTATGGTAAAAAGTTTAAAACGCATAAGAAAGTCCGAAGTTTATGGTCATGATATGGGTATTATTAATATTGTTGTTCGCCTCTACTTCTAAATATTTATTTAAGGTCTGCGAATTATACACTTCCTGCAATCCAGTTAAAAAACCATTTAATGTCAATGAGTATGAAAACAATAATCTATCGTGATGAAAAGGGACCAGTCGCCCAATTTCAAAAGCGACATACGTGCTTTTGGTGATATTTCTTCCAGGGTTGTCTACTATTAGTTTCTCGGTTTCATATTGGTTGAGTGTGTCCTGAACATAAACAATAGATCCTTCTTTCAAGGCATTAACGGATCGGATTTGCCCAAACTTATACGACCAAAACAATCCAAAGTTGCGCATCTGATTGCGTTTGCTGAATCGTTTGATGTAGATCTCAAATCCCCTTTTTCTTTGGGTCAATGTGGCATCCATGCCTCTCACACTTCTGTCCTGACCTTCATGTCTTACTATCACATTCTGATAATTAGAAAAGTATGTGCTCTTGTCATTCAATGCCAGTCCTGTACTATTAAAGAAAGTTGAAATACCCAAATTGGTTCTTCTGCCAGACATTCTCTCATAACTAAAAGTATGAATGGGTTTGAATGG
>JACCDH010780116.1_pt1 | contig 20229 bp, 19 predicted proteins | sample 7442481 | NCBI WGS metagenome assembly JACCDH01 (sample SAMN15323433, study PRJNA562643) | freshwater metagenome | isolation source: river surface water | place: USA:Blue River Watershed | collected 2017-08-15 | reverse complement strand
GCAACATCACGGCAGTCAAACTGGCGATTGCGGGCACGGCCTCGCTAAACACTGCCAACGATGGCCTCGAAGTTGACACCGTGCAAGAAATCAAAGACTTGCTCAAACCCGTGGTGGCACAGCAAGTGCTGCGCGAATACACCGACACCAACGGCACCAGCACAGCCCCAACGCTGACGACCTACACCGATGCCGGCATCAAAACCTTCAAAAGTCTGCTCGACACAGGCACCTCCAATCGCAAAGCCTTGAATGACAGCAGCACGGCAAGCGGCGCAGAGAGCAACACGTTTTTGACGGCGACGATCTTGAACACCGCACTCGATAAATTGGCCGGCACCAGCCTGACCTACGATGCGACTTACACAGGCACTGTGCAAGAAATGGTGGATAGTTATTACCGCATCTTGCGCGAGGCCGATGGCAAATACATCGGTGACAGTAATGGTGGGGCTACCTATTACAACAACTCTGATGTTGCGCACACTGCCGACACCGATGTCTACAAAGACGGCACCAACGCAACAAATTACAACGATCCGACCTTGGATGACTACGCCAACATCGGCATCACCGTGGCCGATGCCATCATTACTACCGCCTATAACGACACTACAGCCACTATAGGAACCATACCCCCGGGTGGGGGCAACGAAACCCTAGACCTGCTCAACGATGCCATAGGACGTATGAGCGCCGCTTCGGTAGACACTGTGGGCGAAATTGAAACCCTAGCCACCACGGCCAATGACGTGCTGCTGCTGGCCAAAGGCACCAACATCAGCGCGAGTCAAACCGATGCCAACCTCATCACGGGCCTCAACCTCTTGCTGGGCTTGAACATCACTACAGGGGTCAACACCAACAACATCGTGGAGATGAAGGATGCCCTAGTGGCAACGGCAGACACAGGTTTAGCCGCTGATACCGTTGCTGAGCTGCTGAGCCTTCTCGGCTTGGTCCGTTTACAAGCCTTCACGGATGATGGCGCGGCCATAGGCGCCAAGAGCGTGGCCACGCCGACTTTGAACGATTGGAGCGTTCTCAACCTCACGGCCAATACCAGCTTGACCGATGGCACCGACGTTACGCCACTCAACACGGCAACTTATTGGAAAACCACCAACCCGACCAACGGTTTGAATGCGCTCAACAGCGCCCTCGACACTTTCACAAGTGGGCAATTAGGTACTTTCAACGGCACAGTGATGAGCCTCGGCGTGTTGCAAGCTATCGTTGATTCTTACGGTCGTATCTTGCAAGAGGCAGATGGAAGCAGGGCGACAGATACCGATGTATCGAAGATATCGAACATCACGACGCCGGTCGATTTGAGTGTCGCAAATACCTCGGCCAAAGATGTACTGGAGCAAGACCTTATCAACGTAGGCGTCAAGTCCGGAGGTGACAACGACGGCTCTGGTACCGGCATTTTCTACAGTTCCACTGGCGAACTGTTGGCAAGCAGCATCGGTAGTCTTGCCAGCACCGCGGTGGACACCGTGGCCGAGCTTAACAACTTGGTTGACATTGCAGAAAACGTGATGAAGCAAGCTGCAGGTGGCACTGGCGTGAGCTACACCACCGACGCACAGTGGGTCACTGCGCTCACCAACCTAGGTGTGATAGGCGCTACCAGTAGCAACATGGCCGCCATTAAAACGGCCATTGACACGGCCGATGTAGCAGGTGTGGACACCTACGACGAGTTGCAAGCCATCGTCAGCTTGGTGCGTGTCAACGACTACGCCGCGCTCAACACAAGCTATGCCTTGCCGACGTTGGCGGATTACCAAATCTTGACACAAGAGGGTGGCGGCTCCCATGCTTACACTGATGCTAAGAGTGCCTACCTCAACGCCTACAACGACGCGACTAACTTTAAGACGGGAGTGGCAAACGCCACGGTGGTCGAAGACATGGTGGTGGCGTACAACCTCATCCTCGATTCGGCAGATGGCACCCAAACCACCACACCAAGCGGAGCAGCCTTAGCTTCCGTCACCGATTACGCCAAGTTCGGCGTCACCGTCAACGGCTATGGCACCATCACAGCTGCGACGACTGCGAGCACATTGAACAGCGTCATCTCTGGTCTCAATGTGGGCAATGTGGACAGCGTGTCGGAAGTACAAGCACTGGAAATCATTCTCGGCAAGATCATGACCATGGCTGCCAACACCAAAACAACAGGCCAAGTCGTGGGCGTGGGCGACTACACCGGTCTCAGTCAAGCTGATTTGGGCCTGTTAGGGCTCAAGGGCATTGATAACAGTTTGGTTTCAGCCTACAACGTCTCGGGGTCTGAGTTGGCGTATTTCAACGATCTGGTGATTTACTCCGACAACTTCGGCGCAGGGGTGAGTACCTTTACCCAATTGCAAACGCTGTTGAACAACGCCATCGTGGTGGCTTGATGAGCCTTCGCATGACTGCCTTGTTTTCTCAACAATCCAGCGTACAGCGTTGGCGGCGTGTTGCTCTTGTGCTTTGCTGTTCCTTGGCTGTCGGCGTAGCACATGCGCAAAATCAGCCTTTGACGCTCAACTACCTGCTAGACGCAGCCTCAGCCACCTATCCATCACTCTTGGCCTCGCGCTTAGAAGCGCGCGCCTCTAGCGAAGATGTGTCCGCCACCGAGCGCATCCGCTGGCCCACGGTGTCGGCCACCGTTGAGTCGTACAGCGGCAATTTGCGTTCATACCCCTCGCGTGCGGTGCAGGTTGACCAAACCGTGTGGGACGCAGGGCGTAACACCGCGCGCATCTCAGAGGCCAAAGCGCTGGCCGACATCAGCTTGCTCAAGGTGTACTTGCAGCAGCAAGACTTGTTTGTACAAATCGTCGCTGCGTGGCAAAACATGATTGCCTCAAACGAGCGTGTCAAAGCTGCCAAGCTCACCCTCACGCGCCTTGAAAACTACCAAGCTCAAATGCGTCGCCGCGTTGAAGCCGAAGCCTCACCCCGCATTGACCTAGAGCTGGCCGATGCCCGACTACTGCAAACCCAGGTCGAACTCACCAGTGCTCAAACCAGTTTGCAAGTCGCCGTCACTCGGCTAGAGCAGCTCTCGGGTGACGAGCGCCTGACCCTGCGTGTGCCCCAAGCGGTTTACCCCCTTACTCTGTTGGAGACGCAAGCGTTTAACCAGCAATTGGCCGACATCAACTGGCTCAACATTGCCAGTGAACATCCGGTCGCCGTCAAAGCACGCATTGAAGTATTGCAAGTGCGCCGTCGCCTCGATGCAAAAAAAGCCGAGGCTTACCCACAAGTGTTTGTACGTGTGTACAAGCCCATTGGCACCATCCCGTCTAGCACCGACACCTCCACCACTGCATTTGTGGGCATGCGCTATTCACCCGGTGCTGGCTTTGCCAACTTTGCTGAGGCGCAAGCTATTGGCACTCGTATTGCCGGCTCAGAGCAAGCCGTCGAAGCCGCCATCCGAGAAATGCTGCAAACCCTGCAAAACGATCGTGAAGAATTTGTCAATGCACGCTCGCGTATGTTTGCTCTTGAAAAATCGGTGGACAGCTCGGCCTTGGTGTTGGAGTCGTACCAACGTCAGTTTCAAGCGGGCCGCAAGCAGTGGCAAGACCTGCTTAACCAAGTGCGCGAACTGGCACAAAACCAATACGCCTTAGCCGACGCTCAAGCCTCCATGGTGGGCGCGATGTACCGACTCCAAATTCGTATGGGTCAAGACCCCAAATAAGACCCCCATAGTCATGAACACCACCGCTTCCGAATCAGCACAAGCATTTGCACCTGAACCCACGCCGTTGCAACAGTTTGGCTGGGCCATGCAGCGCTTGGCACAAATGCAAGGCAGCAGCATCGACATGCTCAGCCTCAATGCCAGCGCCTCGGCGCTAGAGCAGCCCTTGCCGCCTATTCAAACCTTGCCGTTGATGTGCCAGCGCATGGGCTTGAGCAAGCCCAAGCTGGTCAAGCAACCCGATCGCGTGCACCTGCCCATGCTGTGCCACACCCCTGAGCTAGGCTGGGGCGTGGTGGTTGACCGCAACCCGTTGGGCTTGTGGGTCGTCATGACCCCCAAGGGGCCGCAGCCCGTAGAAGACGCGTACCTTAAAAACTCGGTTGCCATTCTTCGCCTCGGTCCCACGGTTGACCTCGGGTTTGGCTTGGGCTTCTTTGGTAAAAAAGACGACAAGCTCACCTTTTTCTCGCATGTGCAAGACGCATTGCACCTATACAAGCATGAGTTGATCGAGGCTTGCGTGGCCTCGGCCTTCATTGGCTTTTTGGCGTTAGCCACATCGCTGTTTTCCATGCAGGTGTATGACCGCGTCATCCCCACGCGCAGCGAATACACCTTGGTCATCCTGAGCTTGGGCGTGTTGCTGAGCATCTTGATTGAGCTGGCCATGAAATACGCCCGCTCACACATCATGGACTACGTCATCGTCGGCCTAGACAACCGTTTGTCACGCGAAATCTTCAACCGGCTCTTGCAGCTGCGTGTGGACCAAATTCCAGCCTCCGTGGGTAGCTTGGCTGGGCAAATGCGTGGCTATGAGCAGGTGAGGGGGTTTTACACCGCGTCTACGTTGTTCACCCTGATTGACTTGCCGCTGGCCGGCATTTTCATCATCGTCATCATGATGGTGGCCAGCCCTTGGGTGGCCGTGGTGCCATTTATCTTTGGTGTTGTGGCCTTGTTCATTGGCTTGTCTATTCGCAAAAAAATCATGCAGCAGGCCAAAGACGGCGCCGCACTGTCCAATATGAAAACCGGTTTGTTGGTTGAAGCGGTGGAAGGCATCGAGACCATCAAAGCTGGCTCGGGTGGCTGGAAGTTTTTGTCGCGCTGGATCGGCGTGAACGGCAAAACCATTGAGAGCGATTTGAAAATGCGCGGCGCCACCGAGAGCGTGGGCTATCTGTCTGCCACTGTTCAGCAAATCAGCTATGCCGCTTTGGTGGTGGCGGGCTCCATCGTCGTCATGCAAGGCCACATGACCATGGGCGCCTTGATTGCTAGCTCTATTTTGAGTGGCCGCATTTTGGCCCCCATCATGGCCATTCCTGGTTTATTGGTGCAACACGCACATGCGCAAGCCGCGCTTGAAGGCCTAGAAAAGCTCTACACCCTCAAAACCGACCACCACGGCACAGACCGTCCGCTGGTGCCCTCGCAAATTCACGGCCACTATGTGCTGAGTGACATCAAGTTTGCTTATGGCGACAACCCGCCCGCAGTGGTAGTGCCCAAGCTCGACATTCAGCCCAAAGAGCGTATTGCCATCCTCGGGCCCATTGGCGCGGGCAAGTCCACCTTGCTGCGCTTGCTCAGTGGCTTGTATCACCCGCAAGAGGGCAGGGTGTTGCTAGACAACCTTGATCTGGCACACATCAACCGCCAAGTGGTCAGCCAATACGTGGGCTACTTGCAGCAAGACCACCGTTTGTTTCAGGGCACCTTGCGCGAGAACTTGCTCATTGGCTTGCCCGACCCCGGTGACGATGCCTTGCTCACTGCCATGCGCCGCACCGGCATGGACCGCTTTGTGGCCAGCCACCCCAAGGGCCTAGACCGCGCCATCATGGAAGGCGGTAAAGGCTTGAGCGGAGGGCAAAAACAACTGGTGGCTTTCACACGCTTAGTGCTATGCAGCCCCAGCGTCATGCTGCTAGACGAGCCCACCGCCACCATGGACGACGAGCAAGAGCGCCGCTGCCTGCAAGTGTTGGCGCAAGAAGCGCAAGCGGGCAAAAGCATGGTCATCGTCACGCACAAGCCCAGCGTGTTGCCGCTGGTTACACGCATCATCGTGATTGCTGGTAACAGCATCGTGCTTGATGGCCCGCGTGATGTTGTGCTGCAAAAGCTTCAACAAAACAACGCACAGCAACAAGCTGCGGCGCAAGCAACACCCAATGCCGCACCCAACGCAGCACCAGCCTCTAGCTCTGCGCCTGAACCCGAAGTAGCCCCCACATGACCACCCCAGACAAATCCCCCATCGACGATGGTGTGACCGACGTCGAAGTCAAACCCGACTTCAAACGACGCCAAGTGCAGCGCGTCATGCGCGCCTTGCAAACCACGCTTGATTTTTTTGAGCGAGTGGTTGAGTTTGCATCTCCAAAATCTGCGGTTGACACCACTGCGTCGTCTAGCACGCATGACCTGCATGCACCCTTGCGTGCACGCTGGAGCATTCGTGTCATGGTGGGCGGTATCTTGCTTTTGTTGCTGTGGGCGTCTGTGGGCAAGATTGACCAAGTTACCCGCGCACAAGCCCAAATCATTGCAGCCGAGCGAACGCAGCTCGTGCAGTCGTCCGACGGCGGCGTGCTGACGCAGTTGCACGTCAAAGAAGGCGATGTGGTCAAAGCAGGGCAGCTCTTGGCCACCCTGCAAAAAGAGCGTGCTGCTGCAGCAGTGTCAGACAGCAGTGCCAAAGTGGCAGCATTACAAATCACCCTCGCACGATTGCATGCCGAGGTGTATGGCAAGCCTTTGGTGTTTGACAAAGAGCTGCTCACCTACACCGACTACATCCGCAACCAAACCGACCTCTACAACAAACGCCAAACCGCGTTCAAAGACGACATCCATGCTTTGCAAGATATCTTGGCTTTGGGAGAAGACGAACTACGCATCAACCGTCAGCTTGAAGCCTCGGGTGATGTCAGCCGTGCCGAAATCTTGCGCCTGCAACGCAGCGTGGCCGACATCAAGGCGCAGCTTGCGAGCAAGCGCAACAAATACTTCCAAGACGCACAGGCCGAAATGACCAAAGCGCAAGAAGAGCTGAGTACACAAACTGAACAGCTGCGTGACCGCAGCCAAGTGCTAGAGCACACCGAGCTGGTCGCCCCCGTGGATGCTGTGGTCAACAACATCAAAGTCAGCACCTTGGGTGGTGTGGTCCGCGCAGGTGACACCGTCATGGAGCTGTTGCCTACCGGTGACAACCTCATTGCCGAAGCCAAGATACCGCCTGCGGATATTGCCTTTGTGGCCCTTGGCCAAGACGCGAGTGTGAAGCTGGATGCCTATGACTCATCCATCTTCGGTGCACTGCACGGCAAGGTCAGCTACATCAGCCCTGATGTGCTGACCGAAGAAACCCGTCAAGGCCCTTTCATGTACTACCGCGTGCGCATACGCATCACGGGCTCTGAGTTCAAAGGTGACAAAGCCAATGAAATTCAGATGCGCCCTGGTTTGACTGCCAGCGTAGAGATCAAGGCCATGGAGCGCACCGTGCTCAGCTACCTTACTAAGCCTATTTCTAAAACATTCAGTCAGTCTATGGGGGAACGTTAATTTCTCTGTGCAGTACCACAGTAAACAATAGGTAAAAACTCCCTCTAAATAGTTAATTTATTTTTTTAATTAACTACTTAGATAGTCAAGTGGCTGTATGCATCCACTTACATCAAAAAGTCACCAGCTGTTAGAAGTTTTATTGACTCCAGTAATCAGATGGGCCGTCAAAAGTGGCGTTGGCTATGGATATTTCAAAGATGTCGCGAAGCCGCTGTTTTACAGGGCTGCAGCGCAAGAGTTGATGCGGGTAAATATTCGTTCCAGCACTGCTGCATTGGTGTTGTTGAGTGGTTTGTACAAGGGCGACGTAGAAAAGTTCAAAGAAGATCTCGACCTATCTGATAAAGCCGTGCCTGCTCAGATCAGCTTAACAAGTCAAGTTGCCGCGCGTTGGTTGATACAGGGTCTGCCAAAGGTGCTTCTCCTCAAAGGAGAGGGGGGTTTCGAGGAGTTAGGAGTTCGCGAATGCCTACTTCCAAACAAGCCTTAACTGCATCCTCGGCCACGTTGGCGGTAAGAGCCACTACTGGCACATCACAAAGTGGTACTGGGCATTCTGATCGGATGATGCGCGTGACTTCAATGCCTGAGTAGTCGGGCATGATGAGGTCCATGAGGACGAGGTCGTAGTGGTTTGTTTTCATCTTCTCGATGGCTTCGGTGCCATTTTTGGCTTCATCGATGCGAGCGTTAGGCAAAGCCCGCTTGATGGTGGCAGAGGCAACGAGTCGATTAGTGGCGTGATCGTCAACCAAAAGTAAATAGACCTGTTCAGGATGGGTTTGATTGACAGGTTTTTGAATGCTAATGGCTTGGGCTTGGGCTATTTCAATAGGCAAACGAACTTCAAACGTAGAGCCGACGCCTATGTGACTATGAATAGCGATGGTCCCACCTAAACTATTAATAAAGCTTTGTGTAATGGCTAGGCCGAGACCGTTGCCGCGTAATGAGTTGTCATTGCCTAGTTTGCTGCTGGTGTCGAGTTGAACAAAGGGTTCGAAGATGTGATCAATAGATTCAGCGGGTATGCCAATGCCGGTGTCTTTTACTTGCAAGGTGAGCAGCCCCGTGTCGCGATTGGTCGCATTAAATTGAAATTGCACATGGGTAGTGACGCCCCCATTTACGGTGAATTTCAAAGCGTTGCCAAGTAAATTGAGAAAAATTTGTGTGAACCGATGTGGGTCAATACGGACCCAATGCGGCAAATAAGGATCAATATTAAGCGCATAGTTCAATGCTTGTCCTGCAGCTTTTGGCGCAAGGGTTTGATGTGTTTCTTTTAGGACTTGGTGTAGGTTGACAGTTTGGGGTGTGAAGACAAGTTTGCCTTGTCGTATTTGAGAGTAGTCAAGCAAATCGTTAATCACAGTCAGCAAATGTGCCGCTGAGTTTTGTGCGCCTTGCACGTAGGAAGTGGCGATGGTGGGTAAGTCATCCGTGGTGCGCAGTAGTCCTAGGTAGCCCATGATGGCATTTAAAGGTGTGCGCATTTCGTGGCTGACTGTAGCCAAGAATCTGTCCTTGTACACGTTGGCTTGTTGCAGGTCTTGCGACAAATTCTTGAGTGTTTCATTTTTGCGCTTGATGTGTCGAATGTTTTGCACATTGGCCGAGTCATAGGTCACAACCAAAATGATTTGAGTGATGCACAGTGCGCAAATCATGATGGCACTGACTGCGAGTTGATGTAGGCTCTGGTTTTCCAAAAGCGGGACGTAACCATGCAGCTGAGCCAAATAGAGACAGATGATGGAAACGAATGAGGCAATAAGCCAGATGTAACTCCATCGCCTGGACATCGTAAACAAAGGCAAGATTGGCACAACACCCATCCAGACCATGACGGGTGAGGCAACGCCACCGGAGTAAACGGCGTTGTACAAAATGCACCACATTAGTATGGATTGGTAGACGATTTGCACCCATTTGATGGCGATGCCAATCCGCCAAAGACCAATGCAAAACAAGATGAAAACTCCACACAGTGCGGATGTCCATGCTGGACGAAATTGACCTATGTATGCAAGCAATGGCGAAAGAAATACCAGGCAAGCAACCGAAGATACAGTGAACGATAAAAAAAAATCTTCTATGCTGCGAAGATTTTTTGGAAGATTGTGGCGAATGTGTCTGAAGTAATTTCGTGTTAGATCAATAGCCATTTTTTGTATGGGTGTTGTTTACCAAACCGTGGCAAATTGGGCGCTGAAGGTGCTGAGGGTGTAGTTGTGTGCTGGGAGTAGCATGGGGGCAGCGTAGTAGTTGGTTTTGCTGAATAGCAAATTCAGCTTGCTTTTAGGACTGAGCTTCCATGATGCTGAGATATTTTTGCCGCCATAGTTGAGCATGGGTAGGTTGTAAACAATTTGTGAGGCCATATCGACCACATATATGCGTTGGCCACGTTCCAAACCAATCGTCACAGTGGTTGGGACCCATGTCAAGTTGCCGCTGAGAAAGTGGGTGAGTGTGAAATCTGTAGCGCGCGTGCGGGATTGCCCCAGCGCCTCGGATGTTGTGAGATTGTTGATGGCGTAGCTGCGCACTTGTAGCCAATCTGTGGCATCGTTGAAGCCATAGGCAACGGCAGAGCTAATTTGGTGAATGGACGCTGTGTTTTTATAGGTCGAGCTGGCGTAGCTGAAGTCAACTCTGAAAGGCTGTGTGTATGAGAGCCATGTAATTTGGGGAGCTAAGGCTCGGACATCGCTGGTGTTGCTTTGGGGTGCATCGTGATGAACTTGGTGAGCATCGAGTTGGAAGGTCCAGCGTCCGGGCAACATGGCTGAGGGCCTGTGTGCGTAGCCTGATAGCAACCAGTTGCCTTGGCGCTGTGCCGATGTTTGGGTGATGGGGGCCATGTCGATGTGTGTGGACTGAAATCCCACAGTGAAGCCCTACTGTCTATTTTTTTCACCAGAGATGCGAAGGCCTAAGCCTTGCTGGTTGTTCATGGTGAGTGAATCAACGCAGTGCCCTGTCATGGCATTGACAGATGAGTTGAGTTGCCAAGCGTCTTGTGCGCACAAAGGTGTGGGACTAAAGAAGATGATGGCAATCGCTTTGCAGTAGAGATTTGAATTCAATGAGTTTGACAAGGCTGTGGCTTGATTTTGTATGTTTGATGAATTCCAAATTTATCTCTAGAAGTAATCAAATTAATGCTTTAGTAGATGGGTGAGGGAACTGAGTTCCTGTAATGGGCTTGGTTGGGTGAATTAAAGAATGCAATCGTTAGACACTGCGTGGCAATTTATGTCTTATCTGAAAATCTTTCCACGTTCATTAGTAGCAAAAGCCGATGGCTCGGGTTCTTACATAGGGCGTATGACTTACGACTTTGAACAGTACGGCCGCATGTTGTACGACAACGAAGCGGGTATCGCATTGGAGTATCAGTTGTTGGTGTGTTCGGGTTGGTCAATCCGATTGACGGGTGCAGGGCAGGGCTTGGCGGGTTTTTCGGTTTTCATTCACGCGATGAACTACTACTTGTTTAGCGTATTGCAGTTTGATCCTGTATCGCATTGGAGCAAGTTGTCAGATAAAGACTATGAGTTTTACTTTGAACGTGTTTACTTTGATATGGGCACGAAGCAGTTCACCGCTGTAAAGGAAATACCGGTAGTCGATACCGTCGATGGTGTTCGAAGTTTTTTTAGGGCCAAGATACACAGTTAACGTGATCTTTTTTATGCGCTCGCCAGTGCGCGTTTGACAAGAGGCGTTTATGAGATTTAGTTGGTCTCAATTGAAAGCGTGGTTTTTTCCCGCATGTAAATGCAAGCATGACACGCAAGAAAAAAATCAATATCAATTGATAGAGCGTTTGTCGCACGAGCTGCGTACTTCGCTGACGGGAATTGTGGGTTATTCAGAGTTTGTCGAATCCACATCCACAGAGCCCATGATTAATTTCACTGCAAAAATCATCAGAGAAAGTAGCCAAGGTTTGGCGCGTACGAGCAATTCATTTTTTGATTTGCATCGTTTGACTGAGGGGCAGTTGATGCTCAAGCAGTCGTCATTCTCAATTAGCAATTTGTTACGTGACGTGGTGCGAGATCATCAAAAGCTAGCACTTGAGCGTGAGGTGAATTTGTATTCCACTTGCGCGGATGAGACGTTTCTATTGGAGATGAATTCAGATGAGCAGCGCGTGCGTCAAGTGCTCGATGCACTTGTGTTTGCTGCTGTTCAGCAAGCAGGTAAAGAGCAGTCTGTTCATGTAGATGTATCGTTTGACGAAGGCAAGAACTACGTGCAATTTGTGCTGAATTCGTCAGCTGTTGTGATTGATCACTCTCAAATAAATTTATTCAAGGAGTTTTGGGCTAATACGGCTTATACGTTTAGATTGCAGGAGGGGCCTGGAGTGGAGTTGGCGTTGGCTAGAGCATTGATTCGCTTGATGAACGGGTATGTGACCTACGATGCACTTGGGTTAGATGACCGGATTCAATTGGTTGTGAATTTACCTATGCATGATGGTCAGTAAAGGTGGTGCGTGTATGAAAAAAATAATGCTAGTCGTCGTAGATGACAACTTAGTAAGCCGGCTATTGCCAAAATTTATTCTTCGCTCACTTGATCTTCAGGTGCAAGTGCTCGAGTGTGAAACTGGCGCAGATGCCTTGCGCTTGATAGAGATCCATCCTGTGACGCATGTGTTGCTTGATATCTCGATGCCAAATATGGATGGCATGGATGTGGCCAAGCAGATCAAGGCCAATCCAAAGCTCTCAAAAATTAAACTGATTGCCTATACCGCTGACGCGATGTCTGCGCAAATGAGTCAGTTAAAGTCATCAGGCTTTGATGATGTGTTGCTCAAGCCACTTCATCGAGAGAGTTTGTTCAAAGTGCTAGCGCTTTCAGATATTTCACACTTCTGATTTATTGCGCAGTTGCTTAGAGATAACCATTGTCACGCGCAAATTTCACGAGTTGTGTGCGGCTGCTGATGCCTAGTTTTTTATAGAACCGCCACAGGTGAACTTTGACAGTGTTGGCACTGATGTCTAGGCGGTTTGCAATGTCTTCATTGTTTAAGCCAGATTCAACTAAAAGCAGTAACTGTTTTTGGCGTTTAGTTAGTTTGACCAAGCCATCAGGGTTTTGTCCATTTTGGATTTTCATGCCCAAACTTTCAGGCATTTGCATGTAGTTGCTAATCAGATTAAAAGTGTCTTTAAGGGATGTGGTTTTTTCAATATATAAATCGGCACCCGCGGAGATGCAGGCGTCTTGCCCTTCCGCGCTAGGAATGCTTGAAAACAAGATCAGTGGTGTGTTTGGGTAGTTGTTTTTGATTTGTTTGATACCAGCAGTGCCACTAATGCCAATTGCCAGGGGTTCAATCACAAATGTTTCTGGTTGCCCATTGATCAGCAACACTTCTTGAAGTTTGCTGTAGGCATGAACTTCGATAACTTTTTTAGATGGATCTATTCTGCGAATAAAGAACGAGATAGCTTGGCACATCAGTGGGTGGCTATCGAGTACGTAAATTGTCATTTAGTTTGCTCTTTTTAATAATTTAATTATTACTATTTATTTACTATTAGTTTCATAAGTTGTATATTTAGGAGTACAAATGATCACTAATTTAAGATGTGTTGTTCGCGGCATCGCCAAGCATCACTAGACGAAATTGATGTCACAGGGGAATACATGCTGAGTAGGCTTATTCGAAATTTTCCTCAATCTGAGGTTCGAGTTTGTCTACCGTAATTGAAAAATTTTGGTGTGGGCGAGAATAATTTAAATTAATCTGTCATCATTATTATTAGACAGTAATTCCTTGATAATCATTTCAATTTTAGAATCGCTGAACTGATACATAATCAATATTAATTCGGCTATTGAATTTCTTTCGCAATAAAGATAAGGGGCAGGCACTTGTAGTGCATTTGCAAGCATTTTAACCGTAGCTATATTTGGTTCATGAATGCCAGCTTCATAGCGACTAATACGGATTCGACTACAGGACTCGTCTAATCCTATAGAAACACCAACTGCTTCTTGGGATAAGTTAAGCAGTTTGCGCCGTAAACGTAATCGCTCTCCAAGCGTCGAAGTTTGGCAGTCTATGTGTGAAATTTTGCTCATCAGAAAAATTTTATTTATCTTGAGCAAATTTGTTGTTACGTATTACGTTACATAAAAGTCATTAAACTACCAGAATAATGTTTTATTTAAAGTATTTATAAGTAGTAAATGGAATGGAATTTATAGTACTAAATATAGTTATTTGAAAATGTGGAACCTATTTCCGGTAATTGTTGTTTTTCATTGTAAACCTAGCCTCCCTGCGGCAATATAGTCAAAGTGACAATGTTTGGCTAAATTTGGAGGAAGAAAATGAATAGCAATTTGGACTCAGCAATAAGAATTTTGACGGCTTTGGCGAAATTGCAGCGATGGGAAATCGTTAACTCTAATCTCTTAAGAAGTGCCTCTGGGCGCCAGCTCTATTATGGGTTAATTCGCCATTTGAGTAATGAAAATAACGAATTAATGATTGATTCATTAAAAGATATTTATTATGACGATGGAATTCAATTGACTGAACGTGGAGTGAGATTAACTATTCGTACCTTTGAGGCAGAGGGCGCACTTTCTCTTGAAAGAGGAGACGATGACAAGAGGTCAAGACGTATATTCCTCACGGATAAGCTACAAGAGTTTATGCTGGTTCATGCAGATGTCATGCGGAAAATCCTAAATGAGGATCATTTGGTTATTCAAAAATGAATCAGAAAATTTATCTTTAATTCTATTTATTCTCTTAGCAACGATTAGTCGGTTTCGCGTTGTAGATAAATGTTTGCTCTGTACAACGCAAAAGCCAAAAGATTCAAAAGCAAGACAGTCAGTCCGAAGTTGCGATACCACTTCATTTCGTTCGCGCCTTGTTCGTCTGCTATAACAGCCATTACATGCTCTGTGTGCGCATGAATGTCAGAGCCTTGCTTGCAAATTTGGTGTGTTGCGTCGTACGGATCCGCTTTCAGTGCTGCACTTTTCTCGCAGTGGCTCAGAAGTTTGTCTGCACTGAGGTGAAGTGCATGTTCTTTCTGATGCGTTTCATTGAGACTAGTTAATGCTACCTCATACCGCCACTGAGCGATTAGAAAAGCAAGCGGCAGACTACAAGCGAAAAAAGCCACGCCCATCTTTTGGATGCGCGTTAGTTTCATGATGGGTAGCCATCCACCAAAGCAAGCGCTCCAGTGGAGTTGTTGGTGCGGTGCGCAATGATGGCTTGGTATGCGTCACTGTTGTACCAAGCTTCGGCAATTTCACGATTGGGGAATTCGATCACGACGTTACGTTCCCCCAGAGCTTGGCCTTCTAACTGAGTGGCATGCCCACCGCGCACCAAGTATTTACCATCGAATGCTGTGATGGTTTGCGGCACTTTTGATGCGTAAACAGCGTAGGCCTCTGGGTTTGTGACGGTGATTTGGCCAACCAAATATGTTTTGTTCATGATTTGCCTATGTGGTTTGGTCAGATGTGGTGGATTCAACGGTAAAAGGCTTCGACCTTGCCCTTGAGTTTGATCAGCAGTGGTTTGCCTTTTCGGTCGAGTGTTTTGTTGGCGGCTACCTTGATCCAGCCTTCAGAAACGCAATACTCTTCCACGTCAAAGCGGTCTTTGTCGTTGAAGCGAATGCCAATGTCGTGCTCAAACACAGCAGCCACATGGTGCGGACTGCGTGGGTCGGTGGACAATTGATCGGGAAGGGCGGGGCGTTGTGTGTTTGTGTCAGTCATGGTTCGATTTTCCATGATTTGCAGTGTTGTTTAAGTGCACATGTCTCTATGGGTTTGCAAATAAAATCATGGCACTCTATGTCCAAGTATTTGTTTGTTTTTTGCGCGCTCACACTGCATGCCTCGGCGTGGTCAGGATGGGTGTTTCTGACGAACAACAGCCACGGGGCAAACGATTATTACTACGCACCAGTGGAAGGCAAAGGCAAAGTCAAGGTGCTGCGTACATTCACGCAGCTACCCGTTGATGCCAAAGTCCCATTTCATACGCCCAAAGCGGTGGTGAAGGTCATGCTTTACAACTACACGTCTGAGCAGTCCACGTATGAAATCAATTGCCAAGAACAAACCATCCACTTAACCGAACGGATTTTTTACCGAGATATGGTGGGTAAGCGACCGTTCATCACCCATAAGGTGAAAGACACGTTTATTCAGGAGAGTAATTCGGAGTTTGCTAAGCAGTTCATCAAGACACCTTTGCACTTTGATGACATTCGGCATTACCGTATGCACGAGATCGCTTGTAAATAAAAAGGGGACCGCTCTCGGCGGTGAATTGGAGTCCACGCGCGCCCTAAAACTTCGGGCTGGTGGCGAGAGCGGTCATAAACCTAAGCAACCTTGAACCCTATATATCGGTCCAAGTTGCAAAGGCTTTAATCGAATTACCCAATCAAATCTACACGGCCATCGAGTCCCATCACGCCAGTGATGACGCTGAGCTTGGGATGGCGCTTTTGCACTTGGCGACGGAACTCATTGAGCGCTTCGGCGTGTGATTCGGTTTCAATTTCTTTGGTAGCGACTTTGTCTTCACCAAAGGCCAATTTGGCTGCGCCGCAATCGCGGTGGCTGATGCCCACGACGCGCTTGATATGGTGCAAAGACACGGTGATGTCCAAGTTGTCCCAGTAGGCTTTGTGCCACGCCGAGAACTTGGGGTGCACCGCACCAATCGGGCCGCCAGCGATAACGAATTGGCTGTAGTTGTCGGTCAGCTTTTCGCGACTGATGCCTTGCAGCAAGCCCATGTATTGCCAGCTCAGGGTGGTGAAGCGTGGATCAATGCAGTTGACCAACATGGCTTCGTAGTTGCCGCTAGCAGCTTGAGCTTGGAAGGGCGCCATGCCCATCAAGCCGCCAGCCACAGTGGCTGCACCAGCGGCTAGGAAGCCACGGCGTGAGTGATTGCCGGCCAATTGAAGTGGGCCGCAGCAGGCGCAGGAAGGGGTGATGTTGCTCACAGTGGTGTCCTTGTTGTGTTGAAAAAATATAGTTAGCTTTTTGGTGTCGACATCTAACCGTTGTTCTTTAGCGGTTTTGGTGATTTTTGCAGAATTTGTTCCCAACAAGGGCAATTCTGAAGTTTTGCCTTGGCCGTCGATAATGGACGCCCACATGTCAGATACCTACCTAGCCACCCCATCTTTTCGTGTTTTGAGCCTCATCCCCCCGATGACGCAGCTCAACACGCCTTACCCTTCGACGGCTTACCTGACGGGGTTTTTGCGTTCACAAGGCGTAGATGCTGTGCAGGAAGACTTGGCTTTAGCGTTGGTGCTGGCTTTGTTCACACCAAGTGGCTTGGGCCAAGTAAGAGACTGTGCGCTGGCTAAGCCTGAGTCTGAACGTACGGCATGTGTGAACTATTTTCTCGACTATTTCGAGCGCTACCAATCCACCATCGCGCCCACAATCGCATTTTTGCAGGGCCGCGACTCCACCCTGAGCCATCGCATCGCAGGTCGCGGCTTCTTGCCCGAAGGACCACGCTTTGCTGCCCTTGATGCCTATGACGATGAGGGCAGTGGTGACCCGTTGGCTTGGGCCTTTGGCGCGTTGGGTCAGCAAGATCGTGCGCGCCATCTAGCCACGCTGTATTTGAACGATTTGGCGGATGTGTTGCGAGACGCTGTGGACAGCCGGTTTGAGTTTGTGCGTTACGCAGAACAGCTCGCAGGTAGCCAAGCGACGTTTGAGCCCTTGGCGCAGGCTTTGCACGCACCGCTCACCTTAGTCGATGACACGTTACAAGCGCTGACCTTAGAAGTGATTGCTAAACATCAGCCGCAGCTGGTCTTGTTGTCTGTCCCGTTTCCAGGCGCGGTGTATGCGGCGTTTCGCATGGCGCAGACCATCAAAGCACATCACCCACACATTCGCATTGGTTTGGGCGGAGGCTTTGTCAACACTGAGTTGCGCGAGCTGACTGAGCCGCGCGTGTTTGACTATGTGGACTTCATCAGCTTAGACGCCGGTGAGCGGCCTTTGCTGGCTTTGCTAGAGCATTTACAGGGCAAACGCAGTGTGCAGCGCTTGGTGCGCACCTTTATCCGCAACGAGGCTGGCAAGGTGCAGTTGATGAACTGGGCTGAGCCTGATGTGCCGTTTGAGGAGGTGGGCACGCCCACTTGGGATGGCCTGCCGCTAGACCGCTACTTGTCCTTGCTCGACATGCTCAACCCCATGCACCGCTTGTGGAGTGACGGCCGTTGGAACAAACTCACAGTGGCGCATGGCTGTTATTGGAAAAAATGTAGTTTTTGTGATGTGAGCCTTGACTACATCTCGCGTTACGAAACGGCCTCTGCCACCACGCTGGTAGATCGCATCGAGCAGATCGTGGCGGAGACAGGGCAGACTGGCTTTCACTTTGTGGATGAGGCTGCGCCACCCAAAGCCTTGAAAGCTTTGGCTGAAGAGCTGTTGCGCCGCAAGGTACACATTTCGTGGTGGGGCAATATCCGTTTTGAGAAAACCTTCACGCCAGAGCTGGCTGAATTGCTGGCTGAAAGCGGTTGCATCGCCATGTCTGGTGGCTTAGAGGTGGCTTCGGATCGTTTGCTGACTCTCATGAAAAAAGGTGTGTCCGTCGAGCAAGTGGCTCAAGTGACCAAAGGTTTTTCGGAGGCGGGCATCTTGGTGCATGCGTACCTCATGTACGGCTGTCCAACCCAAACTTTGCAAGACACTGTTGATGCTCTGGAGTATGTGCGTCAGTTGTTTGAAAACGGTTGCATTCAAAGCGGCTTCTTCCATCGGTTTGCGTGCACGGTCCATTCACCCGTGGGCAAAAACCCCGCTGACTATGGCGTGCAGGTGGTGCCTTTACCAGAGGTGAGTTTTGCCAAGAACGATATTGCATTTATTGATCCGACGGGGATCGACCATGACACCTTGGGGCGAGGCCTGAAAAAAGCCATATACAACTACATGCATGGCGTAGGTCTTGAAGAGGATGTGCGCCAGTGGTTTGATCTGCCTAAGGGCAAGTGCCCGAAAACGACTGTGCCTCGTCACAAGATTGCCAAGGCTTTAGGGTATTGAATATTTCTTCACGCTGTTCTTAAAAACGAGTGAATTTGTGATTAGAATAATGGCTTCGGAATTAATCACTCCACGCGGGAATAGCTCAGTTGGTAGAGCGCAACCTTGCCAAGGTTGAGGTCGCGAGTTCGAGCCTCGTTTCCCGCTCCAAATTTAGAAGCCCTCAGATGAAAATCTGAGGGCTTTTTCTATTGCGGCTTTACTTCTTGGGCAACGTGCCGCCGCTCTTCACGCATTCATCCACAGTTTTGAACTCAGTGAACTTCTTGGTGCGTTCATAGCTGGGGCTGTTTTTGTCGTGGCAGATGCCAGAGTCAGACTTTTTCACAATCGGCTCAGCTGCGGCTGCAGGCTGGCCCGCTGCAGGACGGCCACCGCTTTTCACGCATTCGTCCATGGATGCAAATGCTGTGAATTTCTTGGTGTTACCAAATGAGGTGCTGTTTTTGTCATGGCAAATGCCTGCGTCAGACTTTTTCACCACAGGCTCGGCAGTTTCTTTTTTGTCTGCAGCATGGGCCGTGCTGAAGCTCAATACGAGCAGGGCGGCCAATAAAAAATGGTGAGAGATGCGGTGAGTCATTGGCTGTTTCCTTAAGTTTTCTATGGAGGTGATGGTTTAAGCTGTACTTAAAAATTTTCACCGTCAATATAGACGAAAAAATATCGGAAATCAGTCAAGACTTGCCCGAGTGGCAGAGGCGGCTAGCGTAAAATCACACAACACAAGAACACTGCCCGAGTGGTGAAATTGGTAGACACAAGAGACTTAAAATCTCTCGCTTCCGTAAGGGGCGTGCCGGTTCGATTCCGGCCTCGGGCACCACTGAATAGGCACAAGGAAGGAGTTTCGTCATGGCACGCTACAACGCCGCGTATGAAATCCATGTGCATGGACTGGTGCCTCTACAGCCTGATGTTGGCTTAGAACAGTTGCAAGATGCCCTGCGTCCTTTATGGCACTACGCAGGTGCTGCATCTCTTGAGGATGGGGCTATCAGTTCATATCCTGAAGAGCCCGGTATCCGTTTCAATCCTGAAGAAAGCACGCTCCAAATGTGCTGGACAGTGCCTGGTGATGATGATTTTCGTCAAAGCTTGGATGAAATGTGCATGAGCCTGAACGAGCTCACTGCGGCCGGCGCATCTATCGAAGTTACGTTTTATGACAACGATTTTGATGACGAGGACGAGTCCCGTGGTCAGGACTCTCGTGATGACTTTGTCATGTTGTTTGTGGGGCCTACGCCTGCTGACATCATGCAAGCGCAACGCGATATGTTGGTCAATGATGTGATTCACCTGATGGAGCGCCACTTCGATGGCGCTGAGTTGGGTGGCGTTGTGAACGAAATCGACAAACTGTTCTCCGAGCGTTTTGACAACCTCGTGAACTCGCTCGATTTGGGCCGCCCACCGCGTGGCCCCAATGGCGGTCACGGAGGTGGCGGTCATGGTGGACGCAAACCTCGACACTTGCACTGACAAGACATTAAAAAACCGGCCTCTGCAAAGAGAGCCGGTTTTTTCTTGGGTGCTTAAAACGCTGAGCGCTTTAAGCCTTCAAGATCAGTTGGACTTGATGCCAATGCCTTTGAACTCGCCTGTGGCAATGCGCTTTTCCCACTCGGCAGGGCCGGTGATGTGGGCGCTGGTGCCGCCTGAGTCCACAGCCACCGTCACGGGCATGTCGACCACGTCGAACTCGTAAATGGCTTCCATGCCGAGGTCGGCAAAGCCCACCACTTTGGCGTGCTTGATGGCTTTAGACACGAGGTAAGCTGCGCCGCCCACCGCCATGAGGT
>JACCDH011419025.1_pt1 | contig 20231 bp, 15 predicted proteins | sample 7442481 | NCBI WGS metagenome assembly JACCDH01 (sample SAMN15323433, study PRJNA562643) | freshwater metagenome | isolation source: river surface water | place: USA:Blue River Watershed | collected 2017-08-15 | reverse complement strand
GAAATTGAATTTAAAAATGTGCGTTTTCAATATGTGCCCGATAAAGTGATTTTTGAGGAATTAAACTTACATATCCAAGCGGGCGAATCCATTGCCTTAGTTGGCCCAACTGGCGAAGGAAAATCTACCTTAACTAGTTTAATTGCCAGATTTTATGAACCCACACAAGGCGAAATTTGTATTGATGGCGAAAATTACAAAACCAAAAAACTACACTCCTATCGCAACAATTTAGGGATTTTACTACAAACTTCGTATTTGTTTTCGGGAACTATCCGCGAAAATATTTTGTACGGAAAATTAACCGCAAGCGATAATGAAATTATTCAAGCGCTAGAAACTATTGGTGCAACTCAATTTATTCATCGATTAAACGAAGAAGTTGGGGAAGAAGGTAATAACTTATCTTCGGGCGAAAAACAATTAATTTCTTTTGCTAGGATTGTGCTTAAAAATCCTTCCATTTTAATCATGGACGAAGCCACTTCCTCTTTGGACACCCTTACCGAACAAAAAATTCAAAAAGGAATTGAAAGCTTACTGCAAAATCGTACTTCCATTGTTGTTGCGCACCGTTTATCTACCATAAAAAACTGCTCTAGGATTTTAGTTATTCACAAAGGTAAAATCATCGAACAAGGAAATCATCATCAACTCATCGCTCAAAAAGGACATTATTACAATTTGTACACGCAGCAAACATTAAATTAAATTGTGAACACTATTTAAATATCAATCATCCCAAAATTTTTGTAAGATAACTAATTTATGATTTAATTTGGATTTTGTATTACACAAAATGTGTTACACATTTTGTGTAATACATTTTGTGTAGTATTTTTACAATAAATTTTAAAGTTTTAAAAAATGAAACCATTAATAAATCCATTTTTAACTATTGGTTATCAAGGTCCTAATTATTTTTGCGATAGGGAGGAAGAAACTATCTTACTTACAAATTTACTTCAAGGAGGTTTACATGTTTCCTTATTTGCTATTAGAAGATTAGGTAAAACTGGCTTAATACATCATATTTTTAATTCATTTACTGAAAATGATAAATTGATTTGTGTATATCTAGACATATTAAGTACAAAAAATTTAATGGATTTTATAAATGTATGTGCCAATGCTATTAACAAAAAGTTTCCCCAAAAAAAAATTTTAAGTAACAAAATCAATACTTTATTTAAATCGTTTAAGCCAACTATTACATTTGATGTATTTACAGGAGTTCCATCAATTAGTTTAAGTATAGAAACAAGATTACAACAAGAAAAAACAATAGAACAGATATTTAATTTTTTAGATAACCAAGGTGTTAAAGTTATTTTTGCAATAGATGAGTTTCAGCAAATATTAGAATATCCAGAAACTAATACGGAAGCAATTTTACGCACATTTATTCAACAGTTAAAAAATACAACATTTATTTTTAGTGGGAGTAATCAAAAAATGATGCACGAAATTTTTAACTCAGCAAAACGTCCGTTTTTTGCCAGTACAAGCCCCATGAATTTAGGCTATATCGATGAATTAAAGTACAAGGAGTTTATCATTAAAATGTTTGATAAATACAACAGAACAATTGACGAGGATTGTATAAGTTTTGTTTTAAAGTTTACAAATTTACATACCTTTTATGTGCAATATTTTTGTTTTACTTTATTTGCAAAAAACAAAAAGCACACAACTTTACAAGATGGCTACATCACTGCTAAAGAAATTTTAAAGTTAAATGAAGGCACGTATTATCAATATAAAAATTTACTCACAAAAGCACAATGGAATTTATTGAGAGCGTTTGCTATTGAGGGTAAAGTTACTATGCCAACAAGTAAACATTTTATTACCAAACATCAGTTAGGAACCCCGTCAATGGTTACTAGGGGAATGGAAGCTTTATTGGAAAAAGAAATGATTCTACACCAATTATCAGCCCCGGAACCTTATTATGAAGTGTATGATAAATTTTTAAAACAATGGCTAGTGAATTTTTAAAATGAGTTAGATTAAAATGATGCTCTCAAAATCGAACTCATGTTATAAGGGTAGTTTTAATTATTAATTGGTTTATACTCATTTCATTAAGGGATTGTACCATTGATTATTAAAAAAATTAAATTATCCGCTACGTTTGAAAGTTTTCAAGAATCAAAAACTTCGTTTTTTTCTTGTACCACGTTTTAAGTCTCCCACAGATTTGAGATTAAGAGGAGCAAAGCCCTTTGGCTTTGAGGTATTTATTGTAAATAAAATCATCAGTGAAAATCAATTAAGTATAACGAAATCAATGAAATAAGCATGTGAAATATTTAAAATCTGTGTCATCTGAGTAATCTGTGGGAGACCAAAACACACGTTTACGAGTAATTTTTTTGGAAATAAAGCTTATTTCTAAATATAATTGGTATTAGATAGTAGTTTAAGTATTTCATCCATCTAATTCACAAAAAATTTAGTGCATAACTGCGCATTAGGATTCGGAATTTTTATAATGTAAACACCTGGTTTTAAATTGTAATTGTTCCACGTTATCACCTGTGTATTGTTTGAGGTAACATCTAACAACTCCTCTTGTATTATTTTCCCCTCTAAGGACGCTAAAGTAAGTGTGTGATTTCCTGCACAAGTTGTTTTAAAATGTATTTGTGTGGGGTTTATTTTTTCAATTTCTATACAGTTTTGCCATGCAGGTTTTACAGGAAATATGGAAGTTAAATTACAGTTTTCTATCTCTATAAAAAGATTTTGAGCAAGTGTATTGGCTCCGCTTTCGCTTAAATGTACAGGGTCGCCAGAAGCTAACATACTTGCATCGGAAATGGATGGACCGTTGATTAAACAAATATTTTTATCATTTTGTTGTTTTGCACTTACCACTTCTGTTACCATATCCCTAAACTCTTGAAGGGTATAGGGTGCACTGCCGTTTTTATCCGAAGAAAATAAAGGTGTGATGCAGTAAATTTTTGCATTGGGTTGATAATGACGCAAAGAATCTAATAATTTTTCGTACTCTGATTTTTTATTTTGTAAAGTCGCTGTTGTGTATTTCCAATCGTTAAATCCAAGTAAAACAGTAATCACATCTACTTTTTGATTTTTTAAATTTTTAGAAATTGCCCAACCCAATGTTGCGCCTGCAACTGCTATGTTGTGTAAGTTCCAATTCATTTTTTGTGCTAATATAAAAGGGTAGGTTTTAGCACTGGATACAAACTGCCCTGTGCCGTGTGTAATTGAGTTCCCGATAGAAACATATACGGGTAAATTTAAATCACCAGGATTATCTAATTCATACCCATCTTCTAATACTAATCCCATAAAATCTACTGCCCATAAATTGGGTAAACTCACTTCAAAAATTTCCGAAATTCCGGGCTGTGGATGTTGTATGCTAAAATTTAATGAGGAGGATTTTTGGATTTCTTTACCCTTCACAAAAACCGAAAAACCATTGGTGGGAGAATTGCCGATTGTACCTCCCCCCTCGCGTTTGGTAAAGGTTAGTTGTATGCTTGGACTGGAAGTTTTAAAACGGATTTTAATGCCAGTTGCGCAAACTACCCATTGGTTAATCCATTCCCCTGCAATGCCCGATTCCCAATCGGATTTCATACTTTGTAAATGTCGGTTAAAAACCACTTTATTTTCAGTAATTATGGGATAAAAAACACCGTCGTATTTTATATTTGGATGGTTTAAAGCTTGGGGATTAGATGCAAAAAGTGGCGAAATAGACGCGATGAAAAACAACATCAAAATGGCACTTTTTTTAACTAATAAAATGTATTGTAGCACATTATTTTTATAAGTGCTTAGTGTAAAAGTTGGTGTAATTGATTGCATAAATGTAAGTTTTTTTAGGTTTATACTTTCAAATGTACATAGGATTTCATCCCCTATATTTACATTTAATATGCTATAGCTTTACATATTTGTGCAAAGGAGATTTTGAGTAAAATGTAAATAAAAATCGCAAAAAATGTAAAACAAAAGTGTTGCAAGATATACAAACCTTCCTAAATATTACAAAAGGATTTTAAAAATGATAGAAATACTTTTTAAATAACTTATATTTGCACCAAATTTTTGCATTTTGGCTAAAACTGTTTCACGATCCAAACGATCCGATTACATAAGTTTTTTAAAAATCCGCTTGGCAACTTTAGTTGTTTTTTCGGCTGCAATAACTTATGTACTTTCTTCATGGGAAACAGATTCCTTTTCTTGGTATAAATTATTTTGTGTAATTATAGGTGGTTTTTTAATTACTGGTGCATCTAATGGCTTAAATCAAATTAGCGAAAAACATTTGGATGCTAAAATGAAACGTACCGAAAACCGCCCCTTGCCTCAAAGTAGAATGACGGTGAAAGAAGCTTGGTGGATTGCAGGTTTAACTGGAATAATTGGAGTTGCAATTTTAACTTTTACGCTAAATATTTTAACCGGACTTTTAGGCTTATTAAGTTTAATATTATATGCTTGGGTATATACCCCTTTAAAACAACGTACATCATGGTCGGTTTTTGTAGGCGCATTCCCGGGTGCTTTACCCCCAATGATTGGTTGGATTGCTGCCACAGGAGAATTTAGTCCGCAGGCGATATCTTTATTTGCGCTACAATTTATTTGGCAATTTCCTCATTTTTGGGCAATTGCTTGGCGATTGGATGAAGATTACAAAAAAGCTGGTTTTATTATGCTACCCTCTGGCGGCGAAAAAAACAAACAAAGTGCATTTCAAATTTTGTTTTACACCTTATTTATGATTCCAATTTCATTAATCCCCATGACACCCATGTTTATGGTTGGCGGAATTGTGAGTGTAATTGCAGTAATTGTTTGTGGCGTAATTATGTTAATTCCCGCTATCAAACTCTATCAAACCTTGGAAGATAAATGGGCAACTAAATTAATGTTTAGTTCGTTTATTTATTTGCCAGTAATTTTAATTGCAATGATAATTGATAAATTAATATAATATGGCTTTATCCTCTGAAGAAAAATTCGAAATTCAAAAAAAATCCCATCGCCAATTGATGTGGGTAGCATTATTATCTATCACGATGTTTTTTGGTGGATTAATTAGTGCCTATATCGTGCAAAGATCCGATGGTACTTGGGTGAAAATATTTTTACCTAATGCATTTTTTATATCTACCCTTGTGATTTTGGCAAGTAGCGCCACTTTTGTATGGGCAATAAAATCGTATAAAAATGGTAAATCGGGCAGTAATCCAATTTTAATTACTTTGATTTTAGGCTTAGCATTTGTATTTTTTCAATATCAAGGCTGGAAAGAATTAAATGAAAAAGGACAATATTTAGGCGGATTAAATAAAGTGGCGTATTTGTTACAAAATAACCAATCCACTTATGGCGAAGATTACGTGGTAATGCAAAACGGAAAACCTTTACAATACGTTAATGGAAATTTTTACAATATCAAGGATAAAGGTTTACAACAGCCTATAAATTTAGTTAATGTTGAAGCTAGTAACCATGCGGGATCTTATTTATATATATTAACTGGCTTACATGTACTACATTTATTCGGCGGACTAATTTCGCTTATAGTATTGTATATCAATAGTTTAAGGAGTAAGTACTCAAAAAATAATTACATAGGCGTGCAAGTTAGTGCAATTTATTGGCATTTTTTAGATTTTTTGTGGTTATCTTTGTTGGGCCTATTGTATTTTGTAGGCTAATTTTTTAATTTTGTAATTCAATTTTAATTAGTAATTATGGCAGGAGAAGCGTCTAAGGCAATTGATCCTAAGGAATTATGGGGTGGAGGTAGATCCCCTTTTAGCATGAGCTACGGAAAAATAATGATGTGGTTTTTCTTAATCTCGGATGCTTTAACATTTGGTGCTTTTATCGTAGCACTAGGTTTTTTACGTTACACTTATGCCGATTGGCCGGTATCTGAGGAAGTGTTTTTTCACATTCCTTTTTCGCACGGACATTTTCCTTTGGCTTATGTAGCATTTATGACCTTTGTTTTAATTGTATCTTCTGTTACTATGGTATTGGCGGTTGAAGCCGGACATAGAATGGATAAAAAGAATGTAATTAAATGGATGGCATGGACGATTGTTGGTGGTTTAATTTTCTTAGGTTCTCAGGTTTGGGAATGGGGAACTTTTATCGCTGGTCCTGATGGCGACATTAGTACTTGGGCAGATAATGCAAGAATTGGTTGGAATCCTTACGGTCCACCTCAATATGCGCAATTCTTCTTTTGTGTAACAGGTTTCCACGGATTCCACGTTTTTAGTGGTGTAATCATTAATATCGTATTGTTTATTAATGTAATTTTAGGCACTTACGAAAAAAGAGGACATTACGAAATGATTGAAAAAGGTGGTTTATACTGGCACTTTGTAGATTTAGTTTGGGTGTTTGTATTTACATTCTTCTACTTAATATAAATTTTTAAAAAATATTGCTTTATGGAAAGAGATGATATTATTGAATATTCTTTAGATGCACACCATAGCGAAGAAAAAGGTGTTGAAATCAGAAAAAAAATTGTACAAGTAACTATTTTATTATCCGTTATTACTGCTGTAGAAATTATAGTTGGTGTATTTATGGGTAAAAGAGCTGTTACTCCAAGTACTTGGGTTTTAATTAAATATGGTTATATTGTATTAACGTTATTTAAAGCTTGGTACATCATTAAAGAATTTATGCACTTAGGACATGAAAGAAAAAGCTTTAAAAAAGTTGTTTTATATCCTTATATTTTCTTTATCATTTATTTAATATTTATTTTATTGGTAGAGGGATCTGCAGTGTTTAATCACAACAATAACTTTGATTGGATACAGATTTATAAATAATAAAATATTGTTTTCCTAATGGAAAAACTTCCAATATCAAAATCTTACAAAAGATATCTTTTAATAGGTTTATTTATAGTGCCATTCTTTATAGGAATGGCACTTATTTTTATGGGTAAAGGCATTGGTACTTTACCTAAACTGCATGCTTTGGATGCTAAAAAGAAATTGTATTACACCGTGCCAGAATTTATTGTAACAAATATAAGTGGACATCAAAATTTTACTTTTTCCCATCAGGATTCTTCTATTTATGTAGTTACACTCCATCCTATTAGCAACCAATTTAATTGGGAAAAACATTTGATGTACTTAACCAAAGTTATGGAGCGTTACAATAACGCTAAGGTTTTAACTATTTTAGAAGGTGATACGGCACAGTTTAATTGGACTGAAAATCCGGAGCCTTTTTTCAAAAAATTTCCTAAATGGGTGGTAACTTACACAAATAGCGGTAATTTTGAGCAAATTAAAAATTATTTAAAAACGGAAGTAGATAGCGCAAATGGTTTGCCACCTTACATTATTGTAGATAAAGAAAAAATTATCCGTGCATATTGTAAGATAAACGATTTAAAAACAGCTAGAGACATTCCTAAAATGCTTAAAATATTAAATAATCAATATGCACCTCGAAATAATAAAGTTGAAAAACGTCCTACTCCTTAGTGTATATATTACTTTAATTTCGTGTACAAATTCCAATACTAACTCTAATGCTTTACCTATTTTGGGCGAGCGTGATATTTTTGGAAAGGATACTATTTACAATGCAATACCTGCTTTTAGATTTTTAAATCAGGATAGTATTTGGATTACCGAAGAAGATTATCCTGGGGTTTACATCGCAGATTTTTTCTATGCTACTTGTCCGGGAATTTGTCCCATAATGACAAAAGAAATGGTTAGGGTGCAAAAATTTATTCAAGAAAATAAACTAAACGTTAAAATTTTATCCCATACTGTAGATCCAGAAAACGACAGTCCAATTGTATTAAAAGAATATGCGCAAAAAAAAGGAGCGGATTTAAGTAATTGGAATTTTGTAACTGGAGATAAAAAAGCGATTTACGATATATCATACAGTTATTTAATTACTGCCTTAGAAGATTTAGATAACGAAAATCATTTTGTACACAGCGAGTATTTTATTTTAATCGATACCGAAAAAAGAGTGAGGGGTTTGTATGATGGGACCAATAGTGCCGAAGTGGATAAATTAATGCAAGATTTAAAAATTTTAATACAATAATTATGGAATTAGTAGTTAGAGAAGAAAATAAAAAAGTAACTGTTTTTATTTGGGTTTTTACCGTAGTAGTTTTTGCTTTGGTTACCCTTTTACATTATATCCCAAAACCAGATGAAGCGCCTGCTTTTACTAAATTATTACCCTTACTAAACGCTAGTTTAAACGGGACTTGTTTTGTATTATTGATAAGCTCTTTGGTAATGATTAAGAAAAAAAATGTAGCAATGCACCAAAGACTAAACACTTTAGCTATGATTTTGTCGGTGTTTTTTTTACTAAGTTATGTATTGTACCATATTACCAATGGCGATGCGAAATATGGAGGCGAAAATAAAGGTTTGTACTTATTTATATTATCCTCGCATGTAATTTTAGCAGGATTATCTTTACCTGCAATTTTATTGGCATATTACAAAGCATGGTTAGGTAATTTAGCTGCGCATCGTAAAATTGTAAAATACACTTACCCTGTTTGGTTGTACGTTACTTTTACAGGAGTTTTAGTGTATGTATTTTTAAAACCCTACTATGTATAATACAGTTAGTACTCCAACCGAATTTTTGGTAAAACACCTCAATATCGGTAACTGGAATGCGCTAATTGTATATTATGGTATTGTATTATTAATTGCTACAATACCAGTTGTTTTTTTTATTAAGCGTAAAAAAAATTGGATTAAAATTTCGAGTTTTGTTTTGTTTTTTTCTATTCTTGGGATAGGATTTTGGTTAAATCCTATTTACTCCAACGATTGGGAAATAGGTGGAAATGAGGTGCAAGCAGAGATGTATCAAAATTTATTTGATTCAATTCCCAATAAAGCTATTGTATTTGCGGATCCCAATTGTTACCATTGCGAGGGTTTGCTATCAACTTTAATGGCAATGAAAAATCAAATTAAACCACAATCTATCCTTATCATTTTTAATGATTTAGATGCTGATCAAGAAGAAAAATATCGCGCAAATTTTTCCGAAATATTTTCTATAATTTCCATTCCTAACAACGAATTTATGGATTACACCCAAGGGAGATTTCCAATGGTTTTATTATTCGAACAGCAAAAAAAAATAGCACAATGGTATAATAGCAATTTAGGGTTAAAATCTTTGGATTATATTGTAAATCAATGCAATCAATAGTATTGACACTTTAGTTAAATGTTAAAATTAATTTAAAACATACTAAAAATAAACACTTTCTATAGGATTTTACCCTCGTACACTATAATTTGTAAATAATATATTTTACATTTGCGTGTTGAACTGTAAAAATCCTTGTATGGATAAATTTTCATTTGTAGGTAACGCGGACGTGAACGCGATAGAGGCTTTATACCACCAGTATTTAGCTAATCCAGAGTCGGTAGATGCTACTTGGTCTCAATTTTTTCAAGGTTTCGATTTTGCGAAAGCACATTTCGACTCCGAAGTTCCAGATAATGTATTGAAGGAATTTAAGGTTTTAAGTTTAATTGATGCCTATCGTAAAAGAGGGCATTTGTTTACTAAAACTAATCCTGTTAGGGAAAGAAGAAAATATTCGCCTACTTTAGCGATTGAAAACTTTGGTTTACAGGCAACGGATTTGGATTTAGTTTTCCATGCGGGAGAAAAAATTGGAATTGGTGCGGCTAAATTAAGCGATATTGTTTCGCATTTAGAAAAAACTTATTGCGAAAGTATTGGTGTGGAGTATGCTTATATTCGTAATGTTGAAGAAGAGGAGTGGTTGAGAAAAAAAATCGAAAGCAATACCAATCGTACCAATTTTAGTATTGATCAAAAAAAGCAAATCCTTAAAAAATTAAATCAAGCGGTTGTTTTCGAGCAATTTTTAGATAAAAAGTTTGTTGGACAAAAACGTTTTTCATTACAAGGTGCCGAAACATTAATTCCTGCATTAGATTCTGTAGTTGAAAAAGGTTCTGAATTAGGAATCGATGAGTTTATTTTTGGTATGGCTCACCGTGGAAGATTAAATGTATTAGCAAACATATTTTACAAAACCTACAAACAAATATTTAGTGAATTTGAATCGTTGGATTTTGAAGACGACGACAGAATATTTGATGGTGATGTTAAATATCACTTAGGTTACACATGTGATATTAGCACGGATTTAGGTAAAAATGTAAAGTTAACTTTAGCACCAAATCCTTCGCACTTAGAGGCGGTAGATCCTGTGGTTGAAGGTATTGCACGTGCTAAAATTGACACACATTACAATAACGATTACAACAAAGTTTGTCCGATATTAATTCATGGTGATGCTGCGGTTGCAGGACAAGGTATAGTGTACGAAGTTTTACAAATGGCTCAATTAAAGGGTTACAAAACAGGAGGTACTATTCATGTGGTAATTAATAACCAAGTTGGTTTCACTACGAACTATTTAGATGCACGTTCATCTACTTACTGTACAGATATTGCAAAAGTAACTTTATCGCCAGTTTTCCACGTAAATGGGGACGATGCAGAGGCGTTAGTACATGCTATTAATTTAGCAATGGAATATCGCCAATTGTATAACAAAGACGTATTTATTGATATTTTATGTTACCGTAAACACGGACATAATGAGGGGGATGAGCCAAGATATACGCAGCCAATTTTATACAAAGCTATTGCTAATCACCCTGATCCTCGTAAAATTTATGTAGATAAATTAATGAGAGAAGGTTTGTTGGAGCAAGAAATGGCAAAAGAAATGGAACAAGAGTTCCAGGACGAATTACAGGAAAGAATTGCTGAAGCAAAACAAATACAAAGAGCTCGAGTTACTTCGTTTTTAGAAGATTATTGGGAAGGTTTCCGCCATGCAACTCCTGCGGATTTTGTAGAATCTCCAGAAACAGGAATCGATATTGATTTGTTGAAAAAAGTAGCTTATGCTATTTATAATCAACCTAGTGGATGGAAATTCATTAAAAAAATCGAAAAAGAATTTGAGAAAAGAAAATCCATGATATTGGAATCCAATGAAATTGATTGGGGTATGGCCGAATTATTGGCTTATGGCTCGTTAATTTTACAAGGTTATGATGTTAGATTTACAGGACAAGATGTGGAAAGAGGAACATTCTCTCACCGTCATGCGATAGTAAAAGCAGAAGATTCGGAAGAAACGTACTGTGGATTAAACAATATCGAATCCGATCAAAAAGCGCAATTGCGTATTTTTAACTCCTTATTATCAGAGTACGGTGTGTTAGGTTTTGAGTATGGTTATTCGTTAACCAATCCAAATACCTTAACTATTTGGGAAGCGCAGTTTGGTGATTTTAACAATGGTGCACAAATCATGATCGACCAGTTTATTAGTGCTGGTGAGGATAAATGGAAAACACAAAGTGGTTTAGTGATGTTGTTACCTCATGGTTACGAAGGTATGGGTGCTGAGCACTCTAGTGCAAGATTGGAAAGATTTTTACAATTGTGTGCAGGTATCAATATGCAAATTTTAAATTGTACAACACCTGCTAACATGTTCCACGCACTTCGTCGTCAGCAAATGCGTCCTTTCCGTAAGCCTTTAGTAGTATTTACTCCTAAAAAATTATTAAGATATCCATCTTGTGTTTCAACTTTAGAGGAAATGGCAAATGGTAAATTCCAAGAGTTAATTGATGATCCTAAAGGAAACGATAAACAAGTAGATACCATCATGTTTATGTCGGGTAAAATCTATTATGATATCGTAGAAAAAGAAAAGTTATTTGGCGCATTAAACAATGTTGCCTTGGTTCGTATCGAGCAATTAAACCCTTTACCAGTGGAACAAATTCGCGAGGTGTTGGCAAAATACGCTGGTGCTAAAAAATATTTTTGGGTACAAGAAGAACCCGAAAACATGGGTGCTTGGGGCTTTATGTTACGTAAATTCCCTGATGTTAAATTAGATGTTTTAGCTCTTAGAGAAAGTTCTGCTCCGGCAGCAGGATCTTTAAAAAGATCTGTAATAAGAGCGAATAATTTATTTGACAAAATTTTTGCACAATCTAGAATAATTGAAAAAACTACAGTTTAATAACCGAATTAAAAAGTATAATCATGTCGATAGTTGAAATTAGAGTTCCTAGTCCGGGTGAGTCCATTACCGAAGTAGAAATTGCAAATTGGTTAAAATCCAATGGAGATTATGTAGAATTAGATGAGGATATATGTGAAGTTGATTCTGATAAAGCAACTTTAGGTTTACCTTCGGATGCTGCGGGAACAATAGAAATATTGGTTGAAGCAGGTACAACCGTTCGTGTAGGTGATGTTGTTGCTAAAATTGATACAAGCGCTGCTAAACCAGAAGGAAGTGCAAAACCTGTTGCTGCTGCGCCTGTTGCAGAAACTAAAGCTGCTGCACCTGTGGAGGCTCCAAAAGCTGAAGCAGCTCCTGTAAAAGCTAGTCATGCCACTGGCCATGCTGGTCCTGCTACTGCTAAATTAATGCGTGAAAATAATATTTCGGCTACTGCTGTAAAAGGAACAGGTAAAGAAGGTAGAATTTTACATTCGGATGTTTTAAGTTACATTACTTCTGGAGTGGATGCTAATGCAATTGCGCAAGGTTGGGGTGGATCTAGAGACGAGGAAAGAGTAAAAATGTCGTCGTTAAGAAGAAAAATTTCCGAGCGTTTAGTTAAAGTTAAACAAGAAACAGCAATGTTAACTACTTTTAATGAAGTGGATATGTTGCCAGTAATGGAATTACGTAAAAAATACAAAGATAAATTTAAAGAAGTTCATGGTGTAAACTTAGGTTTTATGTCTTTCTTTACGAAAGCAGTAACCGAAGCTTTAAGATTATATCCGGATGTAAATGCAATGATTGATGGAGATCATGTGGTGAAATTTGATTATGCTGATATCTCAGTTGCAGTAAGTTCACCAAAAGGTTTAATGGTTCCTGTAGTTAGAAATGCCGAGCGTATGAGCTTAGCACAAATTGAGGATGAAATTAAAAATTTAGCGATTAAAGCGCGTGATGGTAAATTAACTGTTCCAGAAATGACTGGTGGTACATTTACAATAACCAACGGTGGTGTTTTTGGAAGTATGTTGTCTACTCCAATTATCAATCCTCCACAATCAGGTATTTTAGGTATGCACAACATCGTAGAGCGCCCTGTTGCTATTAATGGCAAAGTGGAAATCCGTCCGATTATGTACATTGCATTATCCTACGACCACAGAATTATAGATGGTAAAGATTCTGTAGGTTTCTTAAAAACAGTAAAAGAATTAATCGAAAACCCAGTTAAATTACTATTTGGTGGTAAAGAACCAGAAGAAGTGTTACTAGGCTTATAAATTTCATTCATAATATTCTATAAAGCTGCTAACCTAAAATTAGCAGCTTTTTGTTTTAAAAATTATTTTAAAAAACATGAAAATTAAATTTACAATTTACATTACATTATTATTTTTTACAGTTGTAGGACAAGAAAAAGAAAACAAGTTAAAGGAAGATTTACAAGCAATTATAGCTAAAACAGTAGATAACCAAAAAGTGTTTGGAGTATCCTTTGCAGTACAAAAAGATAGTTTTAATTGGGAAGGTACAGCAGGAAATATAGCCATTAACCAAACTTATTTTATTGCCAGTACCAGTAAACTTTTTGCCAGTGCTATAGTATTTTATTTAATAAATAATGACAAAATTAATTTGAAGGATAAAATATCTAAATATTTAGATGCCAACACACTAAACCAATTACATGTATATAAAGGAAAGGATTATTCCAACGAAATAACCCTCGAACATTTATTAGCACACACCTCTGGATTACCCGATTATTTCCAGGATAAAGATGCAAATGGTGAAAGTTTAGAAAAAAAACTTACGGCAGGAAAAGATATGGGATGGGATTTTGAATACACGATTGCATTAACCAAAAAATTAACTCCTCATTTTGCACCAGGCACCAAAAACAAAGCACATTACTCGGACGCAAACTATCAAATTTTAGGTAAAATTATCGAAGTAGTAACTGGTAAAAGTTTTGCGCAAAACTGCAACGAAATCATCATCAACCCATTACAATTAAACAACACCTATTTGTTTCCTCAAGCCAATAAGGAACAGCCTAAAACTTTGTACTACCAAAATAAACCATTAGAAATACCCCTAGCTATGGCATCATTTGGTGCAGATGGCGGAATTGTATCCAACTCGGCAGATATGATGATTTTTATTCGCGCCTTTTTTAATGGTGAAATTTTTCCACAAAAATATATCCAAGAAATGCAAAAATGGAATAGAATTTTTTTCCCAATGCAATCTGGTATAGGCATGCATTTATTTAAGCTGCCATGGATTTTTAACCCCACTGGTGCAGTTCCTTACTTCATTGGACACTCGGGTTTATCAGGCGCATTGGCTTACTATGCACCAGCAAAAAATTTATTTGTAGTGGGTACAGTAAATCAGGTTGCACACCCCGATATTTCGTTTAAAACAATGATAAAACTTAGTTTAAAAGTGATGAAAACCTACCAAAATTAAATCTCATCCAACTAATTTATACGTTTAAATAGCTTTAAATCGAATAAATAAAACCCTTACAACTAATTTTGTTGAAATTAAAATTTTTAATAGGATTTTTTTGCGCTAAATTTGCGCTCTAATTCAAAATGGATGTCGCATACACAAGAAGAAATATCAACCCAAAATTTATATCCTTATCAAAAAAAAGCTTTACAAGATATCTTAGATTTTTTTGATAGATCTGGCGATAAAGGAAACCTACTTTTTCAATTACCCACTGGTGGTGGTAAAACGATTATTTTTTCGCATGTTGCTAATCAATACATCCAAAAAAAACAAAAAAAAGTATTGATTTTAACGCACCGTATCGAGTTGTTGCATCAAACCTCTAGTTGTTTAGATGGTATAGGTGTAAGCAATTACATCATTAATTCGGATGTTAAAATTGTAGACGATGAGGAGAATTATCAATGTTTTATAGCCATGGTTGAAACCTTAAACAATAGGTTACAACAAGATCATGAGTTTATAAAAAATATAGGATTGGTAATTGTGGACGAAGCACACAACAATTCATTTCGTAAAATTTTTCAGTATTTTAGTAATGTTCACATGTTGGGTGTAACGGCAACACCTTTAAGCTCTAACCGTAATTTACCTTTAAATAAAAATTATCAGGAATTAATTGTGGGTTCATCTATCATGGACTTAGTTAAACAAACCTATTTGTGCGAGCCTTCCACTTATACTTATGATGTAAATTTAGGAAGTTTAAAAGTTGGGATGAATGGCGATTATACCGTAGCCTCTGCCGAACGTTTGTACAGCGGATTTGATATGCAAGAAAAACTAATTGCTGCATATAAGGAAAGATCGGAAGGAAAAAAAACATTGATTTTTAATCCGGGAATACGTGTAAGTTGGATGGTGTTTGATATGTTTAAGGAATCGGGCATTAAAAATGTGAAGCATTTAGATAGTACATTTAGCGAGCAAGAACGAAAAAATATTTTAGAGTGGTTTAGGAACACCGATGGCGCCATTTTATCCTCTGTTGGTATTTTAACAACAGGTTTTGATGAACCTAGTGTGGAAACCATCATTTTAAACAGGGCAACACGTTCCTTAACTTTATATCATCAAATGATTGGTAGAGGAAGTAGGGTTACTGGGAATAAAACAACATTTTCGATTATTGATTTGGGTAACAATTACCATAGATTTGGTTTATGGGAAGATTATATTGATTGGCAAGATGTTTTTAGAAATCCGGATAAATTTTTAGATCAAAATTACTTTGATGAACTAGAAAAAGCCAGAGAATTAAACTATTCCATCCCCGATGAAGTAATTGATTTATTTCCTATCCAAACCGAAGATTTATTTTTAGATATTACAGATGTGTACGAAGATGTGATTGATAGAGGTGAAAAAGCTGCTTTAGCTATTGATATCTCTGTTCAAAATCATGTAAGTATAATTGCTGTAAACAGTAAAGATTGGGACGAAGCAAAGATTAGAATTGATGCCTTAGATGATAGTATTCGTCACCGTTTAAAACTATACACAAAATGCATCACTAAATCTACTAAAAGTTACTTTAATTATATTTTAGAAACCTATATGCGCCGTTTACAAAATGATGTAAAAAAGGTTTTAAGAGAAAGAGAATAATTATCAAGTAATTTATATTCCTAATAAAATAATCTTAACTAAAAATTTTTAAGGGAATATGCATTATTAATGTATAATTTGTAACTTTAGGAATGTTTAAAAAAATCCTCTTTTTAGTTTGTTTTTTTACGATTAGTAATGGATTTTCCACAACTATACAATCGCCTGCAGAGGCGGATAGTTTGGAAAAACTTATTTTACTTACCCCAAAAGATACTTTAGCTATCCAAAATTGGATGGTATTGGCAGAGTATTATTTCGATAAAAATTTATTAAAAAGTAAGCAAAACGCAGGGAAAAGTTTCCAATTGGCTAAAAATTTACAAAACACTAAGGGCAAAGCAATTGCTTTATATCACCTTGCAAAAGTGGAACGAACAAGCGGGAAATTAAACACGGCTTTAAAGCATGTACAACAATCCGAAAAAAATTTCGAAAAAATTAATAATAAACTGTTTATAGGTAAAACTACTTCCGAACAAGGAAATATTTATGCTGCAATGGGGAATTTAGTAAAGGCTTTTGAATACTATCAAAAATCTATTGAAATTTTCGAAAGTTTGTCTTACGAAATGGGAATTGCCTCTAGTTATAGCGATTTGGGTAACACGCACTTTTATTTAAAAAACAACCAAACAGCAATTCGTTATTTTAAAAAAGCAATTACTATTTTCGAAAAAGAAAAAGATTTTAAATCTGTAGCCCAATTATACAACCGAGTAAGTAATGTTTACCGTAATTTAGGGGAGTTCGAAAAATCTTTAGAGTATAATTATTATGCCTTAATGATTCAGGAAAAAATCAGAGATAAATCTGGTATTGCACAATCCAATTGCAATATTGCTAAAACCAATATTTATAAAGATAATTTAAGTTCCTCAAAGGGATATATCGATTACTCCATCAAGTTATTTAATGAAATTGGCGACCAATTAGGTTTAACTAATGCCTTATTAATTAGTGCCGAAATTGATGTTTTAATGGGTAATTATGTTACTGCCAGAGAAATTTTAGATAATTGTGTGGTAGTAGCTCAAAACTCGGGAGCTTTAAAGGAATTAACACAGGCATACCAAATGTTAGCAAATGTTTACGAATTAAAAGGAAATTCCGAAAAAGCTTACGAAAATTTAAAAGCTTTTACGATTTTAAAGGATTCTTTATATTCCGAAGAAAAAACTAAAATTTTCTCGGAAATGGAGGTGAAATACCGAACAAAAACAAAGGAAAAGGAGTTGATGGAACAAAAAATCAAAAACAAACAAAAATCCAGTCAGATTTTACTAGCTGTATCCATATTTAGCATGTTTGCCATTTCGTTTGTAATTGTAATTATTTTAATGAATAAACGAAATAAAGAACGTAAGGAGGCGAATAAAAAATTAGAATCTACTAACGAATTAATTAAACGAAAAAACAAGGAAGTTATTGATAGTATTGAGTATGCAAAAAGGATTCAGGATGCGGTTTTAACGCCTCAAAAAAACTTTAAACATATGTTTAATGATCATTTTTTATTTTATCAACCTAAAGATATTGTGAGTGGCGATTTTTATTGGGCATATCAATGTCCGGTGAGTAACAAATCATTTTGGGTTATAGCAGATTGTACTGGGCATGGTGTTCCTGGAGCTTTAATGAGTGTAATTGGATCAATCATGTTAAACGAAATTGTGGTGGTAGGTAAAATCCACGAACCCGATAAAATTATTAAAAAATTATCCTCGTTTTTAAAAAAATATATCAATACAAATGATAATATTAGTAGAGATGGTATTGAGTTAAGTTTATTTGTTTTAAACAAGGACAATGGTAAATTAAGATACTGTGGCGCAAATGGAAAGGCTTTAATCATTAAAAATTCGGGCGAATTAATCGATTTAAAAAGTAGTTCCCTACCTGTAGGTTACGACCCTTTTGATAGAGAATACGAAGATTTTGAGGTGATGGAAGTTGCTGTTGAAACAAACGATTGGATAATTGCTTTTACGGATGGTTATCCCGACCAATTGGGTTTTGAGTTCAGGAAAAAATATAAAATTGGTTTATTAAAAAATAATTTATCTCTTTGGGTGCACAACGAAAGCTCTGTAATCGAAGAAAATTTAAAACAATCCATGAAACAATGGATGGCAAACACCGAACAAGTAGACGATATGCTAGTTTTCGGCGCTAAGTTGTAAAAGTAAACGGATAGGAGTTCCTAGCTAATCTATAATTTTAATAACTCTTATAATCGAGGTTGTATATTAAATTTCATCAGATTAATAAAAACATAGAACGATAGAAAACAATATAAGACTCCATAGAAATTAATTCCTTAGAATTACCCTAGCGTAGTGATGATTATTTATTTTGATGATATATACTCCATTGCTTATATGTGCTAATTTAATTTGGTTTTGATTTTGGAAAGATTGGACTATTTTTCCATTTATATCATACACCTCAATTAGCTCAAAATTTTCGTCAAAATTAACTACACCAGTTGTTGGATTAGGGTAAATATTTATTTTTTGTTGCGTAATTTCTTGTGTATTTGTAATTACACAATCATCAGCTTTTACTAATCTTATTCTTTTACCGGTACATAAATCTAGTTTTTTCTCAAATTTTAAATCGTAAACAAAGATTCTCTGATCGAAATCTGGGTTAAATTTAATCATATCATCAATAACGTAACTCGAAGTTTCGGATTTCTTTAAAGTATTAAAAAACACATCTCCAGAGGTTTCAATTTTACTGTATTGCAACATTCTGATATTACATTTTACCTCAACTTCGTCCACAAAATTAGCCTGAACAGTTATAAGAGTATGTCCGATTTGAACATTGATAGTTTGTGCAACTTTTGGATTAGTTTTAATTTTAAAACTTTGTAAAATCATTGGGTGATTAACAATAATTTGAGTTGTTTTTAAATCGAAACCACCTGTTGAACGTTGAGTTAACTTATTTTTTTCGATTAAACTTCCTTTTACAATTTCAAAAGGTTCGTAAACCGATGCGAATATTTCGTTTAATGAAGTTTTTAAAATGGTATCCTCGTGAAAAAAATATCTAAACCCGCCCGCATCGTATGAATAATAAGTGTTTAATTGATTGGTTTGGATTTTAATAGAATCTTTATTGCAGTAAAAAATAGTATCGGGCAAATCAAATACAAAATCTTTAACCACAATGGTATCCAGTAAATTACAGTTAAATCCGTTTGCACTTTGAATTTCTAATTTAACTTTATCGGCATTATAAACCGTTATGGATTTATCATTTGTGGTATAATTATCAGATAATCTGGTCCATGTATAACCGCTAATTTTGTTGGTATCTAGTGGCAAATGATATTTAACAATTAAACTATCTTTTCCGGGACAAAATAAACGATTAAGATTAGTTTTCGCAATAGATTCTTCTACGATTAGTTTTCCTGAAACTTTAGAATTTGTTAAGGTATCTTGCACCAAAAATGTATAAGTGCCATCCGTTGGTAATATAAATTTAGTAGTGTTTTGTAAGGCGGTTTGTATGTTGCCTAAATCATTTTTCCATGTGATTATTTTATCTTGTAAATCATAAATTAAATCATTGTTATCTACTAAAATTAACTCAAAACTATCCGTAACACATTTACTTGCTTTAAAAATTGTGTCGGTAAAATTTTGTAAATAACTGCATTCTTCTTTTCGTTTTAAATAAATGTTTTCTTGTCCGCAAATATTTTGTGCCTGTTTAAATTTTAAGTTGTTTAGAAATACAATGGAGTTGGGATAAATAATTAAATTATTATTTAAATATTTAACGGTATCGGGTTGGATGATATAATATAACTCTTGCGGAGCGCTTAATTTATATTTTCCTGCTGGTAATAATACATTTGGACTTAAAGACCTATTAGGATTATTATTACTAGAACCTAATAAAAAGTCATGATTCACTTTCCCAGTTAACCTAATTATTGGGG
>JACCDH011240408.1_pt1 | contig 20244 bp, 14 predicted proteins | sample 7442481 | NCBI WGS metagenome assembly JACCDH01 (sample SAMN15323433, study PRJNA562643) | freshwater metagenome | isolation source: river surface water | place: USA:Blue River Watershed | collected 2017-08-15 | reverse complement strand
GCAATAATTAAATTATATGCCAAATCAGTTTTAGGGTAGTAATATACAAAGCAAGCAAGCAAAGAAACCAAGCAACCACCCGCATCATTACTTCCTAATCCAAACAACTTACCATCAGAAACGATTGGCTCAAAAGGATTGAACTGATACCCTGAATTTGGTTTCACTGTATCATGATGAGAGTTCAGTAAAATGGTAGGCTTTTTAATATCAAAATGTAGATTACTTGCCCAAATATTATTTCCGTGTTGTTGAAATGGAATTTGTTTTTTCTTCAAAAAACCAGCTATACAAGCAGCTGTCCCATCTTCTTCTTTACTAAAAGAAGGGATAGCAATCAGTTGTTTTAGTAAGTCAACTGCTTCTGTATACAATATTTTTATTTCATCCATGTTGAATGGTTGTACCCGCTTTACCAATTATTAATTCTGCTAATTCATCCGCATTTCCTATGATCACTTTAGAAACCCCTTGTTCAATAGCCGCAAATGCATTATCTAATTTAGGAATCATTCCAGCAAAAATCTGTTGATTCAATTTGAGGGTTTGATAATACTCGGCATTGATTACTGGTATAACCGAATCTTCATTATTGATATCTAATAAAACTCCTTTTTTCTCAAATGAATAAACGAGTATGGTTTCATAAAAACGGCTCATAGCAGTTGCAATAGATTGCGCAACTGTATCTGCATTTGTATTGAGCAACTGACCTTTGCCATCATGTGTAATAGGAGCAACTACAGGCAAATAGGATTGTTGAATTAACCCATTAAAAAAAGCAGCATCTATCTGATCAATATCACCTACGAATCCATAATCAATTGATGGATCTGTATTCCCTTTTCGCTTATGCGCAAGTATTGAATTGGCATCAGCACCAGTTAACCCAATTGCATTCGAACTGTATTGTTGCAATTGAGCAACAATTTGCTTATTGATATAACCCGCATAAACCATGGTCACAATTTTCAAGGTTTCTGCATCAGTAATTCTTCTACCATCAATCATTTGCTGATGAATACCCATGGTCTCGGCCATTCTGGTTGCCAATTTACCTCCCCCATGCACCAAAATTTTTGCCTGTTTTATTGCAGCAAAATTTTTTAAGAAATGTTGGAGTGCTTCCTCATCATCAACAATATTACCCCCAATTTTAACTATGATCAGCTGATTCATTTTATTGATTTAGGGTATTCAATATTTCAGCAAGCACTGCTTGTGCAGCCCAAACCCGATTGCCTGCTTGTTGGGTAACCAAACTATTGGGACCATCTAAAATTTCATCGCTCAATTCAATATTTCTTCTCACAGGCAAACAGTGCATAATTTTAGCTTGATTAGTGATAGCCAATTTATCATTGGTCAACATCCAATTGTTGTTTGAACCAAGCATTTGACCATATTGCTCGTAACTACTCCAGTTTTTCACATACACAAAATCAGCATTCTTTAATGCTTCCTCTTGATCATGAATAATGCTAGCGCCATTGGTAAACGCTGGGGCTAATTCATAGCCCTTAGGATGAGTGATCACAAAATTGGCATTACCCCAAGCATTTACCCATTGAGCAAAACTATTGGCTACGCATTGAGGCAAAGGTTTGATATGTGGCGCCCAGGTTAACACTACTTTAGGTTTCGTTGCAGCATTATTCTGTAAAGACTCTTGAATCGTAATAATATCTGTTAAAGATTGTAAAGGATGTAAAGTAGCACTCTCTAAACTTACCACTGGCACTCCTGCAAAACGAATAAATTGTTTGATAAACATTTCACTGTAATCTTCCGCTTTGTTTTTAAGAGAAGGAAATGTTCTAATAGCCAATATGTCAAAATATTGACCTAATACAGGTGCAGCGTCTTTAATATGCTCAACAGATGTTCCATTCATCACTGCACCTTCTTGAAACTCCAATGCCCAACCCTCTTTGTCTACATTAAACACAATCGCTTCCATTCCTAAATTGGCTGCGGCAACCTGTGTACTCAACCGTGTTCTTAAACTGGGGTTTAAAAAAAGTAGTCCAATCCTTTTGCCCTTACCTAACTGTGCATCAAGAAAAGGATTCGATTTGTATTGCAATCCCTGATTAACAAGTTGCTGAATATTGGTAACATCGGTTGCAGAAATAAAGTGGTTCATATTTATTCAGCATTGGTTTGTATTGCAAGAATGGCTTCTTTTAAAGCTTCTAAAAACTCATCCGCTTGCTTTCTAGAAAGCGCTAATGAAGGCAGTAATCTAATTACATTAGGCTTGGCTTCACCAGTAAAAATATTATACTGATCTAGCAAAACTTTTTTCAATCCTTTTAATTGTTCAGGAACATCAAACCCAATCATCAACCCTCTTCCACGAACGTTCTCAATTCCCTCAATGGCTTTTAATTGATTCATCAAATACATCCCTCTTTGCTTGGCCATACTCATTAAATTCTCCTCTTCCATTACTTCTAAAACTGCCAATGCCGCAGCACATGCCAAATGATTTCCACCAAAAGTAGTCCCCAGCATTCCGTGTTTAGACTGAATATGAGGAGCAATTAAAATCCCCCCAATGGGGAATCCATTACCCATGCCCTTTGCCATAGAATAGATATCCGCATTTACCTCAGCAATATCATGTGCAAAAAACTGACCTGTTCTTCCGTAACCACATTGCACACTATCTGCTATATAAACCGATCCGTATTGGTCACACAAACTTCTAATCAATTGCAAAAAAGGAATCGTTGCAGGCACTATTCCACCTACCCCTTGTATGCCTTCAATAATGACTGCTGCAATTTCTGCACCATGTGCTTTAAAGCATTCAGACAATGCTGATTCATCGTTAAAAGGAAGAAAAATAACATGATCCGTTTCATTTACTGGGGCCACAATAGCAGGATTATCTGTTGCAGCTACAGCCAAAGAAGTTCTACCATGAAATGATTTACTAAATGCGATCACTTTTTTTCTTCCTGTATGAAAAGAAGCCAGTTTTAATGCATTCTCATTGGCTTCAGCACCACTATTACATAAAAACAACTGATAGTCGGTTTTCCCACTGACTACTCCTAGCTTGTCTGCCAATTCCTGTTGTAATGGAATGATAATTGAATTAGAATAAAAAGCAATTTTTTCTAATTGCGTTTCAATGCGCTTAACCCAATGAGGATGTGTATGACCAATACTAATCACTGCATGGCCTCCATACATATCTAAATATTGAGCACCATTATTATCCCATACATAAGACCCTTGGGCTCTATTAATGGTAATATTGTTTAACGGATATACATCAAATAATTTCATAACTAAAAATAACTGGCTTTCAATTTTAATCCGGCCTTTTCATTTAATCCAAATAATAAATTCATATTCTGAACTGCTTGACCACTTGCACCTTTTAATAAATTATCAATAGCACTGTGAACAACCAGTTTATTACCTTGCTTTTCTAAATGAATTAAACACTTGTTCGTATTCACCACCTGCTTGAGGTTAATCATTTTATCTGATACAGTCGTAAAAGCAGCATCTGCATAAAAAGATTGGTATAAATGCTTCACTTCTTCAAAAGGCAGCCCTATTTCTACCATAGAACTAATATAAATTCCCCTAGTAAAATCGCCTCTCCAAGGAACAAAATGCAATCCTCTACCTTCTCCATTAACAGAGAGTGCATCGTCTATTTGTAATTGATTAATGGATTGTGTAATCTCATACACGTGTTGGTGCGCCAATGTTTTGTATGCTTCAATATTATTGGCTCTCCAACTAAAATGAGCTGTATTGCTTAAGCCCTGACCAGCGCCCGTTGAACCTGTGATTCCAGTAGTATAAATATCAGCTAAAACGCCAGCTTTCGCAAGCGGCAATAATCCCAATTGAATAGCTGTTGCAAAACAGCCAGGGTTGGCAATATTTTGTGCTTTAACAATTGCATCCTTATTTAATTCGGGCAATCCATAAACAAATGATCGATCATTCAATACAGCGCTATCAATTAATCTAAAATCTTGCGACAGGTCGATTATTTTAATAGTTGATGCAATATGATTTTCTTTCAAAAAAGCAGCTGAATCACCGTGGCCCATACATAAAAAAAGTACATCAATCTCACTGCTTAGTTCATCTGTAAAAAGCAAATCGGTCTCTCCCAATAAATCTGCATGAACCTTGTATAAAGGGTTACCAGCATTACTTGTACTTTGAACAAACTGGATGCTTGCATCAGGATGATTTAATAATAATCTTATTAGTTCTCCTCCTGTATAACCAGCACCACCCACTATTCCAACTTTAATCATTGGATGCGTTTTTAATATTGTGATAAATCGCCGTTTGGTTGCCAAATATTTTTGAGAAGCCTCTTACATCATTACCCGTCCAACCATTATTCATTTCTCCATATTTTCCAAATTTGCTACTCATTAAATCATATTCAGATTCAATTCCAATTATTTGAAAACGATAAGGCAATAACTGAACATAAACATCTCCAGTTACCTGCTCCTGTGTATCTTCTAAAAATGCTTCAATATTTCTCATTACTGGATCCATCATTTGACCTTCATGTAGCCAGTTCCCATAAAACAGAGCCAATTGATCCTTCCAATTTAATTGCCATTTCGTTAGTACATGTTTTTCAAGCGCATGGTGTGCCTTAATAATGACCATTGGTGCAGCAGCTTCAAAACCAACTCTACCCTTGATTCCAATAATAGTATCTCCTACATGAATATCTCTACCAATACCAAAGGGAGCAGCCAAAGACTGTATATATTGTATTGCATGAGATGGGTGTGTAAAGTGTTGGTTATTCACCCATGTAATAGCCCCTTTTTCAAAATGAATCTTGATTTCTTCTTCACCGGTTTTTGTTACTTGCGTAGGCCAAGCGGCTTCTGGTAACAACCCTTTTGAATGTAAGGTTTCTTTACCCCCTACACTGGTTCCCCAAAGTCCTTTATTGATAGAATAAGCCGCTTTTTCAAAATTCATCTGTACCCCTTTTGCTTTAAGGTATTCAATCTCAGCCTCCCTACTCAATTGCAAATCACGAATAGGGGTAATGATTTCAATTCCAGGAATCATGATATTAAAAATCATATCAAATCTTACCTGGTCATTACCTGCTCCAGTACTTCCATGCGCTACAGCAACTGCATTCAATTTTTTGGCATGTTCTGCAATATGCATTGCTTGACTTAATCGCTCCGCACTTACACTAAGCGGATACGTATTGTTCTTTAACACATTGCCATAAATCAAGTATTTCACAATACTGTCATAATAGCTTTTAACAGCGTTAATGGTAGTATGCGTTTTTACGCCTAATGCATAGGCATGTTTTTCAATTTGAATCAACTCTTCTTCAGTGAAACCTCCCGTATTAACTATAACGCTATGAACTTCAAAGCCTTTTTCCTGAGATAAATAAATGGCACAATAAGTCGTATCTAATCCGCCACTAAAACCAAGTACTAATTTATTCGATTGCATGAATGCTGCATTTAAAATTGAAGAAAATAATTTTTAGACGTCTTTTTTCTGAACCACTTCAATAACTTACTCTGTTTCACTTTCATGAAACGCTCGTATAATTTTGAATTTTGCTTGAAATCAGCAATCGTTTCGGATGGTTCATAATGATCTGCAGGATCATAAAGCATAGCAGTACACATGCAATTTTTTCGATCCTTACTCATTAATATATCATAATTCACACAGCTCTTACATCCAGCCCAAAATTCTTCATCATCTGTAAGTTCACTATAGGTGACAGGTTCGTAACCCAATTCACTATTAATTTTCATCACAGCCAAACCAGTGGTTAATCCAAATATTTTGGCAGACGGATATTTATTTCGAGACAAATTGAAAATGGTCTGTTTAATTTGTTTGGCTACCCCACTTTTTCTATATGCAGGGGAGACAATTAAACCACTATTGGCAACAAACTGCTCGTGGCCCCAAACTTCTATATAGCAGAAGCCAACCCAATTGCCGTTTGTTTCCATTGCAATAACCGCTTTGCCTTCGCGCATTTTATTGGCAACATAATCAGGACTTCTTTTGGCAATACCTGTACCACGTGCTTTTGCAGAAGACTCCATTTCATCAGTAATGGTTGTTGCATAATGAATATCATTAGCAGTTGCTACACGAACAATAATTGACTGTTCCAACGTATTTGTATAATTATAAAGAGTAAAAAGATAGCGTAAAGCCCTAACCAATTTTTCGGAGAAATTTTCACTGATAGGGGCAAGTGCCAGTTGCTCGTCCTATCAGAAACCACGTCGTGGCCTCGGTAAAACGATGAATGGTATCAGCGACTGTTTCGTTAAATACGAACAGTTGTTAGCGTGTAAATATGATATAATGCTTGCTACCATTGTTTCAAATGAATTGCAAATTTACAATTCTTTGAAATACAAAGGGCAATAAAACTAAATTTTCAGATTAGTTAACTTTTACTGTCTAAAATTCCGCATCATTTGCATTCCTTGACCAGGAGCACCCCTGAAAATTTGATTTGGACCTCTTTGTTGCATACCACCTTGAGGAGCACCAAAACTTCTGAGGTTATAGGTAAAGCTAATCATGAAATACCTTTTCAACACAACGGTTGAAACGTCTTGAATGGTATTACCCGTAACGTTTCTGGTTAAACTCTGATTTTGGTTGAGCAAGTCAAATACATAGAACTTAAGTTCTCCATCTTTTTTCTTGAACAATTGTTTGGCAATACTTGCACTCCACAAAGGAATATTGGTATTAAATCCTTCAGCTCTTCCTGTATTTTTAATATACCTAAAGTCTGTAGAGAACACCCATCCAGATTTAGTATAAATAGTGGGTTCTGCCACAAAGGTTTGCGTGAAGAAGTCTCCATTTTGTTGGGGTTGCAAAGTGTACAGCGCAAAACTAAAACTTGAGTTAGAGGAGAAGTTCATATCGAAACCTTCTTTGATATTAGTCGTCCAAGAAGCATTAAACCCTGCAGTGGTATTTCTGGTATAGTTGCTTAAATTATTTACCAGTGTTTGACTTTGACTATTGCTTAAGTTAATGCCAAAGTTAAGATTGCTCTTAGGCTTCTTTAATGGAAATCCATAGTTTAAAAATCCATTGATATTATAGGTACCACTTAAGTTCACTGGTCTGGTAAATTGAGCTCCATTAGGCAAATAAGTAGTAGAATTTTGAATATCGTTATCTGTGAAACTTGCATTGATGGTTGCAAAGAAAATTTTCTGTGTTACTACATCAAATGAGTTATACAAAATTCGGAAAGTATGAATAAACTGTTGTTTCAAATTAGGGTTACCAGAAGTAATATTGAGTGGATTTGAATTATCGACAACAGGCTGCAATTGCTGTGCAGAAGGTTGACCTGTTCTTCCGTTATAGAAGATTCTCAAATTGGTTGTTCTTGAGAAGTCATAACGAAAATTCATTGTAGGGAAGAAATTGACAAATTTCTGAGTAATAGAACTATCCTTACTTAAATTTCTACTGATCAAATCTCCAGATTGAATACCTGTACCAATACTAAAATTATACTTTGCATTTTGCAAACGATAATTCAATGTTACTCGATTCGAATTAAAAGTATTTTCAAATACGTTGGTCAAATTAGCCACTGCAATATCGTATTGCCCATTTGCTTTATTATAAGCGAATGTTTTGGTACCTGAATTATTGATATTAGAATTATAGTTGTAATTGAATTCAAGAATCTGATTTTTACCTATTGGCTCTGTATAAGAGAAGGTAGCATTCATTGTTTTGCTATCTCTATTGGTTACACCAATTTGATTAATGGTATCAGCATAAGGTGTAGTGGTATTAAAAAAGTTATTGATTGAGTAATTGGAAGTATTACCATCATTAACACTTTGGCTAGGATTAAAAGCAATTGAATAGGTTCTACCTTTCTTTTTAAATCGATGCCTGAATGTAGCTTCTATGCTTGCATTATAACCACTATTATTTCTATCTGTTGAAGCAATAGAATTATTCAAGTTTTTACTGGTTCCTCTGGTAGAAAATGTTGTTACATCCGTTGAAGATTCCGTTTCTTGGAAACTAATATTAGGTCTTATAATAATCGAATTAGAAGAATCGAATTGATGCTCAATATTGAAATTGATTCGATGATTCTTATTAGCAGTAACCGAATTATTTAGTTGGGTATTAAAAATAGAAGAATCAGGATTTCCCGGAATCAAGTTTTGCGTAAAACTATTTTGTTCTCTATACGTTTTCTGATCATTATAAAAATAACTACCAGATACTTCGGTTTTTTTGCCCCATATATCCTTATAGTTAATTCCGCCTGCCCATGTATTGATGATACCGCCACTATTATTAGTAGCTCCACCGCCGCCTCTTCCACCAGTAGCAACTACAATAGTTCTTGCACCACCACCGCCGCCTCCGCCGCCAAATAAATCTTGTCCACCAAAATTTTGCTTGTTTACATTATTGGCTTGTCCGGTAAAAGTAATTTGTCTATCCCCATTAAAATAGCTTAGGTTAACGCTGTTGTCGTAACGACCCTCTTGCGAATCAGAGCCCCCTCCTGCAATAACCCTTCCAAAATATCCCTTACGCTTATCCTTTTTAGTAGTGATATTAATGGTCTTGATACGATTCCCATCATCAAAGCCGGTAAATGCACTTTGATCGTTTAATGCATCAAAAACTTGAATCTTATCAATCATATCCGGAGGCAAATTCTTGGTGGCCAATTTAGGATCGTCTCCAAAGAATCTTTTTCCATCAACCAATATTCTTTGCACATTCTCTCCTTGGGCCTTCACTGTTCCATCTGCTTCTACTTGAACACCTGGAAGTTTCTTCAACAAATCTTCCATTACTGCATTAGGCTTGGTTTTAAAACTTGAAGCATTAAATTGAACGGTATCTTTTTTGATTGTGATAGGAGATTGAGTCACAGTAACTTCTCCTAAATCATTTGCAGCCAATTTCAAATAAATAGTACCAAGATCTACTGAAGAATTTGTCTTGGAGAAATTAATCTTTTTTGAATATGCTTCATATCCTTGGAATTTGATCATGACAATCATTTCCCCAAAGGAAATTTTTTCAACTATAAAACTTCCATCAGCTTTAGCTAATCCGAATACGTCTAATGTAGAGTCTTTAGCTTCTAACACAGTAATAGAAGCATCTTTAAGTGCTTGCTTACCAACACTGTCTACCAACTTACCCTTTAAAGTAGCTGTATTTTGAGCCATTAAAACCGCACTAAAAAACATACTCACCGCCAATAAAAGTAAACGCATAATCAATATTTTGAAAGACCGAAACTAAAATGTATTCAAGAAAAACACTTGAAGATTAATATTAATGGCAAGCTATCTTGATAATAGGAAACTTTGTTCATCAAATCGGTGAAACCCTTAACTGAATAGGTACTCCACGTCTTCTTTTGTTAAAGTTTTAACAAATCCCTCGTCATCGGTAATGACTTCACGTGCAAGATTTCTTTTTCGCTCTTGTAATTTAAGAATCTTGTCTTCAACCGTATCTGTACAAATCATACGGTAAGCAAATATATTTTTGGTTTGCCCAATTCGGTGTGTTCGGTCAATTGCTTGTTGCTCCACTGCTGGATTCCACCAAGGATCTACTATATAAACATAATCAGCTGCAGTTAAGTTAAGACCAACCCCTCCTGCTTTTAATGAAATTAAAAATACCCTGCAATTGTCATCGTTTTGAAAACGTTGAATAGCTCTCTCTCTTTCAGCTACTGTGCTACTACCATCAAAGTATTCATAATCAACTCCCAATTCTTTCATTTTCTCTTTAATCAAAGCAAGCATACCCAAAAATTGAGAAAAGACCAAGGCCTTATGATTACTGATATTCTCCGTAATTTCTCTACCCAATTCTTCTAACTTAACTGAAACATTTGGATAACGCTCTTCTTCCTTTACAATAGCAGGACTATCACAAATTTGACGAAGCTTCATTAAGCCTTGCAAAATAGTTAATTGTGATTTTTGAATTCCTTGATTTTCTACAACACCCAATATTTTGTCGCGATAGTCATTTCGATAGGCTTCATAAATCTTTCTCTGTTCTTGGCCCATTTCACAGAATAATACCATTTCCTGTTTTTCAGGAAGATCTTTTGCCACTTGTTCTTTGGTTCTTCTAAGAATAAAAGGATACAATAACTTTCGTAAATGATCTTTCTGCTCTTTCTCACCAAACTTATCAATAGGTATAGAAAATTCCTGCTTAAAGAATTCCATGCTACCGAGCATTCCCGGATTTAAGAAATTCATCTGTGCATAAATGTCAAAAGTATTGTTCTGCAATGGAGTTCCACTTAAGCACAATCTGCTTTTAGCCTTTAGTAAAGACGCCGCTTTCGTTACTTTACTACCCGGATTTTTGATTGCTTGGCTTTCATCTAAAATCACATAATCAAAAGAGACTTCAACAAACTGTTTAATATCACTACGCAAAGTGCCATACGTAGTAATGATAACATCAAAAGCTTTATTGCTAATGCCATCTTTTAATCTAGCACCCCCATGGTGAACATAAAAACTAATATCAGGTGTGAATTTCTTGATCTCATTCTGCCAGTTAAACATCAATGTAGTTGGACATACAACTAATGCTTTCAAACTTCCATTTTCCGATTTCAGATGGTGCAAAAAACAAAGTGCTTGAATCGTTTTACCCAAACCCATATCATCGGCTAAAATTCCACCCCATTGTACTTCTCTTAAATAATTCAACCATTGAAACCCACTCTCCTGATAAGGCCTTAGTATAGATTGCAAGTGTTCTGGTGCAGGAACGGCTTTAATTTCATGGTTATCTTTTAAGCGCTCATATTTTTCTTCTAACTGGAAAAACAGCTCTTCTTCGTCTCTTTGCAAATACAACTCTTCAATTACACTAAAATGATATTTGCTGAGCTTCATATTGCCCGCTTTCCCTTCACCTACCCTAAATAATAAGGAATATTTCTTCACCCACTCTTCAGGAAGAATACCCAAAGTTCCATCTGTTAATTGAACAAACTGTTGCTTATTCGCCAATGCTTTTTTAACATCATCAACCGTTACTTTTTGTTCACCAAACTGAATTTCAATCTTAGCATCAAACCAATCTGTATTACTACTGATGAATATTTTAGTGGAAGGCTTTGCAGTATTGAATCTGAAATTTTTTAATGCCTCAAATCCAAAAACTGGAATATTCATTTCCTTTACGGCATCTATAAACAAGAAGAACCAATTGTTCCTCAAAACATCTTTTCCTTTTAATGCAAGAATATTAGAATCTACTGGGCGCACAAATCCAGAATGCAATGATTCAATTCGGTTGAGCAATTCTTGCTCTGCAGGGATATTTCGATGAATCACCAACAACCTATCTGCAATAGGAAAAAATATTTTTTCCTTATCGGCGTGCTGCACATCATACCCTTTGTAATTGAATACGGGTTGAAAAAGCAGGTATTCCCCTTTTTCTTTCAACAGAATTTTCAATTCAGGCTTTACATCTTTGACTTCTTCCTTTTTAACATTGGCAAAATGAACAGGATAATTCTTTGAAATGGGTAATATAAAACTGGTCAACTGTTCAGACCAATCCTGTTCAGCAATAATCAACTTACCACTGGGCAAGAATTTTTCAACCAATAAAATATCTTCAGGCTTCTTCCAGATATAAAAGTTTGCGCCATGTTGAAAAAACATAGGCGACTCACATTCATTATTACTGATTGAAATTAAAGTAGAAGGTAGTTGAACATTACAAGAGACCTCATACTGATGATGATTATAATTGATACTAAACTCAGGCTGAATAAAATGATCGGATAGAACTGCTTCTTGTAAATTTTCAGTTACAAATCTTTTACCCGATGGTAAATAAAACACAAAGGGAGATCCAGTAAATTCAGCAAATAATTTTTTTATTTTAGGATGCAGGTATTCGTTAATCAGGTGTTTGGTTTCTTCAGGAAGTTCGTCGGTATGTTGTTGAATGATATTTTCCCAAATACCACTGAAAGGAGAATTTCGATTTAAATATCTGTTCACTTCTGCAGACATCAACTTACGCAGTTGCTGAATGACCATTTTATCATCTTCAGAAAAAACAGCTGTATTCACAAATTTGGTAAGATCTAATTTTACGGTCTTACTAATGTATTTGGTTAATTCTTCATTCGCTTCACCTTGAACCGCTTCAATTTGAACATTGGGATATTGGGTAGGAAAAGCAGTAAGAACCAACCCAAGTTTTAAAGTGGCTTCTTGAACAGGTGCTATTTCTACTTCAAATGAGGGTTCCATTTCAACCGGTCTGGGTTTAGCTTCTACTCCAGCTACCACTGCCACCCTTTTAATACTACTATCCAATACGCGCAGAAAAGGTTTACCATCTGTATAAGTGAATTCAAACTTTCCTTTTATATCATCTTCTAAAGAATAACCATATAGCGCTAACAATTTATTCTTTTCCTTATCCCAATTTCTGATACTATCAAAATAAGCGGCTCCATGATTCTTAAATAACTGTAAAAAAACAATGCCTTTATGAACGCATAAAGGATGTTCTGTTTCAGTATTACAAGTACAACTGGTATCGAAATTTCTTTCCTCGTTTTTTTGTAAGACTACTTTATGCTGTTCATTCTCGTAATCTAATTCTGCTACAACTCGCTCATTCTTTGCTTCAAGTATAGCCGCTTTATTGGTTCTTAAATATTCTTCCGCTTTCTCAAAAGACTCAGTAGAAGTAAGCATTCGGATCAGCTTAAGATCCAAGAGTTTTATTTTTACAGTAGTATGCTTTTGATCGTAAATGGTTTCCTTATCGCCCAATAAGTTTTTATCTAACATGTCTTGCAAGTGAAATAAAGCACCAGCTTTATGCCTACATACTTCAGCTAAATTATAAGGGCATGTACAACGTAATGAAATGGTTTTAGGATCTTTAAACTGATTGATATGTACTTTATAAAAAGTACTGTATCCATCGTCTTTAACCCTAAAAATAATATTGCCCATTAAGTCATCATACTCAATCAATTCAACATTACCCAATGCATGAATTTTCTTACCTCTACGGATGACTTCTTCCGTACCAAAATTGTAAATATGCTTAATTAAATATGGTAGTGCCATTGCTATACATCAGCCAAAAAAGGCCAATTTGCAAAAGTAAAGGAAAGCAATTCTAAAATGAATTAATAAATGGTAAAATGTGGATGAAATGTTTGTTATTCCACCAAATCCTTCACAATTAGGTCCCCATTTTTATAAAAAGGTAAAATATTAGCCAAATCAGGGGTTACACAATATTCTAGGTCTTTCTCTAACCCGTATTGAGCCAAACGATGCCAATGTGTGGTATTGCGAATAAATCCTTTTAAATCGTGCTGATGCAACTGATACATATTTTCTGCCATCAAACTACTGTCGCAATGAATGGTAAAATGCGCTTTTACTTTTTCAATGACCGCCCCTGCAAATAAAGTGTCTTCCAAATTAAATTTATCCTTCCAAGCAGAACAACCTAATATCACATTCTTATTTTGAGCAATCAAATGTTTACACACGGCAGATAAATTAGGGAAAGACCCTGTGATTACTTCAGCAGCCCCATTCTGCAAAGCCATATGCAATAACTTAGTCCCATTAGTGGTAGTTAATACCAAAGTTTTACCCTCAATAAATTCACGAGGATACTCAGCGGGAGAATTACCATGTGCTAAACCGGGGATAATTTTTCCATCTCTTTCTCCAGCCGTAATTCCCCCTGTATTTTTACCAATTTGAATGCATTTATCTACAGTATCTACGGGTATAACCCTGCTGGCACCATTGTATAATGCGGTTGCAATAGTAGAAGTTGCTCTAAAGACATCTATAACTACCACTATGCTATTACTGATATCATAGATATCTAATAAACGAGGAGATAAAACAGTATGTAAAACAGGTTTTGTGCTCATGGGGCGCAAATATAGTTCAAGATAATTCTATAGCAGGGTCCCAGAATTTTTTTTCAAAGTCCACCACTTGGTCATCCACTACTTTAACTTTTTCTTTAGCTAATAATTCTTCCATTTGAGTGGGCGTGGCAAAATGCATTTTACCTGAAAGCAAGCCTTTTCTATTTACGACTCTATGAGCAGGAATAGAAGAATCGGAGTGCGCTGCATTCATAGCCCAACCCACCATTCTTGCACTCATTTTTGTACCTAAGAAATTGGCAATAGCTCCATAAGATGTGACCCTCCCTTTAGGAATTAATTTAGCCACTTCAAATACTTGTTCAAAGAAGGAAGCCTCTTTAGCACCGCTGGGTAAAATAGAGGGTAATTTTTCAGCTTGTTTTTTCATACTATATAAATATAGCAATCACTAAGCAGTATTTGATTTCTCTTCTAATAGCGCAGAGCGTTTGGGTTCTGGTACCGATTCATACTCATAAGGGCAATGTCTGCAACCATAGCCGCAACAATGACCTTTATTTAAGTGATACTCGGCGGTAAAGACCATGTACCCTTTTTCGTCATAATAAAAATCTTTGCCCTCAATCAGATCCCTGTTCACTTATTAATTGTTTTAAAATTTCATCTTTTTCAGTAGGAAGGGGTTTGTCTACTTTGAAACAACAGTAATGAATTCTGTTGCTGCCAGCTATATCCAATCCTTCATAATGGGTTTTAATTTGCAGTTCTGGCTTTACAGTAGCTGCTCCATATACGTTGTCCGAAGATGCTAACAAATTAAGTTGGAATAAGTTGATTACGGTTAAAGTAAATTGATAAAGGTCAGGACTATCTGTTTTAAGGTGAACTAAGCCGCCGTTTTGCAAGATGGTCTGGTATAAACGCAAGAACCTTGGATGGGTTAACCTTTTTTTGAATCGAGACCCCCTTAATTGTGGATCAGGGAAGGTGATCCAGATTTCTGCAACTTCACCAGGATTAAAATAATCGGTGATTTTATCAATATGCGAACGAACAAAAGCAACATTCTGTAACCCATCGTCTATGGCAGTTTTAGCTCCCCTCCAAATACGATTTCCCTTAATATCGATGCCAATAAAATTCCTTTCTGCATACATTCTGCCCAACCCAACTGCATATTCTCCTTTACCACAAGCCAATTCAAGTGTAATCGGATGGTCATTTTTAAAGAAATCAGCCCATTTGCCCTTCATATCCTGAGGATATTCCAACACATTAGGAAAAGACTTAATTGCTTCGAATCGGATGAGTTTTTTTTGGCCCATAACCGCGAAGATAAAGGTTGGATTTAACAATTAAAAGAAGCCAGAAATTGAAATGCCCCCTACCTTTGCAAGGTGAAAAGATTGGGATTGATATTATTGTTCTGTATTTATGCTGCCGCAAGTTTTGGGGTAAGCATTAAGCAGTTCTATTGTTGCAATCAACTCAAATCTACTACCATCAGCTATGCAGCAGTGGAAGAAAGCGGTTGTGGCATGAGCCATAAGATGAAAGATTGCTGTAAAACAAAAGTGAAATTTCTAAAGTCTCAGGATACTCATTTTGCCAAAACAGGATTAACGAGTATGCCTTCTTTGGAAATGCATACAAGTACCAATGCATTTTTTTCGATTACTCCAATCATTCATTACAAGGGAACCATAGCCGTTCCGCAGAGCAATCCGCCGCCTTTACGAGACGGCATTCCGCTCTACCAGTTTTATTGTAATTACAGAATCTGATACCCTGCTTCTTTAGGTTGATACTACACTTACATTAGTAGTATCTATTGGCGTTTTTATATCGCATCTTCTTTATCAAACATAAATTAAACCAACATGAAAAAAACCATCATGCTAGTATTAGCAGGTTTCTTAAGCCTTGCTACCTATGCACAACAAACAGCTCCTAAGCAAGACACTACAAAAGCAACGCATGCTTGTCCAATGCATCCAGAAATAACTGGAACAGAAAAGGACAAATGCAGCAAATGTAAAATGTCTTTAACACCAGCAAAGCAATATGTATGCCCCATGCATGCAGATATTACCAGCTCTAAAAAAGATGCAAAATGCAGCAAATGCGGTATGGCATTAAAAGAAGCCAAGCCTGCAGCAACTAAGCATTAATTCATTATTTCCTGACGCAGATAACTGTGTCAGGAAATTTTAAAAAAAGCAGAAGAAGATGAAAAAAAATATTTACTGGTTATTGTCATTCATGTTTTTGGTGATGACCAATACCATTCATGCACAAACAACCGATACCAGTGCCACCACTGTACAATTTAGAGTTGAAGGCGCTTGCGAAATGTGTAAAGAAAGAATAGAAGAAGCTGCTAAAGGGAAAGGTGTGCAAAAAGCAGATTGGGATATAGCATCGAAAATGTTGACCCTACATTATTTTCCTTCCTTAGTGAATATCAATAAAATAAAAAATAGAATTGTAGAAGCCGGACACGATTTGTTGAATAAAAAAGCAAAAGACAATGTGTACAACGAGTTGCCAGAATGTTGCCATTATCGCGAACAAGATAAGAAAGCACATGATGCAGAAAATATCAACACCGATGAAGTAAGAGGCATTGTACTAGAAGCAGACAAAAAAGGGCAATTCAATCCTTTGTACCAAGCATCCATTAAATGGCTGAATACAGAAAGAGGTGTACTCACTGATAGCCTCGGATACTTTAGTATTCCAATGACCAACAACTCCAATAAACTCATCATTAGCTATATAGGCTACCGATCAGACACATTTACGGTAGACAATCCATCTACTTTAAAAGTAATTTTAGCAGACGATCAACAATTACAAAATGTAACGGTAACCAACTCGAGAAGGTCAAGTTATATCAGCACCATTAGCCCCATACGATCTGAAATCATGACGGCTAAAGAATTATTAAAAGCAGCCTGTTGTAATTTGAGTGAAAGCTTTGAAACCAATCCATCAGTAGATGTATCTTACAACGACGCAGTAACTGGATCAAAACAAATTCAGCTATTGGGCCTAAGCGGCAATTATACTCAATTGACTGTAGAAAATTTACCAGGTCCAAGGGGATTAGCCACTCCACTGGGGTTGAACTCGATTGCAGGTCCATGGATTGAATCCATTCAGTTAACCAAAGGAGTTGGATCGGTGGCAAATGGATTTGAAAGCATTGCGGGACAAATAAATGTGGAATTAAAAAAGCCTGCCATAGGTGAAAGATTGTTAGCGAATATTTATATCAATGAATTTGGGAAGACCGATTTAAACTTGAATCTACAAACCAAGCTGAGCGAAAAATGGTCTACAGGATTATTATTGCACGATAATTTTTTAAACAACAGCAATATTGATTTTAATAAAGATGGATTCAGAGATTTACCAACTGGCAATCAGTTCAGTATGGTGAATAGATACCAATATAATGATTCAAAGGGATGGATGGCACAGATGGGAATTAAAGTGATGAAAGACAACAAAACCGGTGGCCAAACCAATTTTGATCCAAAGCAACACCAAAATTCCAATAGCATTTATGGCCTAGGAATCAACACCAATCGCTATGAAGGATTTGCAAAAATTGGCTATGTATTTCCACAAAAAGTATATAAGAGCATCGGTTTACAAATTGCAGCCATTAACCATGACCAAGACTCTTATTTTGGCAAAACCATTTACAATGCCAATCAAAAAAGCTTTTACAGTAATTTAATTTACCAAAGTATCATTGGAAACACCAATCATAAATTTCGCACAGGGCTTAGTTTACAACACGATAATTACAATGAATTATTTAATACCACCAATTACCAAAGAACAGAAACTGTAGCAGGTGCATTTTTTGAATACACGTATACGGCTTCAGAAAAACTGAGTGTAGTTGCAGGTATTAGAGGAGATCACAATAATTTATTCGGGGCATTTGTAACCCCAAGATTGCATATACGATACGAACCTTTTAAAGGAAGTATTTTTAGAATCAGTGCAGGAAGAGGACAAAGAACAGCCAATATTTTTGCAGAAAATACTGGCATATTGGTAAGTGCAAGACAGTTGAATATTATTGGAGCAGGTGCAGGAAAAGCATATGGGCTAGATCCAGAAATTGCTTGGAACAGAGGCATCAGTTTCGATCAATCTTTTAGACTATTCAATAGAAAAGCCAGTTTAGCCATTGACTATTTTAGAAATGATTTTACCAATCAAGTGGTAACAGATTTAGAAACCACCAATGAAATTCGTTTTTATAATTTGAAAGGCAAATCTTACTCCAATAGTTTTCAAACAGAGTTGAGCATGGAACCCATAAGTCAATTGGAAGTCAAATTGGCTTATCGCTTTTTTGATGTAAAAACAACCTATGGCAATGAATTATTACAAAGACCCTTTGTTTCTCAACATAGAGCCTTCTTAAGCTTAGACTATACAACAGGAAATAATTGGAAATTCAATTATACCATTACTTACAATGGCCAAAAGCGAATTCCTTCTACATTGAGTAATCCCATCCAATTTAGAAGAGAAGCCATGTCGCCCGATTTTTATTTAATGGCTGCACAAATTAGTAAGACGGTAGGCAAGAATAAATCAATGGATTTTTATGTGGGTGCAGAAAACTTGACCAATTTTTTCCAACAAGGAGTGATTGTATCCGCCGCCAATCCATTTGGCCCTTATTTTGACGCTTCCCTAGTTTGGGGACCCATTAACGGAAGAATGTTGTACGCAGGTTGGAGAATGCGATTGAAATAAATGCATAAAAAAATCCCTTTCAATTAAATGAAAGGGATTTTTTTGTTCACTTAATAATCGTTGATATCGTGCTTGTGAAAAGCTTTATGCATTCTACCCTTATCAAACATTTTCTCGTTATTCGCTATGAAAATAGTAGCGACTCCATTTCCAATAAAATTGGTAATGGCCCTAGCTTCAGACATAAAACGGTCTACACCTAGTAAAAGCGCTAACCCTTCTATCGGAATTACTTTTGTTGCAGCAAGCGTAGAAGCCAATATAATAAAGCCACTTCCTGTAACGCCTGCTGCGCCTTTAGAAGTAACCATTAAAATACCAATGATGGTAATAATTTGTTCCATATTTAAGGTAACGTCAAACACTTGTGCTAAAAACACAATAGCCATCGATAGATAAATAGACGTACCATCTAAATTGAAAGAATAACCAGCAGGAACCACCAATCCTACAACCGATTTGTGACAACCCATATGTTCTAATTTTTCCATTAAAGAGGGTAAAGCTGCTTCAGAAGAAGAAGTGCCCAACACAATCAGTAATTCATTTTTGATATAGCCCAGAAATTTCCAAATACTGATTTTATAATAGCGCAATACCCCACCCAAGATCAAGAAAATAAATAATGCCATGGTGATATAAACACAAGCCATTAGTTTCCCAAGCGGCAATAAAGTTGCTACTCCATATTTTCCAATAGTAAAAGCCATTCCGCCGAAAGCACCAATAGGAGCTAATTTCATCACCCAATGCAATGCCTTGAACACATATTTAGAACTAAAATAAAAACCTTTTAAAATCTTGTCTTTGTAAACTGATTTACTAATAATAATTCCTGAAATAATTGCTAAGATCAATACCTGTATGGTGATATTGTCTTTAAAAAATTGCACCCATGAAATAGAAATAGGCGCCCCACTGTATTTAGAAATATCCCCCTTATTCACTGCAGCGGTATTTACGCCAGCGCCCGGCTCAAATAAAAATGCAACACCTAAGCCAATCAATAAAGCAATGGTTGTTACAATTTCAAAATATAAAATGGCTTTCCCACCCACTTTACCTACTTTCTTTAAATCTCCCATGCCACAAATACCCGTGACAATCGTCAACAAAATAATGGGGTTGATAAAGAGTTTAATGATATCAATAAAATATTTACCCAAGGGCTGCATAGCCACCCCTTGTTCAGGAAAAAAATGACCCAACAAAATACCAGCGGTAATGGCAAATAAAACCCAGAATGTTAGGTTGGTAGCTATTTTCTTAACCATGATTTGATTTAGCGTTGAAAGATAAATCAAACAATATAGTATCTAAACAAAAAAAGCCCCGAATAATTCGGAGCTTTTTAAAAGCTGTAGGGGGAGGGATCGAACCTCCACGAGGCAGTTAGCTATAGCGCAAAGTTCAGTGGTCGACCCTGGTCGTACAAATATTGCTACTTGCACGGCTCTACACTACGTTTATTCTGTTAT
>JACCDH011024933.1_pt1 | contig 20248 bp, 21 predicted proteins | sample 7442481 | NCBI WGS metagenome assembly JACCDH01 (sample SAMN15323433, study PRJNA562643) | freshwater metagenome | isolation source: river surface water | place: USA:Blue River Watershed | collected 2017-08-15 | reverse complement strand
TTTTATAGCGCCATATACTAGGGCGCTAGAGCTTGACACTCTGAAAACCTAGAATTTAATGGAACTCACATACACTTTTATATTCAATTTTTCTCTCTCTCTCTCTCTACATCATTTCCTTTTTTGTCTCGCCACGTATAGGCATTATCAATTCGATACTGTTCAATCGCATCATAGAAGGCAAGTACACAACATACATAACACATGGCCATCCTACTATATATACTTAAAAGGGGTGATAGCCATGAGAGCAACCTAATGATGCTCTATAAATCTTTATATAAATGCAACTTATCTTTTTCATTATTCACAAACATATAATTAATTAGTTTATAAACTAGATCAAAATATGTTTGAGTTTTTTTTGGTTTTTTGGTTTCAGATTTTAAATGAAATTATATTGTTTGGTTTTAATTTCCAACCAAGCTAATTACATTTATTATCTTACTTGGGTGGGTTGGGTTAAGGGGGATGCTCGTCTAGTACTTGACACGACCATTGGATACAGTTCCGTGAGAAGGATTGATAGTCTTGTAGAAAGACTTAGACTCATGAACTGGAGTGAAGTTATTAGTCTCGATAGACTTGACAACTAATTCACCTTCCTCATCTTGCTCATAAAGAGTTGCTGGGACAGAATAGAATCTTTCCAAAGCAGACAACATCTTTTGGTAGAGCGAGATATTGTTGTTGAACGCAAAAAGAATCGCGTTCTTGAAAGAATCAAGAGTGCTAATCATAGCCTCACGATCCATATCAACAGCAATCATTTCGGAAGGATGAATCCACTCTCCAAAGCCAATCTTGACAGCTTGGACAATCTCACTACGAGTTTGGTTGTCAAAGCTAATCTTGGATTCAAGAGTAGAAAGAATTAGACCTCTGGAATAAGATTCGGAATCGTCAACAGGGTTAGCGATTCTTTCCTCAAGCCATTGAAGTCTTGCTCTTTCAACAATGTCATCCTCATCAAGATCACGTCTGGACAAAGCCTTGAACTCTCGTTTAAGTTCATCTTGGGGAGTAATAAAAGTTTTGATCTCAGCAAGTTCATCAGCATTTACAGCTGATTTCTCGTCGGAACGAGTCACAAATCTTGAAGATTGTGAAGAACTTTGATCCTTTCTTTGCATACTAATACTGTAGACAGTTGGAATGTCCTCAGTGCATCCAAAGATGATGCAGTTGTTGGCACGAAGGACTTTGTTGAGGATCTTTTGGTACTCTGGTTCATTACCAGACCAGATCTCAACAACAATATCGTTTTCAACAACACCAACAAGAGGAAGAATTTGTCCACCATTGTGTCTGTCATCAACAAACGACTTGAGCTTGGAAATCTCACATCCAGTAGAGCCATATCTAGAAGATCTCTTGGAGGCACTGGTCTTGTTACGACCAGTTACTCTGTAACCATCATTGTCCTCAAAGATTACTCTTCCATTGCGTTTCACTCCACGAGTATTGGCAATAGGAACAGGGACATCAGCTAGAGGCAAAGTTTGCTTCATGCCAAATGGTAAACAAGATGATCCGTCTTCGGAGATAGATCTATAGTCAATAAGGACATAGTCTCTTCCTCCAATGGAACCACCAGCAGCGGCAGCACTAACTGATTCTTCAGATGCGTTCTCAGATGCATGAGTATTGAATATCAAAATACTTGATAATTCAGTACCAGTGCCTTGTTCAAAGAATGTTTCGCGAACCTTGAACTTGTATCCATGAAGAAGTTGAGATTCCCGACAATCTTTCTTCAAGTGTTGAAGAGCACTAGATCTGACAGTGAAGACAGGAACCTTGGCCTTAAGCATTGCACCACTAATAGCGGAGGCAGAAGGGAGTGCGTACTTGTCAAAAGTAGCAACAGAACTTCTGCATGCACGACGACCAGAACCACCAACCTTAACCATATTACGGTTTTGGATAGTAGTTAAAGTGCTCTTGATCTTGTCTTCAACCATGAAGAATGCTCTGGCATCGTAAGAAAAACCGCTTAAAGCAGCAACAAATCTAGCACGAGTTTCGCCAATAAATTCTTCAGATCTAGTAGGACTCTTTGTCCATTTGGAAATCAAAGAACTAATCTCATCATATGCAAAGCTCTTAAAGAGCTCGAGGCATGCGACAAAACTTTCCTCATTTTCCTTTTGAGGACAATCACGCTTGAGAAGACCGAAGACTTTGTTTGCATACTTAGTAAGACAAACAGACATCTTCTTTTGAGTCGAATTGATAGCGTTTTGAACTCTAGAATAGCTTTCAGTGGCAGAATCAGCATCCACATTCATCTCCTCCTCAGTCTCTTTTCTGTCTTCATCCATCTTGTCAATTCCGGTCTCGCCTTTAACTCCTCCCTCGACAGAGCGAGCGAGAGTTAAAAGTCTTGATTGTTCCTCAGACAACTCGGGGACAGATTCACCAATCTTGGGATACAAAGCATTATGGACTTCAGGGAAGGAAGTAGCAACAAGTGCTCCAGTACAACCCTTCATTTCCACAAGCTCTCCGCGATTAGTCTCAGCTGTAGCAGCAAGTCTAAGAAGTTCAAGTTCAGCGACACCAGATTCATCACCAGTCTCACGAGCTTCTACAGTAGCGACTACAAGAGCCTCAACTACATTAGGAGCAATAGCATGAGCAGATTCGATACCAGAAAGGACTTCAGGAGCAACGTACTCACGAAGAGCAGTACTCATTTCAGTCCATGTAACTAATTCTGTAGAACTAGTGACAGGTTCAGGATTAGTTTCAGAAACACGTTCCTCTCTCAAAAGTTCAGCCCAAGCACAGTTCGCAAGACGTCTAAGATTTGCCTCGCGAGCTTCATTAACAGCACGAAGACTTGTCAATGATCTAGCATAAACATGTCTGTATCTGTCCAAATCAGCAAAAGAGACCAAAGGATCATCTTCAGCGCCGGTGAACAAAAACTTTCTAATGTCCATACAGATCTGAGTAGCATCGATGAAGATAGACTCAAGAAGAGCCTTCTCTGCAGGATTACGCATACTAACAGTCTTGTCTGGGTGAGCCTTGAGTGAGATCTTGTGGAAGATCTTCTTAATAAAAGTGTTGAAAACGACTGCAAGTTCGCTGTTAGATAGGATAGTATCCAAACACTCACGAAGAGTAGATTTGGTTTCTAATCCATTGTCTACAAGCCAGTTATTCACAGTTGAGACAGTTGATACTTCTGGGTTAAGACCATCAGATTCAATTGACTGTCTAATAGCTCTTGAAGAACGAGCTGTTGTGAAAAACTTAGTTAGCATAGACTCTAAACAACCAACAAGGTCAATCAGCTGATAATCAGCTTCAAGGAGTTCGAGGAATGCTGTGTTTGCAACATCTCTTGCTCCTTCAAATGCACGTCTTCTCATTTCCAAGTCTACCTGTAGCATAAACGCAAAGATAATGGACTCGGAAGAGATAGGAATACCATGCATTCTGCAGATTCTAACAATAGCTTCTGCAGAAAAATTAAAAACGCATCCCTGATTAGTGCAACGCTTGATGTCAGATGAGCTCAACTTTGCATCCTTAACCTGCTTCTCACTACGGATAACAGAACAATCAGGATGAGTTACAGGCTTACCATTTCTATCACGTGGCTGAGAGTTGATAAACGCATACAAGCGATCAACAACAGTCTTTGGGACACGAACGCCTTTAGAATTTAGGCCATAACCAGCATCACGACCTTCAACAACTTTTAATAAGACGAAAGCGTCTGTTTCAAGAGTTGAATCAAGAAGTGTGTTGTTACCAAGAACTCCGTTCTTAGCAACAATGCATGTGGTAAATTGTTGATGGCCAACAGGCTTAATATCCAAATACTCGTGAGTATAACCAAATTCACGATCTGCAGCTTCAACTCCGTTCTCATCTAAAAATGAACGGATTTGGTCTGCATTTGGACAGGTTTGCTGCCTTGGAGCTCCAAGTTGAGCCTTTAATTGATAGGCAGCAATTGCACAACACAAACAGAATTGTGTTGGGCGGTTATTTGCGGACGAAGAATTTCTTCTCGTACCGCGGGCAAAAGCTTCAGATTGATGTGCAGGTGCAAGATCAATGGTTGAAGGGCGTCCTTGAGAATTACGGGTGGATGGGACAGTTCCACTAGTACGGGTATTTATATTGCGCTCCCGAGCGCGGACACCAACTGTGTTGTTAGTGCGAGTTCCAGTGGAGGAACGGGTGTTTGCAAAAGTTGTGGTTTCGCTGATCGAGTACGAGCGTCTGCCCTCATTCCTAGCTTAGATCATCACTCTGTGGCTAGGGGGAACCGTTGGCTCTGCTGAATAACAGTCCTAGTTGCGGCCGCATTTGTTTTATAGGGAAGTGCTAATTCCCGGGGAAAAACTTGTCTCATCGACCCCCGTTAGACTAGTATAGAATAGATGACCCAATGAGCCATCCCCTTCCTAGTTATAATCCTTTAGAAAACTACTTGCTAAGATCCTTAATACTACTATTAATTTCAAATTGATAATTCTTTCAATCCATTGTGTTTGAGCTAACAATATGCCCGCATACGCGTTTTTAACTACAAAGTAGTTAATGACATACTCAGGGAGCTTATACCCTGACAATAAATCTACTAAAATATCTCCTTAAAATCTTTTCATTGTACTAGGATACATAGCTTTTGTATTTCCAAGTTTTATAACTATTTTAACAACTGTAAAAGTACAGTTGTGGGGGCAAATGCATGATATAAACCACACATTGTTCTATACTAATCCCGTGCCGTGCCAGATCATTCCCCGTGTAATCACAGACGGGAACTCTTGGTCGCCAGCTGTCCCCGAAGGGACGAATTGACCTTTTCTAATGGAACTTATATAGTTTTATTTTTTCAATTTTTTTCTAGTGAGTGTAATAAGCTAGAAAAAATTGGTTTATCTCAATTTTTTTAAATTGCAAAATATTGATTTATTATATGGTTGCCAATATAATAAACTGACTTGGATATACAAATGGATACCTGGGACTCGTCTGATTCTGAACAGTTAACCAAGTTATATGTCCATGACAAACTTGAACTTTTAGAAATCTGTAGAATTATGAAAAGAAAATGCAAAGTCATTATTGGTAAATTAATTGAACTACAAATTGTCAAGTCAAAATATGAGATTAGAGGAAATAATGGATCTAACATACCAACTAGTTCTACTAGTTCAACTCCTATACCTTGTACAGATATTGTACCACTAACACCTAGTCTTAGTCCTAGTCCTAGTCCTAGTCCTAGTCCATGTTCTAAAACCCTATCAATTGTACAAGTCCAAAATGAAACTATTCAACTGCTTGATAATGTTAATAAAATAATAACTCAAGCATCAATTATTTGTTCAAACTATTCCAAACTTATATCGTCTGTTAAAAATATTTATAGCCCTAATGATTTAAATTCAACACATTCATAAAACATAATCTTACCATCAAACTTATACTCAACTTTTACTAATGGATTTATTTCTTCTCGATCTCTAATACATTTAATTATTATATCAAGACCAGAAAATGTTCTAAATATTTTATTTAAGTCTGGATTTGTTATTTGATTCATCATAAGTTTAAATTGTATTTTTTCAAATATTTGTGTTAATGACATAACTTGAATATTTATTTCATTTAATCCATACATTTGTTAAATAGCTAGACTAAATTAATTACTCTAGTCCAAAAATACTTTTCCACCCCACCCATCCTAGCAACTTGATCAAATTATTATCCCATCCCATTCCAAACTGATAGTACTCTATATGATACAAATGTTGTCCTTGTACTTGATTTTTTAGTTGATCATCTACTAGCACCGATCTTTTTGCAAACTTTCTAAGTTTAGATCCATATTTATCTATTAAAGCGATTGTTAAATTTTTATCATCTGGACAAGACGTTTTTGATTTATCTACATGTAACTTTAGTATTTTGCTATACAATGGACTAAACTTAATCACATTTTTATCTATCAAACAATCTGGTTTATACTTGCAAGTTTTAAAGAACTTACCTAATCCAGATTTTGAAAGAATTTCATCTGCATAACCCTGTTCTGCTCTTGTGAATAAATATAGATTTGTAAATTTGTTTAGTAGCCAAAGTACTTGATAAGCCCATGGTCTTATCCAAACAACTCGATGTTTTAAATCTAAATCCGGTTTATGTGAATGAACTATTCTTGAATATTTGGTTTTTTCCAAACTCATAATCAGAGTATTATCTAAATCAAAAACAATATTAAGTCTTTTGGCTGATTTTATTTTTAAATACCCAAGCCAAAAACTTGATGTTGAAATAAACATAACTAAACCAAACATCTTTAATATAATAAATTAATAAAATAAATTAACCCAATCCTACCAATAATTTATTCAATTATTTCATTAATCTTCTTCTTGGGCTTCTTCGTCTGGTTCTTCATCTGGTTCTTCCTCCTCATCAAGTCCATGGACAATAGATGTATTTGTTTCTGTCATAAACTCATCTGTATCATCATTATACTCAAAATATGTCCATTCAAATGGTCTAGATTTATCTTGAAGAATCTGTACAAATTTTTCTTTAACATGAATATCTAATGAATTTTCATTCACATAGTCTGGATTTAAAACCAAATACTCCTTAACTCCATCGTGTTCAAACCATGTTCTAAATAATTTTACTGAGTTTGATAAGATTATAACCTCAATATTTTCAACACATTGGGTTCTATATTGGTCACAAACCCAATAAATTCCATTATGTGTTATTACATCAGACCAGTATCTAGGATTAAAATGTCCTGGTCTGACTTGTAACTCTTGTGCATTAGGTATAGCACCATATTCATCTACATCGTACTCTAAATCATGAACTGAATTAGAATACCATACACATTTTGATCCATTTCTATATAGCTCATCTAATGGTCCAAAACCAATCACATCTCCTGAATTTAATTTAATGTTCTTTGATTCAATCCAATTTGTTATTTGACTTAAATCACAGTCTTCCCAGTTTGATATTGCCTCAAATTGTACATCTTCAATTTGTTTAGAAGCCAAAAAAGGAATATTTGATGGTCTAATAGGTAAGTATGTGGCCATATGGGGATTGATTAGTTGATTAATTAAATTAACCAATCAATCAAAATAATCAATTTTTTTAAACTAATTTTTAATCTGGAGTTTAGAGTATTTTCTTTTATTTTCTTCAACCATATCTCTATAATTATAACTAAGTTCAGAAACCATGTCCAAATATTTTTTTTTAACTTTTTCATTAGATTCATAATCATTAATTTGTTCATTTAACTTTTTTTCTGTTTCTGCATCTAATTTTATTCCTGCATTTTGTAACATAATTTTTGCCATAAATAAATGATTTATTACACGATCACATAGCAGACCATTAATATCATTTTTAGATTTTAACATCCATCTCATTTCATCATATTCATCATAATCTAAAACACTAACCTTTGTTGATTTATAATTTGTATTTAATACATTCATTCTTTCTGGTTTTTCTGGATTAAAATGTTCATCTTTAATAAAACTTTTAATTGCACGTTCTGGATATTTAGCATATTCTAAATATTTTTTTGGAGTTATTTTATATCCACAAGTTCTAAATGGTATCATCTCTGCTATTTTATCTGTATTTTTTGTTGAATCAATATTAATATTTATTATATTCTGATTATTTTGAGTTTGAATATTTTGAGTTTGATTATTTTGAGTCTGGATATTTGTGCTATTATTTGTATTGTTATTTGTTGTGCTGTTATTATTTGTTGTGTTATTAGATGAACTTTCTGTTTTATCACAAACACTGTGCTCATTATGATAAATTAATGATCTTTTTTCACGAAATATTTTATTACATTTTTCACATTTAAATTCAACTGGAGTTTTTTGACAAACTTTATTCTTAACATGTAAGTCATAATTTTGTTTGTTAATAATTTCCTTTCCACATTTATCACATTTATGTGGTGTTTTTTTTGTTGCATGTAAATTATTTTTATTTGTTATTAATTGTAAATTTTTTTTATATTTTATTTCCATACAGTAAATTTCACCATAAATATTATAATGTTTTGTTAATCTCTTTGTCAAAAATTCATCGCAAATAATTAGTTCATTTAATGTATGATTAATTATATTATTAAAACAAATACTACAACTAGTCATTTTATATTACTATTAGTTTTTTATTTTTAAATATTTTCCCTATATTTATAGTATTTTTTTGTTTTCACAATTAAAACAATTATAATTTTTAATATATATCTATATAAATTAAAATATATATTTTTAATAGTTTATAAAATAGATATAACATTTTTAATATTAAAAATATTGAATAATAAATCTGTTTTTATTGTATTTATTGGGAAAAATGGTATAGAATTCTCAGGGAGGGGGGGTATTTTTTTAAGATTGGGACAAAAATTTTGGAAAAATATTTTGGTCTGGGGAAAACTTAAAATAAAATTATTTTTTCATTTTGGTCTAAAAAAATAATAAAAAAAATATTGTTGAGATAATTTGAAAATAAGATATACTATATCTAAATTTGAAGTTAGAATATATTTCCCAAAATTTTAATATTTTTAATTTGACCTTTATTGAATATCTAAATCATTAGCTAAAGTTTATTTCTACGCATGAATTCAAACATATTTTCATTGCCCATAGACGAATTACAAGATGAACAAATTGGACGTAAATTTTCAACATCTAATGTTCCACCTTTAGATTCTGGAATAATGTGCCCACAAGAAAAATTAAACTGTTCAATGTCTGTCATTTTACAACACAAACATTTGGTTTGTCCAATATGGATTCCAATCCATTTGTGCCATACTTTTCTTTTTAGTGCAATTGAAATCTTTGTTTTTTTAAAAAAAGCTTTGTCATTTGTGTTTTGAAGTAGTTCATTTATTGTTTCTTGATTTATTTCATTATCTGCTTTATTATTTAATTTGTTAATTAGTTCTTGAATTTGTTCATTAACTTGGTTTTTAATTAGTTCTTGAATTTGTTCATTGAATTTGTTTTTAATTTGTTTATTATCTAGTTCTTGTATTGGTTCACTAACTAAATCTTTTTGTTCATCAACTTCTTTAATAAATAAATTGTTATTATCTTCTAAATTTAATTTTTTGTTACACACATTATGTTTATTATGATAATTAAGTGATCTAATATCAGTAAAAATTTTATTACATTTGTCACATTTTAAATCTATTTTTATTTTTTCACAAATTTTATTTAAAACATGAGAATCATAATTTCTTTTATTAGAAAATATTTTCTCACACTTAGAACACACAAATGTATATGTGTATTTTTTTATTGGTTTGTATTTTTTTATTTTTATATTGTGAAGTTCTTCAATATAAATGTTTGTGTAATAAGCTAATTGTTTTTTTAAATTTTTTATTTCCTCTGAATTAGTTAAAATAATATTTGTCATTTACTATCAATATATTTAATTGTTTAAATATTTTTTATCATTTTTATGTCATAAAATATCAGTTTTGCATCATAATTTTTTACATTAACACAACCTAACAAGTTTATCCAAGTGCAGAGCCTTAAAACATAAAAAAGTTAAATGTATATCATAATCTGCCGTATGAGTTTTAGTTTGGTCTGGCATTTCCCCATAATAAAATGTATATAGTTCTGAAAGTTTAGGATATTTAGCCCATCCTTTTATATTTTTTAATCCAACACGTTCTTTAGATGTTTTCATTGTACAAATTGATTTTGGTAATCTATAATTAATCTTTAACTTGGAAAAATATTTTACTATCTTGTCTATATCAAAACTAATATTATGACCAATTAAATATTCACAAGACTCTAAATGAACTGATAAGATCGTAAATACATATTCAGGATCTTCACCTTTTGTCTTGATATCACGTAAACTAAATTTACCATAAAAATCAACTTTATTAATTTTCTCATCTATAATCCAATCATATTTTGATTCACAATGAAAATAATTTATTTCAGGATAATATAAATAAATATTGTATGCCAGCTGAATAACTTCTCCAGATCCAGCAGTTTCTGTATCCAAAACCATTATTCTTATTGGTTTGATTTTTGCATATAGCTTATTTGCTTGTTGTAACTTCATTAAATATATATGTTGGGTTATTTTTATGTGGGTTTGTAGTAACAAAATGAATAATCCAAGCATTAAGTAACACTAATATTCCTGTACCCATTTTTTTAACATTTGTGTTTAAAACTTGATCTGAATCTTTAGATGTAATAACAAGATTATAACTTATCTTGATTGATGGATAAACAATATTTTCAAACAAACTGTTAAGCCAAGAAAGATGTAGGCCATTATATCCAAAGAATCCAAATCCAAGTAGGAACTGTCCAATTTTTTCTTTATAACCTCCTGATCGAGTACACCACAAGTGAAGCACTTCGACACATAGACATGTGTATATGTAATTTTCAAAATTGGATTCATATGTAAAATATTTGGAAATAATTTGATCTTTATTTGCACGTGCGTATTCTAGGAATAACAAATACGCATATCCTATACAGGCAAATTTATATAGGATATCTGTGAGTGTTGTATATTCATTTGATCCTATTCCAATAATAACAAATAACTTGACAAATCCATCAAACAAATAGTTCATTTATGAGAAAATCTAATAAATGAAATGTAAATAACTGTAAAAATCAATTTTTTTAAACAAAACCATGTTTCCTTGTCATTATTATAACCATTAACAAATAAATTGCTGATAACCAAGTAAGTCCATCAGTCATTTTCTTCTTTTGTTCAGTAAGATGATACATTTGTTTTCCCAAAAATATATAATTGTATGCAATCTTAATCCATGGAAGTACAATATGTGTGAAAATAGCATCTGAAAACATTAGACTAAAATATTTAATCTTATTTTCATACATTGAATACAAAATTAAATTTCCAAATACTTTTGTAATTCCTTTATTTCCTTCTTGTAGATTAATAAGATTAGACCCAATTGTAACAAAAACTTTAAATAACAAATAGTCATAGTTGTCTATGAATAACAAGTTGATAATATTAGATTCATTGGTAGATATAAAATCATTTACTCGAATAAATAAGTAAAGAGATGAGAATACATAAGTGAAAAAATTAACTATTTTGTCAAAATTATTTTCTAGAACAGGTGGACTAATTGTTCCAACATTTATTAGCGCTTGGATTGTAAAAATATATTCAACTAATTTTAACATGCGGGGTTTAATTTATTTGTTTAATTAAATTTTAATAAATCAACTAATCAATCAATCAATTAATCAATTTTTTTAACTATTAAATCAATCTTATCTATCCATTCATTTATTATTTCAGGTTCTTCAAATATATCCTTATTTCCATCTAATCCAACTGTTTGAATTCCAACATCATTAATATATGAATGATGATAAAAATTACAATCTATCAAATAATCTAATCCAATAATCTCTTCACCTGGTCTTGCTCTTTTATGAATTCTTTGATGACAAATTTCAGGCTCCGTATTAACCCAAATAATTGATTCAATTGGATATGCTGATGCAAATTCTTCAAACCAATTTAAATATATTTTATAACAAACATCTTCAATCTTACCATGATCATATAACATTTTAGCAAAAATATGTTTGTCTGTGTATAGACATCTTTCTGTAATAAACACAGTACCTGGTGGATTAGATTCAACTGCTGAACGAATAATTGATAATCTAGAAATGTATGCCATCATCTGAAATGCAAAAGAATATTTTTCTTGATCTGAATAAAATTTCTCTAACATAGTTTTTCCATTAGAGTCAACTATTTTAGCCCATTCATTAACAGGTTCTCTTAAAAACACTATTTGAGGGTTTGATTTATAATGCTCTTTTAGTCTAGCTAGGAGGGTTGTTTTTCCAGAACCAATATTCCCTTCAATAGAGATAATTCTAGGTTTGAGTTTACTGTCCATATATACCTATATATAATATTTATTTCCAGAATCTTTAAATAGCAATTTTTTCCGCAAGGGAAAATAGCCCATGGCAATTTTTTTAGCTATTTGGCTAATTTTTCCCTATAAAACCTATTTAAAGATTTGACAATATTATTAGTTGGGCTTGGGAGAAATGTCTGTGGTGCGGGGATTTAATCCACAAGACATTTCACCCTTAGCCTATTTGATCTTTACATCCTACATTTTTCTCCATGATGTTACTGGTGTAAACATACGCAATAATTCATATCCACAAAAATAATCACACACACACCCAGATCTTTTCGAAGACCAATTGTTAATTGTTGTGGTTTGATGTTAATTTATTAATTGGTTAATTGTTTAATGTTTTTTGTTAATTTTTGGATATAAAAGATATTTAAAGATGTCTTATATATTTAAAGTATATTATGGAAGTAAATTTAAATACTGCACACAAATACTTGTCAAAGTTAAAAGCACACCAAAATTCCCAAAAGAAGACAAAAGAACAATCAAACAGATACTCAAGATATAATTCATCTGAACAGACAGATAAATTTAATGGAGTGCTAAGTTGTGAAAATGTTTTACTTTATGGGGGATCTAATCAAGAAATTAAATCAAAGATATTAGATCGAATCCAAGAATATAAAAATACTCACAAGGAGACAAGAGCAGTGTCATTAGATATTATTAAAATCCAACAAGCAATTCACAAGGCAAATGTTCAAACAGGAGTAGATGAACATTTAGGATTAGTTGGATGGTATAATGCAGAGATAGCAGAGTTAAAAGAATGTTTAAAGGAGATGGATGGATCAAGTAAATCACAAGTTGATGATTTGGAAAATTTCATTGAAAAATTTATTAAATACAGTGAGAAAGAAAAGGAGATTGGAACTTCAATGAATGTGACAATTGAAACATCAATTCATGCATTTGATAAAGAAGAACTTAACCAATCTATCAAACAGCTACAAAAATCTATTGCAGAACTTGAAGATAAAATCATGGCAATTAATGCAACAACTAAAGTTAGATTAGAATTAGGACCTAAATCTTTAGAAGTTCTTGGTTTAAATTAAAATATAAATTATAATTAAATAAAATTATTTAATTATAAATTTTATTTGCTTATTAATTAACAAACAGGTAGCATAAGATCTAAATTAGGATGTGAACCTTCAATATGATACTTTTCAAATCCATCACATTCCATTAAATCAAAGTTAATTAATCTTCTATTCCAGTATAAATTTTGATCCCATCCATATTTATATTCTGGATCTAACATTGACTGTAATAATTGAGATCTTGATCCAGATTGACCACAATTAAATAAATAAATATTATGTGACCAATCATCTGCTAATCCAGAATTGGATAAATTTGTTGAATTTGAACCATTAAATCCAGTCCATGTGCTAAAGCTTTTTTGATCTTCAAATGGACTTGCATTTGGATTTGATCTAGTATCAAGTCCCCCAATTCTTTCCATATAACCTACTCCAGAACCAGAACCGATGGCAAATCCATGTGTTTCATGATAATGTCTAGTTGGGATATAGATCTTGTTATTATATAGCGCATGAGAATAACCGAATGGATGATAATCTTTCTTATCTCTAGCCAAAGTAAAAACAATAAAACCCCATACTGGATCACTATAATGGGATTGAAGAGTTTTTGCTAGTCCAGGTGATAATACAAATACATTCTTATCCAATCTTGAAATATCTGAAAGGTTTTGTGCAAGTGAAACATTATAACTTCCCACACTAAAGACTTCAAGAGTAGACTTGGATTTTGAAGCAGAATTGGACATATTAAATGAATAAGAATCACCTCTCATTCCTAATGTATTTGAAATTCTGTAAAAAGACTTGTCCACAACTTTAAAAAAGTTGTTGATATGGGACACATCATGAAAATTAACTGTTGATGGAAATGGGACAGGAATTACCATTGCATTGCCATCAGAGTTATTTGACACAAAATTTGAGTATACAGTTATTTGATGAGTTTTAGATGAATTTAAACCAATAAAAATGTTAGTTTTTGAAACTTGTTCAACGGGTAAAGAAATCATGCACATTTGTAATATTATATTTATTATAATATTGCAATCTTTAAGTATATTTAGTTAAATCAAAATGTGTTCCAGCAATTTTTTTTATTGAAATAATATGTTCATTAAGTGCTTTCACTTGATCAACCAGTTCTTTTCTATCTGAATATGTTAGAGGATTTGGTGAGTTCACAATTTTATTAATTGTTATTTGGGTTTCTTCTAATTTAGAAATTAAAGGATAGTTAATTGTTATGTTTGAGTTGCTGACAGATTTAGGATCAACCCAATATCTTCGTGAGCTTTTATTAAATAAATTAATTCTTCTTAACATTTAGATAAAATAAATTATTGACAAATGTTTAAATAACTTTAAACATTCGCAGATTTTGCTTTAGACTTTGACTTGGTTTTTGTTTGAATAGGTTGGACTTCCTCTTCTTCAACTTCCTCTTCCTCATCTTCAACTACTTCCTCATCTTCAACTACTTCCTCATCTTCAACTACTTCATATTCCTCTTCTTCCTCATCATTTTCAATTAATTCTTCGTCTTCGGGAGTTGGTTCTTTAGTTGATTTGGTTGACTTGGATGTCTTAGATGTTTTGGATGTCTTGGACGGATTCTTGAGTTCGTCCCATTGGACTTTAGCAGACCCATCAAACACATCATCTAGTCCTGCCAAATAAATTGATGTAGTAGAACTAATTCTATATTCACATGAATAAATATTTTGTGCATCGGTATCTAAATATTTCTTAAGTGATTTCTTTAACTTGGGTGCCTTTTTAAATTTAGAAGGTGAAAGTTCATTTGAATGATAAAATGTTACATACTTGACAGCATTAGACTGTGCCTCTTTGAATAAAGGAGTTCCTGTGTATAAAATTCTAAATGCATATTGAATAATTTTAGGATCAAGAGTTTTTACTTGCTTAAATTGACACAAGTAAACACAAGTACGAAATAGTTTAGGATAATCAATTTGACTCATTTGACTCATTTGTCTTATTTGGTAATATGCAAATAGTATAGTCTAGTAATTCAATAAATTAATTTATGCAATTTTTTTGCAAAGCAGAATAATAACTTTTAGTTATTTTTTCTATCCCACATATTTATATATAAATGAGTCAAAGTGTTTATTGGAATTTACTTGGTTTATCATGTTATACCAAGTTAGCTGAACTAGATGAGCAAACAGTTGATTATTTTGATTTTAATGGTAAAACTTTTATTGCCAAACCTTGTCACTTTTATGATGGTGACACATTCTCTGCAGTCTTCGAGTCAAATGGACAAATTATTAAATATAGATGTAGATGTGTCGGATATGATACTGCGGAAATTAAGCCCCATGTTGCTGATAAAAATTCTAAAGAACAAGTCGAAGCAGCTTCTGCAGAAAAGAAATTAGCTAAATCAGCTAAGGATAGATTTGTTCAATTAGTTACTGCACACCCTTCTGGTCTTTGTTTAATCCAATGTGGAGAATTTGATAAATATGGTAGATTACTTGTTACTGTATTTAATGGAGTTGACAAAGAATCAATTAATTCGATTATGATAAAAGAATCACATGGAAAAGCTTATTCTGGCGGAACTAAAGAGAAGTGGGTTTGAGTTTAAGAACAGATTTAAGAATATCTTTATATTTGTATCTTGAAAAAGCAGTTTTATCACATAACCAGTCAATAAATTGATCTAATTCTATATCAATCGATTCTATTGGATCTATTGACTGAAGATACTGGGAAATTTTTTGTTCTAACTGAGTAAATTTTTCTTGAAAATGTTGTTCTGGTATTCTTGATTTTGTTAAAATTAGTTTTTGTATAATATCCTCAAATGTATCCTTTTTGGATTGTAAAATAGTTTGTTTAAAAATATTTTCTTCTTGATCAATTTCCTTAAATTGCATTGCTTCAAGTTCTTCAATTTCCAATTCTTGAATTTGTGCTAATTCTATATTTTCAAGTTGGATAATTTCTTCATTTGTTAGCTGATTGATAGGATTATCAAATGGATTTAGTTGATCAAATGGATTTAGTTCATCAAATGGATCAATTAATCTATCTGAATAAACTGAATCTGGAGGTCTTGGATCCATGGGTGTTAGTTTATATATTTGTTCTTTTAAATAAAAAATTGAAAAAACAATTTTTTATTTTTTAATTGTGTTTACTTAACAAATTATGGAACTGGAAATTCAAAGATATAAAAAACTAGTTGAACTCTATCCATCTGAAAGAATATATTGTCCGGAAAATTTTGGACTTGATCAAGTTTCATCCCAGCTTACCCACTTTGACATCAACCTAACTAGATATTTGTATATGAAAATATTTAATTCTATGCCTCCAGAGAATATTTGGTCTTTTAGAAAATTACTCGAACTTGAATTTTTAGATTCTAGTGTGTTAGTTGAAGAAGCTACTCATGTACTTGAGATTAAAATAGGAACACTTGGCGATAGTCAATTAAGCACTCAAATTATTAGTTTGAATGTAAAACCATCTGAAACATTTGATAAAGTTAAAAAAGAACTTATTTCAAGAGGTATGGATTGTAAACTACTGATCGATAGCTGTGCTTTAATTAATCCGACAACAAAAATTAGTAATACTAAAGTTCTGTATGTGGTTTGTTAAACTCGAACTCTAAATCTTGGTTAAGACCAGGACTAAACCCAACAAGAGATTTGCCCAAATCATTTAAAACAGGTTTATCAATTGGCTTAATTAGATCTTCAAGTTTATAACCCTTTGATTCCCAATCTCTTGGAAATTTAGGGAAAAGTGTTGCTCTACTTGCATAATGATTTGATGTTTCCATATCTAAAAATGCTTGTACCCTTTTATTTATTGTATTTATATCTGACATTGACTTTGGCATATAACATAAATAACTAATACATCTATAGTTTGGTATTGATCTTGCTAAATCTGGACCTTTATTACAATGAACTAGTCGTGAATCCCATATTACAAGTGATCCAGCTGGACAAGTAACTTCTTTAATTTTACATCTTGATCTAAAAAAATCGTTTTCTTCTTCATCAAGCAAAAACCAATCAGATTTTGTTCTAACACCGAAATTATCCATAAAATCATCCAACATTTTGTGTGACTGATCATAATATATAAGAGTTGCATCCCCTGGATTAACATCTTTTCCAGTAACCCAACCTTGGATACCTTCAAGTTTTGTCTTTAAAATTGTCTGATCTAAATGAAACCATTGGTTAGTGAAATCATTGTGAGTATAATCTGGAATTTCTTCATGTGGTGGTAACCATGAAAATCCGTCAAATGATACAAGTAAATCTTCTGATTTAACATTCCAAAAGTCTGCCCAAATCTTAACAATTTTTTCATTTGATCTTATGTCCCACAAATGTTGTGAATGAGGTAATCCAAACATTTGATACATCATGTTATTGTTGGGTTTTAAATACTTGAAATTTTTCCATGTGGATGGTTCTGATCGTAGCACTGGAATTTCCCATTCGGATGACACATGTTCAAACATATCCCACATTCCTGTATACATTGCATCACACTCTTCTGGACTTAAAACTCCTGGGATAATAACAACACCATCTCTTTCTAATACTTCTCTTATTTGATATTCCATCACAAACATATATTAATATATTAATATGTATTTATGTGTATTTATTTATATTTGTTTGTTCATTAAAGTAATTGTATTGGGTGGGTGGGTTGGTTGGTTCCAAACTCGGGGCTTTAGACCACAACCGAGTCAAACGCATCCCTCACTGGCTGATACCTTGCGGAATCTAACTTCCTTCTCATGGTCTCAAAGGGAGTTGGCTCTGGCTTTCCACAAAGGATCAAGTCAAATAGAGCAGGGGAATAGCCAGCAAGCATCTGTACATTCGCACTAGATGGTAATGCAGGAAATCCCTGGGTATTCCCTCTCAAGTTCCAGTGCACAGTGCGAGGCTTGGAGTATGGAGTTCCAGAGATTTCCATTCCCACATCGTGGAACATGCGAGACATACGGTCTTCCATTGTCTCGTTGTATCCAAACTGGTGATGGTCGAACTGCTCGTCTGACAAAATGCAGAGTGCAGGAATCGCATCCTCCGCAAGCCTATGCTTACGCACAAGCTCACAGACTCTCTCCATAGCAAGGTGGAAGTTTGTACTCAAACCAGATGGAATCTGCCTAATTCGCCAAACTTTCTCAGAGAAAGTAGTGAACCTGCTTAGATCTACAAAATGACAAGACGAGTCAAATGTGATTAACAGATCTCTACATGCTCCCGAGTTTAGTTCAGAAAGCATAATCCCAAGACCAATAGCAGCCAACATAGGAGTACCCATCATAGATCCCGAAAGATCTACCATTGGCACAATGTTGTCCATTGGTTCAAAGCCTTCTTCGCGTGCCTTGGTGATCTTGGCTTGCACAGACTCTCTCAAAGACACCCACTGGGCGTTGATGAGTGCTTTCTCATCCTCAGTAGTTGCGCTCTCGACTGCTTGAACAAGCATATCTGGTGAGAGTTGAGCACCCTTAACTTTGCCCTTTGAGATTGCCTCAAGCCATCTGGCACGTGCCTTAACTCGATCTTCACGATCAGGATAACGGTTTCCCGTAACCTCTTCGCCATCAAGCAATGCAGGAGAACGTCCCAACTTCTCAGCTTGTGCTTGTGTAAGCACATTCAAGAATGCCTTTCGGTAGTTCTTGGTAGCACAGGAAGGAACCTTCTTGGGATCAATCTCGGCCCAACGACCCTCGCACATCTTGCGTTCGACAACATCAAGATACTCGCGCATTTCAACCGTTTTGATCCGGTATTCACGCTCGTTAGCAACATCAAGTGCCTTAAGGAGTCTTTTCCAAACCACATAGTTGTGCTTTGAAAATTCACTGCGCTCGCTAGGAAGCCACTTGGCAAGAAGAGAAATTGACTTCTTCTCTTCCATTCCCTTGATGTCTTCATCCCATTGGATTTTGACAACAGCGATCATCTTGTCAGTGAAGTCCTTGATTGTCTCGATTGGGACAGTCAAAGTTTTGGTACGATTCCTTAACTTGAACATTTGATGACGCTTTCCCATTCTTCCAGTTACAAAGTTGTAACGCGCTAAAAATGGTACTTGGTCTTGGTCTTGGTCCTGTTCTTGATCAGAATCCGAGTCCAAATTCAACTCATCATTCTTTTGTTCACAAGACTTGTTGTAAACACGAATGTAGTTCACGAGATTGAATACATCATTCCAGTACCCATAGTCAGCAAAAAGCTCGAGCATTGGACAGGCAAAATGAGTAAACTCAACTGCCAATCTCCAAAAGAGATGGTAGAAGATTGTCTTCTCGCCTTCACCTCCTCTGCAGTCCCGCTTTTCGAACATCATGACAAAAAGATCTCTGATGTACAGTCTGCGTGCTTCTTCTGATAACTGGGCGTCAGCTTGCTCCATAGCCTTGCTAACATACTCGTCGATTTTCTCAGTTGGTACATCGCGTACAAACTTGGAAAACATTGCAAGACGAGCATCTCCGAGAGCATCAAGTGTGTACTCGGGACATCCATTCTCACCAAGAACAAGATCTGGGTTAGTTGGGTTGGATTGGTTGGAATTGTTGGATTGGTTCTCATCGACAGCAGCAGCAGCTCTGAGAACACTGGCAAAAGATTCTGTTGGGTTAATCATTACGATACCATCAGAATATTATCTGGAGCACTTGTCATTTGTAATTATGACAAATGGATTCCAGACAATTGACTGATTAATAAAGCAGTGTATCAAATTATTATTTCAATTTTTTGCCATTAATTAATAAAGTAATAATATTTATTTAATAGAACTATTAAATAAAGGAAATCAGGAAATTTAATCTTTTAAAAGGATGTTTGCTGTATAGATCCTATAACAAGATCCTTACACAATCCAATTTAATTAATCTAAAAGGATTGCTGTTTAGATCCTAAAACAAGATCAGCTCACAAGCAAAAACTAGGTCATAACCTTGTTTACATCGCAATTAAATCTGTTTAAAAGGGTTGCTGAATAGATCCTAAAACAAGATCCTTACACAATCCAATTTAATTAATCTAAAAGGATTGCTGTTTAGATCCTAAAACAAGATCAGCTCACAAGCAAAAACTAGGTCATAACTACATCTTTA
>JACCDH010965513.1_pt1 | contig 20256 bp, 17 predicted proteins | sample 7442481 | NCBI WGS metagenome assembly JACCDH01 (sample SAMN15323433, study PRJNA562643) | freshwater metagenome | isolation source: river surface water | place: USA:Blue River Watershed | collected 2017-08-15 | reverse complement strand
GCGAAAAGGCCCGGCTGCGCGAGATGGACGCAAGCCTGATCCACTGCCCGACCTCGAACACCTTCATCGGATCGGGGCTTTTCGACATGGGCGGGCTGAAGGCCGCAGTCCACCGCATCGGCCTTGCCACCGACACCGGAGGCGGTTCGTCCTTTTCGATGCTGCGCACCATGGCCGCCGCCTATGAGGTGGGACAACTGAAAGGCCGCGCGCTGCATCCGGCCGAATTGTGGTGGCTGGCCACCGTCGGAAGCGCCCAAAGCCTGCATGCCGCCGACCGCATCGGCAATCTCGCGCCGGGGATGGAGGCGGATCTGGTGATCGTGGATCTTGCCTCGACCCCCGCCATCGCCCAGGCCACCGCCAAGGCCGAAGATATCTGGCAGGCGCTGTTTCCCACCATCATGATGGGCGATGACCGGGCGATCCATGCCACCTGGGTGAACGGCAAGCCGACGCGCTGAAAAACGGGGGCGCTTCGCCCCCCGCGCGGCCTTGTTGCAAGGCCGCTTCCCCCCGAGCGTATTTGGCGAAGGGCAAGACCTTGGGAGCGGTGGGCAGGACCCTGGGATCTGCGCCTTTCCAAATGCGCGTCCCCCACCCCGCGACGAGTGCCGGAACGGCGACGAGGAGCGACGCTATTCCTCGATTTCCCAGCCGTCGGGCCAGAAGTCAAAGGGCAGCACCTCTTCGGTTCCGGCCCTTTCCCAGTCCCAGATCGCCTCGGCGGTGATCGGAATGGCCACGGGCGTGCGCGCTTCGATCTGGTCGGCGTCGTGGCGCGTGACAAAGCCGCGGGCGCGCAGCGCCTTTTCCGCCGCCGCCCATTGCGGCTTTATCTCCTCGGCCAGGAAATAGAACACCACCACCGCCTCCTTGGGCAGCTTGACCCCGCGTGCGCCCTGTTTGAAGGTCTGAAAGGTCTCGGCCTTCTGCGTTTGCCAGTCATGTGACATCGTCGGTCCTTTCGGCGCTTGATTCCCGCCCCCTTGCCTTGTATCGGATAGCGTCCTGAATAGAATGGCCGAAATGGCCTTGGCGAGGTGAAGATGTCCTGGACCGACGAACGCGTCGAAACGCTGAAACGGATGTGGGCCGAAGGCCAATCCGCCAGCCAGATCGCCAAAGAGCTGGGCGGGGTCACCCGCAACGCGGTGATCGGCAAGGTGCATCGCCTTGGCCTGTCGAACCGCGCCGGTGAAGGGGCCGCCACCCCGGACGAGGCCGAGGCGCCCAGCCTTTCCCGCAGCGAAGCGCCCAGCGCCAAGCCCGCCGAACCGGCCGCCGCCAAACCGGCACCCGCGCCCAAGCCCGCGCCCGAACGTCCCGCGCCCCAGCCCAGCCCGGCCCCGGCCTCTGGCGCCACGGTGACGCCCCTGCCGATCCGCAAGGCGATCATCCCCGCCGGTCAGCCCCTGCCGCCGCAACCCTCGGCCAACGAGATCAGCCCCGAAGCACTCGCCTCGGTGCGCGAGGTGGAAAAGCGCGCCAAGAAGCTGACGCTGATGGAACTCACCGAACGCACCTGCAAATGGCCGATCGGCGATCCCGCGACCGAGGATTTCTGGTTCTGCGGCCTGCCCTCTGTCGCAGGCAAGCCCTATTGCGAGGCCCATGTCGGCGTCGCCTTCCAGCCGATGAGCGCGCGGCGCGACCGCCGCCGCTGATCCCGGCGTGATCACCTGCACAGGGGCGGCCGCTGGCTCGCCCCTTTTTTCATGCCTGCGCAAACATATTCTAATTGTGAGATACATTTTCACCTCAGTTTGGAATTGATCTAAATCATGGCCGTAAGCGCGCGCTTATGCCTAGTCTTGACCCGCGCGAATATGACATCGATTGGAGAAAACCCATGCGTTCCCTGTTTCCCCTGATCCTGGTCACGACAACCGCGCTTGGCGGTGTGGCCAGTGCCGATGCCTTGCGCGATACAGCCGCCGGGCAGTTCAAGCCGCTGCCCTCGACCATTCCGGCGGTCAAGGACAACCCGGTGACCCCCGAAAAGATCGACCTTGGCAAGGCGCTGTTCTTTGATCCGCGCCTGTCGGCCTCGGGCGTGTTTTCCTGCGCCTCCTGCCACAACCTCGCCACCGGCGGCGATGACAACATGGAAACCTCGGTTGGCCATGGCTGGCAGAAAGGCCCGCGCAACGCACCAACCGTGCTCAACGCCGTCTTGAACGAGGCGCAGTTCTGGGATGGCCGCGCCGAAGACCTTGCCGCCCAGGCCAAAGGCCCGATTCAGGCCGGCGTCGAAATGGCCAATACCCCCGAACAGGTGGTGGTCACGCTGAACTCGATGCCCGCCTATGTCGACTGGTTCAAGGCCGCCTTCCCCGATGAGGCCGATCCGGTCTCCTTCGACAACATGGCCAAGGCGATCGAGGCTTTCGAGGCCACGCTGATCACCCCTGCCCCCTTCGACGCCTGGCTCAATGGCGATGATGCGGCGATGAGCGACGACGCCAAGGCCGGTCTGCAACTCTTTGTCGACAAGGGCTGCTCGTCCTGCCATTCCGGCGTCAACGTCGGCGGGCATGGCTATTACCCCTTCGGCCTGATCGAAAAGCCCGGCTCGGAAATCCTGCCGGTGGGCGACAAGGGCCGCTTTGCGGTGACCGAAACGGCGGATGACGAATATGTGTTCCGCGCCTCGCCCCTGCGCAACATCGCGCTGACCGCGCCCTATTTCCACTCGGGCAAGGTCTGGGATCTGTCGGTGGCCGTCGAGATCATGGCCGAAAGCCAGCTGGGCGAGACGCTGAAGCCCGAGGAAACCGCGCAGATCGTGGCCTTCCTGGAAAGCCTGACCGGCGCCCTGCCCCCGGTGACGCTGCCGGTCTTGCCGCCGGAAACCGCGGCCACCCCGCGCCCGACCAGCGAAATCCAGTAATCCTGCCAGAACGGCAGGGAGGAGGGGGCCTTCGGGCCCCCTTCTTCTTCGGTGCGATCAAGCGCCTGTTATCCCCTCAGCGCCCAATCACTCGCCCCCCAGCAGCTTTTCGAGGGCCCGCGCCGCCTCGTCGGTCAAGACCTCTTCGCCGCGCCGCTTGACCGCCTCTTCCAGACTTTCGCCCTCGCCCTGCACCACGCCAAGCTCCGCCTCCAGCTTGGCCTTGGCCTGCGCCTTGGCCTCTTCCTCCAACGCCTTGGCCTTGGCCCGCGCCTCGGCCTCCAGCTTTGCGCGTTCCACCTCCAGCTTTTCCTTGGCCAAAGCCTCCAGATCAAGGCTGATCCTTGGATCGGCCCATGGCCCCCGGATCAGGATCGGCGCGGTCAGGCTTTGATCGGCAATCGCCGTTTCCGCGCGCAGGCGATAGTTGATGGTGCGCGCGCCAAGCCCCAGATTGCCCTTGCCGCTGATCGCCGCAAACGGCGTCGCGATGGCCAGATCGTCATTCTGCAACACGCCCTCGGCGATGGTGAAACTGCCGGTCAGGCTGTCAAACACCGTCTTTTGCCCCGCGCCGACAAAGCCCGGATCCAGCGTGCGCAACATGCCCCCGATATCCAGGCCCAGGATCTCGCCCCGCCCCAGCGCAAGGCTGCCCGACCCGTCCAGCCCCTGCATGATCGCGTCAACCGAGTTGCCCGAGCCAAGGAACTTGAACCGAGAATCGCCGGTGCCCACCAGCCGCTCATATCCCGCCAGATCGGCCATCAGGGGCTGCAAGGCCATGCCGGCAAACACCAGATCGCCCCCAACCGACAACCCGTTGCGGCCATTGACCACGAACTGCCCGCTGATCTCGCCGCCATAGCCGCGAACGCGGGCCAGATCAAAGACCGCCCGCGCCCGGTCAAGCGTCAACCGCAGCGAAGTTGGCCCGAACTTGGCCAGGCCCAGATTGATGCCATCGGCCTTGAGCGAGATATCGGCATCCAGCACAGCCAGACCGGAAACGTCGATCCGCTCCTTCGGCCAGCCCTCCGACTGCATGCCACCGCCCGCGCCGCCACCGCTTTGGCCAAGCGCTGCGCCAAGGTTCAACGCCCCGGCCACCACCTTGGCCGCCAGTTTGGGCCGCGCCTCGCCCGGGGTCAGATCGGCGTCCACCGCCAGAACCGTCTCGTCCAGCCGCACGGTGCCACCGCGCAGATGCGCCGAACCGGCCTCGGTCAGCGTCACCTCGCCCTGCACCGTCACGCCACCCGCGCCCAGCCCCTTGGGCAGGCGCGGTGCCGTCGCCCCGGCCAGGGCGGCAAGTTCGGCCAACTGGCCCAGATCGGCCTCAAGATCGCCCTTGGCCGCCATGGGGTTCCATCCGGCCTGCCCGTCAAACACCGCCTCGGCCGAACCGCTGCGCAGCGCCAGCCTCACCGGACCCAGCGCGCCATCCAGAAAGGCACGGAACCGGCCCAGCGTCACCTCGGCCTCGAACGGCTGGCCGTTCAGCGCGGCGGCGAGGGCCAGCGTCACCGGCCCGTCGAAATCGGGGATCGCGGTCCGGACCGCCAGATCGCGCAGATCAAGCCTTTGCCCCGTACCATGGTCGACAAAAACCAGCCGCCCGCCCGTCAGCACCGCCTTGTCAAGCGTGAAGGCCTGCCCCACGCCCGGCGTGTCGGCACTGACCGTGCCACCGCTGTCGCCGCCGAACATCCAGTTTTCCCGGCCATCGCGGGCGCGTTCCAGCACCAGCTCCGGCCCCAGCGCCGTCACGGCGGTGATCCGCGCCTCGCCCCCGATCAGGGCGGCCATATCCACCGCAATCTCCAGCGCCTCGGCCTGAAACATCGGCCCCATGTCCGACCAATCGGCATTCGAGATCGACACCCGGCCGGTCTTGACGCCCAAGACCGGCCAGACCGTCGGGCGGACCGCGCCTTCGATCACCAGATCGCGCCCGGTCAAGGTCTTGAACTGCCCCACCACCAGCCCGGCAATCCGCTCGGACGGCATCAGCACCAAGGCTCCGACGGCCAGACCGCCAAGGACGACAAGGGCCAGAACAAGACCAATCAGGCTGCGAACAATCCAACGCATGGGGGCTCCGGTAATCCGACGCGGGCAAGGGTGCGGCAAAGGGGCGGCAAATAGGCCCCCCGGCCCTTCCTGCGCCCGAGTCTAGGGACGATCCCCCGCATGACAAGCCGCCCGCCAAAGCCCGGCAAGCTTTTGCCCATGGGCCGGCTTTGCCCCAAAGGGGCCGGCGGCCCGCCTTAGCGCACTTTCAGCGTCGCCAGCCCGATCATCGCCAGAATAAGGCTGATGATCCAAAAGCGGATCACGATCTGCGGCTCGGCCCAGCCCTTCTTTTCAAAGTGGTGGTGAATGGGCGCCATCAAGAACACCCGCCGCCCGGTGCGCTTGAAATAGGCGACCTGAATGATGACGCTCAGCGCCTCGACCACGAACAACCCGCCGACAATGCCCAAGACGATCTCATGCTTGGTGCAAACCGCAATCGCCCCCAGCGCCCCCCCCAGCGCAAGCGCGCCCGTGTCGCCCATGAACACCGCCGCCGGTGGGGCGTTGTACCACAAGAACCCCAGACCCCCGCCAAAAAGCGCAGCCGAAAAGATCAAAAGCTCACCCGTGCCCGGCACGAAATGCACACCCAGATATTCCGAGAAATTGTAATTGCCGACCACATAGGCAATCACCCCCAGCGTCGCGCCCGCAATCATCACCGGCATGATCGCAAGGCCATCCAACCCGTCGGTCAGGTTCACCGCATTGGCCGCCCCCACGATGACAAACATGCCAAAGGGAATGAAGAACAGCGACAGGTTGATCAGGGCATCCTTGAACAAGGGCAGTGCCAGCTGATTGGTCAGCGCCGTGGGATGAAAGCTTGCCGCCGCATAGCTTGCAAGCGCGGCGATCAAAAGGCCCGCCGCCATCCGCGCCTTGCCCGAAACCCCCGCCGTCGTCTGCTTGGTCACCTTGGCATAGTCATCGGCAAAGCCGATCAGGCCAAAGGCCAGCGTCACCAGAAGCGTGATCCAGACATAGGGATTGTCCAGGCGCGCCCACATCAGGGTCGAAACCACCACCGCCGAAAGGATCAAGAGACCACCCATCGTCGGTGTGCCGACCTTGGCGAGGTGGCTTTGCGGCCCGTCATCGCGGATCGGCTGGCCCTTGCCCTGCTTGCGCCGCAAAAGGTCGATCAGCGGGCGGCCGAACAGAAAGCCAAAGATCAGCGCCGTGGCAAAGGCCATGCCCGCGCGGAAGGTGATGTATCTGAACAGGTTGAAAAAATCCCCGCCGTCGGAAAACTCGGTCAGCCAATACAACATCATACGTCTCCCTGTGCGGCGGCGGCTGGTTGCCCCAATTTGCGCAAGGCGTCAACCATCAGCGACACCTTGATCCCCTTGGACCCCTTGACCAGAATGATATCGCCCGCATCAATCAACTGACGCGCGCGGGGCAACAGCGCTGCGGCGCTTTCCACCCAGTCGCCGCGCTGGCCGCGCGGCAGGGCGGCGTGCAGCGCCCTCATGCGCGGACCGACGCAGTGGATGATGTCCACCGCCTGCAAACCCGGCGTCTGGGCAATGGCGGCATGCAATGCGGCCTCCTCAGGCCCCAACTCCAGCATGTCGCCCAGAATGGCAATCCGGCGGCCCTTGGCCTTGCTACCGATCCCGTCGCGCGGACGGGCGTTGATCAGCACCTCAAGGCTCGCCGCCATCGAGGCGGGATTGGCGTTGAAGGCATCGTCGATCAGCTCGAACGAGGTTTCCTCGACCAGATCCAGCACGATGCGCTCGCGCACCCCGCGCCCGGCCGGGGGCTGCCAGCGGCCCAGATCGGTCGCCGCAATCACCGGATCAAGGCCCAGGGCATCGGCCACCGCCAGCACCGCCAGACCGTTCATCGCGAAATGCCGCCCCGGCGACATCACCTTGTAAAGCACCGGCTGGCCCCGCCGCAGGGCGCGCACCACCGTATTGTCATCGCCGATCTGGGCCGAATTCAGCCGGTAATCCGCCCCCTCGGCCGCGCCAAAGGTCACGATCCCCGCCCCGGCGCCCCGCGCCCTTGCGCCAAGGATCGGGCTGGTCGGCAGGTCGGCGGGCAAGACGGCCACGCCCCCCGGCTCCAGCCCCTCGATGATGGACGCCTTTTCATGGGCAATGCCCTCGATGCTGTCAAAGGCCTCCAGATGCGCGGGCGCCACGGTGGTGATCACCACCACATCCGGCCGCGCCATCCGCGACAGGGGCGCAATCTCGCCCGGATGGTTCATGCCGATCTCGATCACCGCGAAATCCGCCTCGCGCGGCATCCGCGCCAGCGTCAGCGGCACGCCCCAATGGTTGTTGTAACTCGCCTCGGCGGCATGCACCCGGCCTTGCCCGCCCAGGACGACCCGCAGCATCTCTTTGGTCGAGGTCTTGCCGACCGATCCGGTCACCCCCACCACCCGCGCCCGCCCCCGCGCCCGCGCAGCCCGGCCCAGATCCTCCAGCGCCTTCAGCACATCCGGCACGACGAGAAGCGAAGCGCCCGAGGAGAGCCCGTCGGGCACCCGGCTGACCAGCGCCGCCGCCGCGCCCTTTTCCAGCGCCGTTGCGACAAAATCATGCCCATCGCGCACATCCTTCAGCGCGACAAACAGATCGCCCGGCTGCAAGGTCCGCGTGTCAATCGACACGCCCCTCGCGGCCCAAACCCCCGTGCTGTGCCCCCCGGTGGCGGCCACCGCCTCGTCAGAAGTCCACAGCATCAGATCACCCCATCCAAGGCCGCCACCGCAATGCTGGCCTGTTCCACATCGTCAAACGGATAGACCTGCCCCATGATGGTCTGGCCGGTCTCATGCCCCTTGCCCGCGATCAGCAGGGCATCGCCCGGCCCCAAGGCATCCACCCCGCGCAAGATCGCCTCGGCGCGATCTCCCACCTCATTGGCCTCGGGGCAAGCGGCCATGATGGCCGCCCGAATGGCCGCAGGCTCTTCGGAACGCGGGTTGTCATCGGTGACATACAAAACATCGGCATGGGCGCGCGCCGCCGCCCCCATCAGCGGGCGCTTGGTCGTGTCGCGGTCGCCGCCTGCACCAAAGACAATGACAATCCGGCCCAGCACATGCGGCCGCAGCGCCTTCAGCGCGGTTTCAATCGCATCCGGCGTATGGGCATAATCGACATAGACCGCCGCCCCGTTCTTGCGCGTCGCGGCCAGTTGCATCCGGCCCCGCACGCCCGAAAGCTGGGGCAGCGCCCGAAACACATCGCCCGGTGCCGCGCCCGCGCCGATGACCAGACCAGCGGCCACCAACACGTTTTCGGCCTGAAACCCGCCCACAAGGTTCAGATGCACCTGATGCGGCTGGCCCTGCCAGTCAAAGCGCAGATCCTGCCCCGTCGCATCATAGCGCTGGCCACGGATACGCAGATCCGCCCCCTCCTCGCGCCCGATGGTCAGCGTCTCGACCCCGCGCGCGGCACAAAGATCGGCCATCGCCGCGCCGCCTGCGCCGTTCAGGTTGATCACCGCCGTGCCATCCTCGGGCAAAAGCCGGGCGAAAAGCCCCGCCTTGGCCGCGCCGTAAGCCTCCATCGTGTGGTGATAATCCAGATGGTCCTGCGTCAGGTTGGTAAAACCTGCCGCGCGCAGCCGCACCCCATCCATCCGCCGCTGATCCAGCCCATGGGACGAGGCCTCCATTGCCGCATGGGTCACCCCCGCCGCCGCCGCCTCGGCCAACAAGGCGTGCAGCGTGATCGGGTCCGGGGTGGTGTGGCTCGACGGAGCCTCCCACGCACCTTCAACCCCCGTGGTGCCGATGTTGATCGCGGCATGGCCGAGGGCCATCCAGATCTGGCGGGCAAAGGTCGCCACCGAGGTCTTGCCATTGGTGCCGGTCACCGCGACCATGGTTGCGGGCTGGGCGCCGAACCACAGCGCGGCCGCATAGGCCAAGGCCTCGCGCGGGTCGTCAGCGATGATCACCGCCGCCTCGGCCCCTTCCAGCGCCTCGGCCGCCATCTTCGCCCCCGCCGCATCGGTCAGAATGGCCGCAGCTCCCATCCGCAGGGCGGGGCCGATGAACTCGGCCCCATGCATCCGCGCGCCCGGCAGGGCGGCAAACAGCATCCCCGACCGCACCGCGCGACTGTCCACCGTCAGACCGGACAGCACCGGATCCCGGCCAGCGCGTGCGGTCAGGCCCAGTTCCGAAAGATGCTTGCCCGCCATGCGCCCAAATCCCCAGATCTATTGTTTGACGGCAGTTAACCCATCAAGGGCTGGGGGTGCAATGGCCGGGCGCAGGCCCAAAAGCGGCGCGCTGCGCCGGACGATTTCGGCCGCCACCGGCACGGCCGTCCAGCCGGCGGTGCGCCGCACCTCGGGGCCGGTGCGGTCAATCGGCTCGTCCAGCGTGACAAGCAGCACATATTTCGGCGCCTCGGTCGGAAAGACGGCGGCAAAGGTGGTGATCACCTTGTCTTCGTAATAGCCGCCCCCGCGCTTGGGCTTGTCGGCGGTGCCGGTCTTGCCGCCGATGGCATAGGCATCCATCTTGGCCATCGAGGCGGTGCCATTGGTCACCACGCGGCGCAGCATGGTGATCGAATCCAGCGCCGCCTGCTCGGACACCACCCGCGGACCCAGCGGCGGCTCGCTCTGGCGCAACAGCGTCGGCGTGACCTTCACCCCACCATTGGCCAGCGTCGCATAGGCTGCCGCCAGATTGAGCGGGCTTGAAGACAGCCCATGGCCAAAGCTCGCGGTCACCGTCACCACATCGGGCCAACGCTTTGGCACAAGGGGGCGCGCGCCGGGTGCCTCGACCAGTTCCACCGGCGAAGGGTCCAGAAGGCCCAGCGCCTTGTAGAAGGCCTGCTGCCGCTCGGCCCCGATCTGCAAGGCCAGATGCCCGGTGCCGATGTTCGATGACACCTCCATCACCTCGGAGACGGTTTTCGTCGGGCCATAGTTCTTGTTGTCAAACTCGGTAAAGCGCTTCTTGCCGACGCTCAGGCTTTGGGTGTTCACCGGGGTGTCCGGCGTGACCAGCCCCAGATCCATCGCCTGCGCGGCGGCAAAGATCTTGAAGGTCGATCCCAACTCATAAACCCCCTGCACCGCGCGGTTGAACAGCACCGAATCCCCCGGCTCGGCCTTGGGGTCGGCCAAGGGGTTCGGCCGGTCATTGGGGTCAAACGACGGGTATGAGGCCATGGCCGCAATCTCGCCGGTGCGCACATCCATCAAGATCACCGCGCCGCCCTTGGCCTCATATTGCATCACCCCGGTTTCCAGCACCTCTTCAACCGTGGCCTGCACCGTCAGATCCAGCGACAGTTCCAAAGGCGTGCCCGCCTGCGCCGGGTCGCGCAGCCGCGCGTCCATCGCCTTTTCGATCCCCGCCGTGCCGATCACCTCGGCACTGTCCACCCCCTCGGCCCCGAACGACGCCCCGCCCAGAATATGCGCCGCCAGTTGCCCATTGGGATAAAGCCGCATCTCGCGCGGACCGAACAAAAGCCCCGGATCGCCGATGTTATGCACCGCCTGCATCTGCTCGGGCGACATCACGCGACGCACCCACAGAAAGCTGCGCCCGTCGGTGAAACGACGCTCAAGCGTGGCGGCATCCAGTTCGGGGAAAATGCCAGCCAGTTCCCGCGCCACGCGCGCGGGGTCGATCAGGTCCTTGGTCTGAAGATAAAGCGCATGGGGCAGCGTGTTGGTGGCCAGAACCCGGCCGTTGCGGTCCACGATATCGGCCCGGCCTGCGGTAATGGCATTGGCCGCACCGGCGCTGCGCGGCTCCATCGGCTCGGAAGCCGCCAGCATCCCCATCCGGGCGCCGACCACCGTGAAGGCCGAGAAAAAGCACATGCACAGGAACAGAAGCCGCAGCTGCGCGCGGCCCCGCGCCCGCTCGCGCAGCGCCTCGTTGCGCTGGCGCAGGTTCTCGCGTTCAATCGCATCGGGGCTCGCGCCGGTGGCGCGGGCATGCAGGATGCGGGCAAGCGGGCGAAGCGGTGTGCGGATCATGGGCTTTGCACCTCGGGGTCGGCATTCAGGGTGCCAGAGATATCGACGGGGGCCTCGATGGCCAGATCGGACACGCTGTCGGCCAGCGAGGGCGGCGGCGGATAGGCCACCTCGGTGCCGCGCCCAAACTGGTGCGGCTCCATCGGCATCAGGCCCAGCCGGTCAAAGTTCAACACCGCCAGATCGCGCAACCGCTCGGGCCGGTTCAGATGCGCCCATTCGGCGCGCTGGATGGCAAGCGATTCATGTAGCGTGGCAATCTCATCCTGCAGATCGGCCACCTCGCGCAGCGCGGCTTGCGTGGCATAATTCTCGCGATAGGCCCAGAACCCAAGGCCCAGCACCGCAAGAAACGACAGAACATAGAGAAACGGGCGCATGTCAGCGGCGTCCTTTCTTCGGCAAAGACAATTGCGGCACCCCCAGATCGGCGGGGTTGACGGCCTTGGCGGGGGCCTCGGTGCGCATGGCCACGCGCAGCTTGGCACTGCGGGCGCGCGGGTTGGCGGCAAGCTCTGCCTCGTCCGGCCCCACCGCCCGGCGGGTCACCAGCGTAAAGCGCGCCGTGGTATCGGCCCGCGCCGGGGCATAGCGGTTGGACTGCGCCTCATGGCCCGAGGCAAGCTGCAAGAAGCGCTTGACGATGCGGTCCTCAAGGCTGTGAAAGGTCACGACCGCCAGCTTTCCACCGGGCTTCAAGGCCCGCTCGGCAGCCATAAGCCCCTCCGCCAATTCGGAAAACTCGGTGTTCACCGCAATACGGATTGCCTGAAAACTGCGCGTGGCCGGGTGGCTTTGCCCCGGCTTCGGGCGCGGCAGGCATTTCGACACGATCTCGGCCAACTGCAAGGTGGTGGTGATCGGTGCCACGCTGCGCGCCGCGACAATCGCGCGGGCAATCCGGCGCGAGGCATGTTCCTCGCCGTAATGATAAAGGATATCGGCCAGCACCGCCTCATCGGCGGTGTTGACCAGATCGGCGGCCGAGGCGCCCTCCTGACTCATCCGCATGTCCAGCGGGCCATCCTTCTGAAAGGAAAACCCGCGTTCGGCCTGATCCAGCTGCATCGACGACACGCCCAGATCCAGCACGATTCCATCAAGCGGCTCATCGCTGTAGCTGTCGAGCTCCGAGAAATTGCCCGCCACCAGCCGCAGCCGGTCGCCATGATCGCCCGCCCAGGACGCGGCCATCTGCAAGGCAAGCGGATCGCGGTCCACACCGATCACCCGGTCCGCCCCTGCGGCCAAAAGACCCTTGGTATAACCGCCCGCGCCAAAGGTGCCATCCAGCCAGGTGCCGCTCACCGGGGCCACAGCCGCCAGAAGCGGGGTCAGAAGCACCGGCACATGCGGCGCGCGGTCTGGGGTGGTCGGGGAAGAGGAAGCGCCGTCTGGCAGGGCTGCGCCGGGGGTCATGGCCTTACCCGCTCCGCGTCGCACGCCCCACAAGGGCCAGCGGATCGACACCATCATCATCGTCATCTTCGGCGAGTTCCGCCTCATAGACTTCGCGACGATACAGCTTGAAACGGTTGGTGAACCCGGCAAAGGCGGCCTCGCCGCCGCCTGTCAGGTCATCGCCCAGAAAGCCCATCTTCTCGCGCACCTTGGGCGGCAGAACGATGCGGCCATCGGGCTCCACCTCGACCATGACGGACCGGCTGATCAGATCGCGCTCGGCGCGGTCACGCTCGGGACTGCCCAGCTCCATCGCCTCGATCTTGGCGGCCAGCGCATCGGCGCCCGCGCGCGAATAGCATTCGACGAAACGGCGGTTCTTGCCGCCATAGACCATATAGACGCGTGCGCGGGGGTTCTGTTCGCTGACCGGGTCCTCGGCATCCAGAATACGGCGGAAGGCCGCCGGGATCGACACCCGGGCCTTGGCATCTACCTTCTGGTAGAACTCGCCTCTGAACGCCTCACTTGCCATCGGCCTTGCGGCTCCGTCTTGGGGCATCGCCTGCCCCGGAAATAGAAAAGGCGGATCGGGTTGCTGCCACTACCCGATCCGCCCACTGTCCCATCGCTGGGCGTCCTACGCGCTTGCCACCTGGGGGAGATGTCTGCTCGCTCGCGCGCCGGATCTCGTTGTCTCAATCGACGAAGGCGGTTGCCTGTATGAGCCTGTCTTTTTTCGCCTTGTTCGGGGTCTTGCGCCGCCCCTCGCGTTTTGTTGACCGCTTCGTCTTTCGATGCACAAGGGATGCCATGGGAATTCATGGGATGCAATGGAAAACTTTGGATAGCGATGGGCATATCTTGTGCAGGTAGGCCCTGAAAAACAGGATTTTGTGGCGCAATCGCCTCAGGCCAACCCACAGATTGCCATCACGAGAAAATGAACCGCTAGATATAGTGGGCACCCATCCCGTCACCCCTTCCCACAAAATCCCAACTTTTTTTCATTGCCATCGGCAACAATTGGGACATACAGGGAACATTTCTTCGGATCACGCCAAAAACCCCGGCGGCAAGGCCAGGTTTACCGGGTTTTCCCGTGATTTCCCGTCAGGTGATTCGCGGCAAGAAAGGGTGGGTGCCGGGCCAAACGCCCCTTGGCCCCCGCCCGTGGGGCGGCTTAAGCCACGCCCTGCGCCACCAGCGCGCGGGCAATCTGGGCATAGGCCTCGGCCGCCGGGCCATCGCCCGCCGCCACCGGCCGCCCGGCATCGCCCGCCAGCCGCACCTCCAGCGCCAGCGGCAGCGCGCCCAACAGCGGCACGCCCAGCCGCTTCGCCTCGGCCGCCACCCCGCCATGACCAAAGAGATGCTCTTCATGACCGCAATTGGGGCAGACATAAGTGGACATGTTCTCGATCAGCCCCAGGATCGGGGTCTTGAGCTTTTGGAACATGTCGATCGCCTTCTTGGCATCCAGCAGCGCCACATCCTGCGGGGTCGACACCACCACAGCCCCCGCCAGCTTGGTGCGCTGGCCCAGCGTCAGCTGGATATCCCCCGTCCCCGGCGGCAGGTCGATGAGCAACACATCCAACTCACCCCACAGCACCTGCCCCAACAGCTGCTGCAAGGCGCCCATGATCATCGGGCCGCGCCAGACCACCGCCTCATCTTCCTTCAGCATCAGGCCCAAAGACATCATGGTGACGCCATGGGCATGGGCCGGCTCGATCAGCTTGCCATCGGGCGAGGCGGGGCGCTTGTTCACCCCCATCATGCGCGGCTGGCTTGGGCCATAGATATCGGCGTCCAGCAACCCCACCCGCCGGCCCTGCCGCGCCAAGGCCACCGCAAGGTTCGACGACACGGTCGATTTGCCCACGCCCCCCTTGCCCGAGCCGACGACGATGACATTGGCGATCCCCGCAATCGGCTGCGGCCCGCCCTGATGCGGGGTCGGATGCTGGCCGATCTTCAGGCTGGGCGGCTGGCCCTCGGCCCCCGCAGGCGGGCGCGGCGCGGCTTTGGCGGCCGGGCCATGCGCCGTCATCACGATCTGCACCGACGCAGCCCCCGCCGCGCGCAAGGCCGCTTCGGCCGCCGCCTGCACCGGGGCCAGCGCCCGCGCCTCCTCGGCCGAGGCCGCTTCCAGCACGAATCGCACCGTCCCGCCCTCGACCTGCAGCGCCCGCACCAGGTCGCGACTCATCAGATCGCCGCCTCCGGGGCAGGCCACCCCCGCCAGAACCCGGTTCACCGTCGCCAGATCAAGTGCCATCTCAGCCCCCGCGCCATTCGCCCATTGCCCACCTTTCAAGCACAGTTGTGCGCTTTGAGGCAAAGGGCAAGGGCGCGTTGACCAAATGCTCAAAATTTCAGCGAAGGCGTTGTTAATCATAACATTTTCGTGACATTCAGCCATGCAGATGCTGCATGGCAGCAATGCAGATCGGGGTTATTGTGCAATCGCAGCATTTGCCCCATGTTTGCACTAACAGACGAGGGGCGGGCGCAAGAATGTGCCGCATCAGCGGAAAAACCACCCCCGAGCAGCAAAGGATTTCGCCGTCATGGCATATGTAAGCAGCACACATCGTCCCTCTGGTTGGGCCCTCCGCGATCTTCTCTTGCACCCGCTCAGCAACCTGCACCGCCATGTGCAGCGCCGCCGCGTCTATGCGCAGACCCTGCGCGAATTGACCGCGCTAAGCGATCGCGAACTCTCTGATCTCGGCCTGCACCGGCTGATGATCCCCGCCGTGGCGCGGGATGCCGCCTACGGCAAGTAATTCCTGCGGGGCCCAGCCCATCCGGGCCCTGATCCACCGGCGGCCCAGCCCCAGACCTCTGGTCCGGCCCGCCCCGTGAACGAACAGCTTCGACCGGCCCTCTCCTCCTCCCTCGGGCCGATCGGATCCGCGGCACCCCCTCTCCTCCTCCCTCGGGGGTGCCGCACCCGAGATTGCCGAAGGCCCTTCCTCCTCCCTCGGGGGCCCAAGGCTGCGGCGGTGGTTCGCCCTCCCTTGAACCGCCGCTCCCCTATCCGCTGGCCCTCTCCTCCTCCCTCGGGCCAAACGGACAGGCGGCGACCCCTCTCCTCCTCCCTCGGGGTCGCCGCATCCCTCTGCCCTTGCATCCCGCCAGACCGCCCGCGATAGTCGCCCCGCAAACAGGGGCGATCATGCGGGCATCTGTCATTTCTTCGGCACTGGTGGCCGCCCTTGTCGGCTATGGCTCGACCATTGCGCTGGTGCTGTCGGCCGCCGCTGCGGTCGGGGCCACATCGGACCAGACCGCAAGCTGGGTCCTCGCCGTCTGCCTGGCCAAGGCGGCCGGATCGGCACTCCTGTCGGCGTGGAAGCGGGTGCCTGTGGTGCTGGCCTGGTCCACCCCCGGCGCGGCGCTGGTTGCCGCCACCCAAGGCATCACCATGGCCGAGGCGGCGGGCGCCTTCGTGCTGGCGGGCCTTCTCATCGCCCTCACCGGCGCGATCAAGCCCCTGGGCCGCGCCGTGGCGCAGATCCCCGATGGGGTGGCGGCCGGAATGTTGGCCGGCGTCCTTTTGCCCTTCTGCCTCAAGGGCGCAGGCGCGGCGCAGACCCTGCCCGCGCTTGTTTTCCCGATGATCGCGATCTTCCTGCTGGTGCGGCTGAAGAACCCCGCGCTGGCGGTGCTTGCGGCGCTGGCGCTCGGCGTGGCGCTGGCCTTTGGCCTGGGCCAGGCGACCCTGCCCGATCTGGCCCTCCCCCTGCCCCGCGTGACCTTCATCGCGCCCGATCTGCGGCTGGATGTGCTTTTGGGCCTTGGCCTGCCGCTTTACCTTGTCACCATGGCCTCACAGAACCTGCCCGGCTTTGCCACGCTGCGCGCCCATGGGTTTGAACCCCCGGTGCGCGCGGGGCTGGTGATGACGGGGGGCCTCTCGGCGCTCTCCGGCCTTTTCGGCGCGCATACAACCTCGATGGCCGCGATCACGGCGGCGATCTGCATGGGGCCGGACACCCATCCCGACCCGGCCCAGCGCTGGAAGGCCGGGGTGGTCTATGCCGGGTTCTGGGCGCTCCTTGGCCTTTTCAGCCCGGCGATCCTGTCGGTGCTGACCGCCCTGCCGCCGGCGCTGATGGTGGCCCTGGTGGCGCTGGCGCTGCTTGGCCCGCTGATGGGGGCGCTGAGCGGAGCCTTCACGGCCCCCGCCACCCGCTTTGCCGCCACCGTGACCCTTGCCGTCACGGCAAGCGGTGTTGCCGCCTTCGGGATTGGTGCGGCGTTCTGGGGGCTGCTGGCGGGGCTTTTGGTGCAGGGCATTGACCGGCTGCGCCCCTGACCCCTCCTCGGGCGCCTTCGGCTTCTCGTCGTGCAGCACCCGCCGCGACGCAGACCGACGCCCGCCTTCCGCACGACGAGCGGCAAAGCCGACGAGGAGTGCCCAAAGCCGCGCCGATCAGAAATCCGTCGGCGCGCCGCCCTCCTGCTTGCGCCTAGCCACGAACCGCCGCAACTCTTCCTGATGGTCGCCGTTCATCGCCGGCGCCTCGAACTCGGCCATGATCTGCTTGTAGATCCGATGCGCCCGCTCGGGCGTCCACAGCGCCCCATCCGCCGCCCAGGCCTCGTAATTGCGCCAATCGCTGACAAAGGGCTGGTAAAAGGCCGTCTGATAGCGGTCCTGGGTATGCTGGCAACCAAAGTAATGCCCGCCAGCGCCCACCTCGCGGATCGCATCAATCGCGATGTCATCCTCGGTCGTGGCCCAGATCGGCTCTTCGTAATAGCGCTGGATCATCTGCAGGACCTCACAGTCCATGATGAACTTCTCAGGGGACGCGATCAGCCCGCCCTCCAGCCACCCCGCCGCGTGATAGACCATGTTGGTGCGGCTTTGCACCGCCGCCCACAGGCTGTTCGAGGTCTCCCACATCGCCTGCCCGTCCGGCACATTGGCCGCGCACACCCCCGACGACCGCAGCGGCACCCCGTAATGGCGCACCATCTGCCCGGTCATCTGCGTTGCCCGCATGTATTCCGGCGTGCCAAAGGCCGGCGCGCCCGATTTCATATCGACGTTCGAGGTAAAGGTGCCCAGCGCAATCGGGCAGCCGGGCTTGATGTATTGCAACAGCGCCGCCGCAGCGAGCCCCTCGGCCATCGACAGCGTCACCGCCCCCGACATGGTGACCGGCGCCATCGCGCCCGCCAAAGTGAAGGGCGTGATCACCACCGGCTGGCCGCGCCGCGCAAGGCGCATCGCCCCGTCCAGCATCGGGAAGTCGTGCTTCAGGGGCGAAACCGAATTGATGTTGGTGTACATCCGGGGCTTGGCGTCAAACTCGTCATGGCTCAGACCGCCCGCGATGCGGACCATCTCCATGACATCCTCGACCCGCTCGGCGCCCAGCGAATAGGCGTGGCAAACCTTGTCGGTCAGCACCAGCTTTTCGTAAAGGCAATCCAGATGCCGCACCGAGGCATGAATGTCCACCGGCTCTACCGGATAGCCGCCCGCGATATGGATGCAGTTGAAATACTGCGTCAGCTTCATGAATTCCTTGAAGGTCTCGAAATCGCCCGACCGTTTGCCGCGCTCCATGTCCCAGGCATTGGGCGGCGACGAGACATTGACAAACAGCATGTGCTTGCCGCCCATGATCACTTCGCGCTCGGGGTTGCGCGGGGTGATGGTGAATGTCTCGGGCGCATGGCCGATCATTTCCATCACGAAATCTTCGTCCATCCGCACATTGGTGCCATTGACGATGCAGCCCGCCTGCTTCAGCAGCGCCACCGCCTCGGGGTTGAGAAACTCGATCCCGATATCGCGCAGGATCCGCATCGTGCCCTTGTGGACGGCCTGAACCCCCTCGGCGTCCAAGGGCTCGATCGGGCGGTCCGGGTTCACCGGGATGCGCCAGGGCATCTGGTCAATCACGGCCGAGCCTGCGCGAATCTTGTTGCCCGCCCGGCCCCCGGCGCGGCTGCGCTTGCGTGCTGCGGTGTCTTCGGTCATCCTCGGCTCCATCGTGACGGCCCGGCTTCGGGCTTTTGGCCAAGATGGACGAAAGCCATGGGCGGCGCGAACCAGATTACCGACACAATCTGTCGTTTTTAAGCGCCCGCCTTGAACGCCCCGCGTCAGGCGCGGCGCAACCCGTCGATCCAGCCCGCCAGATGGCCGATATCGGGCAAGACCACATCGGCATGCGGGGCAAGTTCGGCAGCCTCGGCAATGCCGGTCAACACCGCCACCCGCCTCATCCCAGCCGCGCGGCCCGCTTCCAGATCGTGCAGGCTGTCGCCCACCATGACCGACCGCACAGGGTCCACCCCGACCCGGCCGGCAAAGGCCAAAAGCTGGCCGGGCGCGGGCTTGCCGCCCCAGCCGGAATCGCAACCGGCCACGAAGTCGAACAGGTCCAGAACCCCCGCCCCCGCCAGATGCGCCCGCGCCGGGGCCTCGGTATCGTTGGTCGCCAGACCCAGCTTCAGCCCCCGCGCCTTCAAGGCTTCAAACACCGGGCGCAAGGGAACCGCCGGGGCCTGCGGCGCGGCCTCGGACAGGTCCGACAAAATGTCAAGAAGCTGGCCCTTGCCCATCTGCGGCACAAATCCGTGCATGATATCAACCAGTTCCGGCGTGGTTGAGGCAATCACCGGGCTGTCCTTGGCAAAGACCCCCGCCGCCAGATCATAGCCCAGCCGCCGCGCCAGCGCATCGCGGTCGGCGCCATGGCCCGCCAGATGATCCACCGCCCGCGCCGTCCAGCCGCCCCAGGTGGCGCGAAAGTCAAACAGCGTGCCATCCTTGTCGAAAATCGCGGCGTCAATCATCTCGGGCAGTCCTTCGCATCGGCCCGCACCGGGGCCATCCAGTCATCGCGCGCACCATGGCGCGGACACCGCCTCAGGTCCAGTGCGGATCGCGCCCGCCCGGCAAGGCCTGGCGCGCCGCGCCCAGCGCCTCGGGCGGCAGGCCCAGATCGGCGGTGCAGGCCAGCACCCGGGCATCGGTCTCCAGAAGGTAATCGACCAGCGCCGCCAGAAACTGCGGCTCGCCCGCCAGATGGGCCAGATCCCCCGGCGACGCCCCCGAGGCCGCCAGAAACCCGCTCAGTTCCTCAGGCTGACCCAAAAGCCAGCCCAGCGCCTGCAAGGCGACGGTTTCAGCGGTTTCTTGCCGATTCATGGCGTTTTCCCCAGGTTTGTTCACAGAAATTCGTCACAGTTGAACCATTCCATTACCCTTTTGGAAAGGTTCGGAAAGGATTTCTTAACCAGTTGATCCGCATTCTGCGACCAGACAGGAAGTTGCGAACGGCAGGGCCATGGGCGGCAGGGTTCTCATAGTTGACGATGTGGCGACCAATCGCATCGTCATGAAGGTCAAGCTGACCGCCGCCGGCTATCTGCCGGTGGTGGCGGCGGACGGGGCCGGCTGCCTTGCGCTGGCCATCGATGAGCTTCCCGATCTCATCTTGCTTGACCATGGCCTGCCCGACATGTCGGGGGCCGAGGTTTTGCGCCGCCTGCGCGCCATGGCGGCCACCCGGCATGTGCCGGTCGTGGTGTTTTCCGCAAGCTCGGCCGAAGCGGCCCGGATTGAGGCGTTTCGCGCCGGGGCCGATGACTTTCTCGTCAAGCCGATTGATGACCAGACGCTTCTGGCCCGCATCCGCAGCCTGATCCGCGCGCATCAGGCGATGGCGGGGCTCAACGTCGTCCTTGGCCAGCGCAGCAGCCTTCCCGATCTTGACCTTCCCCCCCTTGACCTTCCCACTCTTGATGCGCCCACCTCGCCCCCTCCCGGCCTGGCCGAAGGGGCTGCGTCCTTTCAACCGGTCGGCGCGACGGGGCAGCCCATGCCGCCCATCGCCCCCCCGCCCGGCCTC